>Ga0169931_10000627_pt1 | contig 58705 bp, 59 predicted proteins | sample Kivu_15m_20L_FD_129675 | JGI IMG/M metagenome (GOLD analysis project Ga0169931, IMG submission 129675) | Freshwater microbial communities from Lake Kivu, Western Province, Rwanda to study Microbial Dark Matter (Phase II) - Kivu_15m_20L... | ecosystem: Environmental > Aquatic > Freshwater > Lake...
AGGTCCTCAGATTTCGGCTTTCCTGGCATCCATGCTGGCCTCCAAACCAGTCAGCATGATGAATCAGGCTTCGACCAAAAGGGGAATCCCTTTTCGATTCACAAAAGATGCAACGTGCTCTAGCGCGTCGCCGGACCGATGTCAGGCGCCGGTCTTCCAGGTGGCCCAGAGCTGACGCAAAGGCAGGGGCATGACGACGCAGGTTACCTGCTTGTACGCTGCAACGCATAAGCGCACAGTTTGAGATCATGTCCCGGAGGTCAGCTGCATGAGCCAGGAGGCTTACATACCGCCTAAAGTCTGGACCTGGGACAGGGACAGCGGCGGACGCTTCGCCAGCATCAATCGGCCGGTGGCTGGAGCTACGCACGAGAAGGAACTGCCCGTCGGCAGGCATCCTATCCAGCTCTATTCTCTGGGGACGCCGAACGGGGTCAAGGTCACCGTTATGTTGGAGGAGCTTCTCGAGATCGGCCGCTCCGGGGCTGAGTATGACGCATGGCTGATCAACATAAATAAAGGCGAGCAGTTCTCGAGTGGGTATGTGGCGATCAACCCCAACTCGAAGATTCCGGTCATGGTCGACCATAGCGAGCCCATGCCGCTGCGCGTATTCGAGTCCGGATCAATCCTGCTCTATCTCGCAGAGAAGTTCAGCGCCTTTATTCCCTCCGATCGCGCCAGCAGAACTGAAACACTTAACTGGCTTTTCTGGCAGATGGCGTCTGCGCCATTCCTGGGCGGTGGTTTCGGGCACTTCTATGCCTATGCGCCTGAGAAGTGGCGTTATCCTATCGACCGCTACGCGATGGAAACAAAACGTCAGCTTGACGTTCTGGACCAGCGGCTCGCTCAGTCCCATTATCTGGCTGGCGATGACTACAGCATCGCAGATATGGCGGTATGGCCCTGGTATGGCGCGATGGTGAAGGGCCTCCTGTATGAGGCCGGCGAATTTCTCTCCGTGCAGGACTACACACATGTCATCCGCTGGACTGATGAGATCGCGGCCCGGCCTGCTGTCAGGCGCGGGCGGATGGTCAACCGGACCTGGGGAGATCCAAAAAGTCAGCTTGCGGAACGCCATGACGCCAGTGATTTTGATAACATAGAGCGCTGAGCCGGAAGCCTGCGCAGGCTGTTGTTCAGCGCCGGCAGAGCTCGCAAGAGCCGATGATCATGGACCGCCGTGAATGTGCAGCTGCAGAAAGGATAGCTGATGCCCGCAAGGACCGGACGAGATACTGAAGCTGTCTATTCGCGCGCTCAGTTCGTCGCTAAAATTCGTAGGTTTGCTGACGCTGTCGAAGCCGGACGGCCGTTCGTCATACAGATCGCAGGAGAACGGGTGCGTGTACCAGCCACCGCCGAGTTTTCCTTAGAGCACGAGCGCGAGGGCGCGGAAGAGGAAATCGAGTTCCAGATGAAATGGCAGGCAGGATCATGACGACGGCTTATGATTTCGAGTTTCTCGGCATCAGAGGCGCCCCTCTGCCTCTCAGGCAGTTTGAGGGTAAAGCGCTCCTGGTGGTGAATGTCGCCTCACGCTGCGGATTTACTCCTCAGTATTCGCAGCTTCAGAAACTCTATGAGGACTATTCCGGGCGCGGTCTCGTTGTGATCGGCGTACCATGCAACCAGTTCCTCTGGCAGGAGCCTCGCGGCGAGGATGAGATCGCGACATTCTGTGAGGTCAATTACGCCATAAGCTTTCCAATGACGGCTAAGACCAATGTGAAAGGCCCGGGCGCCCATCCCTTCTTCGTCTGGATGAGCGAACGTCTGGGGCGCGCAGCTGTACCGGCCTGGAATTTTCACAAGCTGCTCGCCGACCGCTCAGGGGCCCCTGTGGCGGCTTTCAAATCGGCGGCCGAACCGGACGGCCGCGATTTCCGCGAAGCAGTCGAGCAGGTTCTCTAAACGTCGGGACTTTCGCGGCTCGTGTCCTGTGAGTGCATCCAGCGCAGCAGAGGCCGTAGAGGTATGACCCAGGCCACACCCGCGACAGGGAAATAGACAGCCTGCCAGAACCAGTGCTCTCCGGCGATGCGGTCTCCGACGATTGCGGCGACCGCAATATACACGATCATCCAGGCCAGAAGGCTGAGGGATCCGATGAGTTTGCGCACGCCAGGGGCTCCTGCGGCTTTCCTTCCGCTGGCCTTCCGTTGTCACAGGTAGGATAAGGACGCAATGAGCCAGGCCAGCGCGCGTTCGTCAACTCCGTCCCTCAATCCGATGGTCCCGCCGAAAGGCGTTCATCTGGTGCGCGCCTGGCTGCTTTTCATTGCGTTTCTCGTCTATCTGATGATTCTCGTCGGAGGCGCGACGCGGCTTACGGATTCAGGCCTTTCTATCACCGAATGGCAGCCTCTTCTTGGCGCAGTTCCACCGCTTTCCGATGCGGACTGGCAGTTGGCTTTCGGCAAGTATCAGAGCATGACGGCCCAGTTCCGTATCCTTAATCCGGAAATGGATCTGGAGGGTTTCAAAGTCATCTACTGGTGGGAGTGGGGGCATCGTCAGCTGGGCCGTGTCATAGGCGTCGCCTTTGGGCTGCCGCTCATCTTCTTCTGGCTGACAGGACGAACGAACCCGCGCCTGAGACCTCACCTCTTGGCCCTGTTCGCGCTGGGCGGGCTGCAGGCGTTGATCGGCTGGTGGATGGTCGCCTCCGGCATCAATACCGAACTCATTTCTGTAGCGCCCTATCGCCTTATGACTCACTTCGGACTGGCTCTCTTTATTGTCGCTTACTGCTTCTGGCTCTGGCTGGAGCTCGGGGCTAAACCACGCGGCCTTCCGACGGCATCGAGGCCGTGGGCCAATACCATCATGTGGGTGACAGGCGTCCAGATGCTGCTGGGAGCTCTTGTGGCGGGCCTGGACGCTGGTCGCGGATTCACCGACTGGCCTCTGATGTCTGGTGAAGTTGTCCCTGGCACGATATGGGCGCTTGATCCCTTCTGGCGCAATCTCTTTGAGAATGCGGCGACGGCGCAGTTCTTTCATCGCCTGACAGCTTATGGGCTAATGGGACTGGCCCTCTACTGCGCCTGGCGTTTCCGGAGCGGACACTGGAGTCTGTTTACGCTGTTTGGCGTTCTGGCGATCGGGCAGGGAGTGCTCGGCGTCATCACGCTGGTCCACGCCGCCCCGGTGGATCTCTCGTTGATGCATCAGGGGCTGGGCGTCCTGCTGGTTGTGGCCGCCACTCGGCTCGTCTGGACGTCTCGAAAAGTACCCCTCTGAGACACCTGTCTTCTGCTTCCTGTGGTCAGGCCCCGCCCCTGACGTCGATCGGGCGGTGGGGTAGGCGGACGCTTTGGGCGCACGCTGTGTCGCGATCGGCTGCAGGTGGCGACATCGCACACGTCCGCTCCGTATAGGGGGCGCGCGGCCTTCTCTGTTGAGCGGCGGGGCCAAAGCATGGCAATCAGTCATCGTAAGCCCGTGGCGGAGCAGTGATATGCAGTTTGATGACGTGATCCTCGGGCGGCGCAGCATTCGCGGGTTTCTTAAACAGACACCATCGCAGGATATGATCTCAGAGATCATAACTCTGGCGATGAGAGCGCCCTCTTCCTACAATACACAGCCGTGGAATTTTTTTGTCGTTACGGGAGAGCCGCTGGAGCGCATCCGGGAAGAGAACAGCCGGCGCAATCTGGCGGGCGTACCAGACTCGCGGGAATTTCGCAGTCATGGCGCCTATGGAGGCGCGCACCGTGATCGGCAGATCGGCGTTGCCAAGCAGCTGTTCGCTGCGATGGGGATTGAACGTGGGGATACGCAGGCCCGACAGGACTGGGTTATGCGGGGCTTTCGTCAGTTTGATGCGCCTGTTTCCATTGTGGTGACCTATGACCGGGTGATCCATGGCGGCGATATCGGGCCGTTCGACTGCGGTGCGGTGACCAATGCACTTGTCAATGCCGCCTGGTCTCGGGGCCTGGGATGCGTCATCAATAGTCAGGGCATCATGCAGTCGCCCGTCGTTCGTGAGCATGCGCGTATCCCCGACGATCAGGTGATCATGATGTGCATCGCCATGGGATGGCCGGATCCCGACTTTCCCGCCAACGGCGTCATCTCTCACCGCAAACCCGTCGAGCAGGCTGTTACCTTCGTTGGTTTCGATTCCTAGTCGGTCGCATTCCGGTGTCTTGCCGGCTCTTCGATCAGATCACCCTGAGACGGGCGTGGCGTTTCTTGCCGACGGACAGCCGGGCAGAGCCTTCATCATCGAGCGCTTCATCTGTGATCAGGTGCTGGACGTCGCTGACGACTGCGCCGTTGAGGCGCACGGCATGCGCAGCAATTTGTCGCCGCGCGTCGCTCTTAGAATCGACAAGCCCGGCGGCCAGTAACCCATCGACAATCGAGAACCCTCCGGATAGTTCCCCGCGCGACAGGCTGATTGTCGGCATACCCTCGCCCATGCCGCCGCCCCTGAAAACCGCCTCTGCAGCGGCCGCAGCCCGTCGCCCTTCTTCTTCCCCATGCAGCATCGAGGTGGCGACATCGGCAAGGCGTTTTTTCGCATCGTTGATGGCCGCGCCCTGCGCCTTGGCGTATTCGCTGATTTCGCTTTCAGGGAGATCCGTGAACAGCCGCATGAACCGTGCGACATCCGCGTCTTCCGTGTTTCGCCAGAACTGCCAGTAATCGTAGGCGGACCGCATCTCGGGGTTCAGCCACACGGCGCCTTCAGCCGTCTTTCCCATCTTGCCGCCGGATGCTGTCGTAATGAGAGGGGTGGTCAGCCCGAAGACCTGAACGTCAATGATCCGTCGGGTCAGCTCAATGCCATTGACGATGTTACCCCACTGATCCGAGCCCCCCATCTGTAGCCGACAGCCATATCGCCGCGCCAACTCCAGGAAGTCGTAGGACTGCAGGAGCATGTAGTTAAACTCGAGAAACGTGTAGGGCTCTTCATTGTCGAGACGGCGGCGGACAGTCTCCTGTGCGATCATTTTGTTGATTGTGAAATGCTTGCCGTAGTCGCGTAGGAAATCTATCCATCTGATCTCGTCGAGCCATTCGGCGTTGTCGATCATGATCGCATCTGTGGTGTGCGGGTCGAAGACATTGCCGGGCGCGAAGGTCAGGAAGGGCTCGAAGTTCTTCCGAATGCCGGCCATATTGGCCGCGATCTCCTCCGTCGTCAGGATGGGTCGGGACTTTTCCTTGTCTGTCGGGTCGCCAATCTTGGTGGTTCCGCCTCCCATCAGGACGATGGGCTTTCCGCCGGCCCGCTGAAGACGACGAAGGTTCATGATCTGGACAAGAGAACCTACGTGCAGCGACCGCGCCGTTGCATCAAAGCCGATATAGCCGCACGGGACACCTGAGGCGGCGTAGCTGTCGAGGCCTTTTTCGTCAGTGATCTGATAGACATGACCGCGCGACATCATCTCCCGAAGAAAGGACGATGTCTGGACTGAAGTATCTGAAGACACGAGAGGAAGGCTCCTGAGAGGACCTGGTCGACCGGAGGCCATCTCGGAGCACCGCCAGCGGAGCGGCGTGTGTTATCGCTGCGCCCGCTGATGACGGAGTTCGTTGAAATACGCGCAGGTGACCGGACGAAGCGACACGACATTTTTGATAGGCCAGAGCGCAAGGGGGCGTCAAGCCAAGTCGACGTCGAGCTTTGAACGGCGGGCGTCATGCATTTGGATGCGTTCTGGTCGCAGCCTGCCGCTTTCAGGTGGCGGCGCTTCGTCTCGCAGGTCTTGGGAAGGAGACGTCTCTGTGCTGCTGCGCGGGTCAGCCTTGCTTTGGCGGCGGCAGCTTGGCGGCGTCCCGGATGGCCTTGGCTCTGGCGGCTTCTTCCTGGGCTTTCTCCCAGGCCTTCATACGCTTCTTGAGATAAGCCGCCGCTGGCTTTTCGAGTTCGTCGAGTTTCCCCTGAAAGAAGTGGTTCGCTCCGGGGACGTTGGCCCGTTCAATAATCTCGCCCTTCTGGACGCGTACCTTGGTCAGCGACCTGTCGATGTCCTGTGGAGGCGCTACCACATCCTTCTCGCCTGCGATGATGACGCCTGAGGCGGGGCAGGGGGCCAGGAATGACAGGTCATAGTGGTTGGCTGGCGGGGCGACGGCAATAAAGCCGTCAATTTCCGGCCGACGCATCAGCAGCTGCAGGCAGATGTAGGCTCCGAAGGATGATCCGGCGACCCAGCACTGACTGGGGGCCTCGTTCAGGGATTCGAGGTGATCCAGAACGTAGGCCGCATCCGAGAGTTCCGCTACGCCGGCGTCAAACGCGCCCTGGCTGCGTCCGACGCCCCGGAAATTGAAACGCATGGTCGAGAAGCCATGCGCTGCGAACATTTCAAACAGGGTGATTGTCACCGGATCCTGCATTGTTCCGCCCGCTTTGGGGTGGGGGTGCAGAATCAGGGCGATCGGCGGGTTTTCGCCAGCAGCCTGATTGTATCGCGCTTCGATCCGTCCAGCCGGTCCGGAAATGATCAGTTCGCTCATGGTTTGACCGTGCCTAGCTCTGTAACAAGCGATACAGACCTGTCTGTACGCCGACGACGCCGACAAACACCATTTCAGCCCCGGGTTTCAAGCTTTTCGTGTGATCCGGTAGCTCAGATTGTCCGTACCGCATGTGAGGATCAAACAAATCCGGCTTTTCGCTGGCGTTAAGAGGATCTCACATGCGCGTTGGCACAAAAGGCAGATATGCGGCGGTCGCCCTGATCGACATCATCCGTCACAGTCATAAAGGTCCGGTTGCGCTGGGCGAGGTCGCGCAGAGACAGCGGATTTCATTGTCTTATCTTGAGCAGCTCTTCGCCATGCTCAGGCGGGCCGGGCTGGTCGTCGCCTCGCGGGGCCCCGGCGGCGGCTACCGGGTGCACCGTCCGGCGGAGGATATCGCACTGGCTGAGGTTTTCCGGGCCGTTGAGGACGTCGCAAATCCCGGCGAAAGCGGCAGGGACTGGGCCGACGGACCGGGTTCGCACGTCTGGGCGTCCCTCGATCAGCATATTGCGGCTTTTCTTGAGAAAGTATCGCTGGCGGACGCCGCGAGGTTTGAGGAACGAATCCGGCCCGCAGAGCGGGCAATTGAACGTCCGGCCGCCCTGTCAGCGAGCCTGAATCTCGCCTAGACTGAAGGACATGAGCCCGTCGCCGCGTTTGTATGCCGACTACAATGCCACAGCGCCGCTTCGCCCGGAGGCCAGAGCGGCGCTGGTGGAAGCCTTGTCCCAGACCGGTAACGCTTCTTCCGTGCATACCGAAGGTCGTCGCGCCAGGGCCCTTGTAGAGACGGCCCGTGAGCGGGTTGCTGCAGCTATAGGGGCCTGCCGGGATGATATTGTTTTCACCGGCGGGGGCACAGAAGCCGTCCAGGCGCCCCTCAGGGCTGTGCTGGCGGACAGGCCGGCCTCTCTGATCGTGTCGGCCATCGAACACGACGCGGTGCTCAGTCTCGCCCCGCTTCGCGATACGTGGATCGTAAGTCCCGCTGGCGTGGTCGATATCGACGCTCTGGAGGGCTATGTGGCCGCGGTCGCGGCATCCGGTCAGGTACCCCTGGTATCTCTGATGCTGGTGAACAACGAGACGGGCGTCCTGCAGCCCGTTGCGGCGGCTGCCGATATTGTCCACCGGGCCGGCGGATTCATCCACTGCGACGCGGTTCAGGCTCTTGGTAAGACCAGCGTCTGTGTAACGGAGCTGGATGTCGACTATCTGTCTGTGTCTGCTCATAAGATTGGCGGTCCTCAGGGTGTTGGAGCCTTTTATGTCAGGCCGGGCGCTCCGTTCCGCCCAATGCAGACAGGGGGAGGACAGGAGGCAGGCAGGCGCTCGGGCACGGAGAATGTGGCCGGCCTTGCGGGGTTTGGCGCGGCCGCCGAAGCAGCTCTCGTTGGCCTCGGGGCCTATGAGGCGTTCCGGTCTGCCAGGGATTCCATGGAAGCCGCTCTTCAGAAAGCCGTTCCACTGCTCAGCATACATGGCCGGACGGCTCCGCGGGTCGCCGGAGTATCCTGCTTTGGGGTTGAAGGCCTGCCTTCGGAAACCCAGGTCATGGGGCTCGATCTTGCGAAGATCGCTGTGTCTGCAGGGGCTGCATGCTCGTCGGGAAAGGTTAAACCCAGCCGCGTGTTGACCGCGATGGGTCTGAGCGATACGGCCGCCCGTTCGGCGATCCGGGTCAGTTTTGGCTGGGCCTCACAGCCGGACGATTTCGCGACCCTTGCGGGCGCATGGCTGAACATGGTGGGGCGTGCGCGCCCCCAGCTGGTGAAACTGGACGCACATGTCTGAAGGCAGAGACATTTCGGTCAAGGAAGGAATTGACCGCCGTACCGTAGAGGCTGCGCGTGCGCTGGAAGCGGACAGGTATGCCGAAGGATTTGTCACGGACATCGAAACGGAGTTTGCGCCCCGGGGGCTGAACGAAGACATTGTCCGCTTTATCTCGGCCAAGAAGAATGAACCTGAGTGGATGCTGCAATGGCGACTGGATGCGTTCGCCAGGTGGAAGGAAATGGAGGAACCATCCTGGGCGATGGTCCGCTATCCCACGATCGATTATCAGGAGGCTTACTATTATGCCGCCCCCAAAGGCGCGGCAAAGTACAAGTCCCTGGAGGACGTACCCCAAGAGATTCTCGACACCTACGCCCGTCTTGGCATTCCGCTAAGGGAGCAGGAAGTTCTGCTCGGCGTGGAGGGAGCGGCGGGATCTGCGGCTGAAGCGCGTGAGCCGGCCAGCCAGCCCTCCGCGCGTGTTGCAGTCGACGCTGTTTTTGACAGCGTCAGCGTTGCAACAACTTTCCGGGCCGAGCTGGCCAAGGCCGGCGTGATATTCATGTCGATATCAGAAGCTGTTCACGCTTATCCAGACCTCGTCAGGCAGTATCTCGGCTCCGTTGTTCCGGTCACTGACAACTTCTTTGCAACGCTCAATTCTGCCGTCTTTTCAGACGGAACATTCGTTTACGTGCCCAGGGGTGTGCGTTGTCCTATGGAGCTTTCGACCTATTTCCGGATGAACGCGAAGGGAACCGGTCAGTTTGAACGTACACTCATCATAGTCGATGAGGGGGCGTATGTGTCCTATCTTGAAGGATGCACCGCACCAATGAGGGATGAAAACCAGCTGCATGCCGCGGTTGTTGAGCTCGTGGCCCTTGCCGATGCAGAGATTAAATACGCGACGGTTCAGAACTGGTGGCCGGGCGATGCAGAGGGCAGAGGCGGCATATATAATTTCGTCACCAAACGCGGGGACTGCCGGGGCGCCCGCTCCCGTATTTCCTGGACCCAGGTGGAGACCGGATCCGCTATCACATGGAAGTACCCCAGCTGCATCCTGCGCGGAGACGACAGCTCAGGAGAGTTTTACTCAATTGCAGTGACGAACGGTCATCAGCAGGCTGACACCGGCACGAAAATGATCCATCTGGGGAAAAACACACGCTCCCGGATCATATCAAAAGGGATCTCGGCCGGACGGTCGAATAACACCTACCGCGGTCTCGTGTCCGTACACCCCAAAGCAGCGAAGGCGCGCAACTTTACTCAGTGCGACAGTCTGCTCATAGGGCAGACATGTGGTGCTCATACAATCCCCTATATCGAGAACCGACGCGGTGATGCTCAGCTGGAGCATGAAGCGACGACGACCCGGCTTTCAGATGATCAGCTGTTCTATGCACGTCAGCGGGGGCTTGATGAGGAAGCCGCGGTCGCTCTGCTGGTCAACGGCTTTGTCAGGGACGTTCTCCAGAAGCTGCCGATGGAATTTGCCGTGGAAGCTCAGAAGCTTCTTGAAGTCAGTCTTGAAGGAAGCGTCGGGTGAGGGGCGGCATTCTCATATCTGACAGCGCCGTCAGACCATATCGTCTTGAAGGCGCGCCCGTTTCTTTAATGTGGGAGCAGCCTCGGCGTTGGCGCAGGCAGGGGGCGACGCTGCAAAAGAGGCGTCAGGAGGAAGGCAGGTCATGAAACTTCGCTACACCATCGCGGCGGTTATCCTGGTCACAGGCGCATGCACGCCTGCTCCTGAAACAGAAATGGGCGGAAAAGTAGACACGCCGGCCGCATCTGCCTCAATGCCTGCGTGCTCTGGGGTTGAGGCCTCGGATGCAGGTGTCGACGGATGGAAGCATCCGGACTGTCAGCTGACCGGAACAGGGCCAGCTCAGCTGCGTATCGAGATGCGGTATGCTGGTGTCGAGGACGACTCTACCGAGGTCGCCGCACGCGTTATCGGACCAGACGGCGCCGTGATCCAGGAGATCATTGAGCGGATGGGGAACACATTCAACGGGCCAAGCCTCCAGGATGTCGATGAGGATGGGCTGACTGACATTCTTCTTCCACTTGAGACCGGTAACGTGAATACGACCTCCGCCCTCTGGCGTCAGACGTCGTCTGGGCGTTTCGTGCGCGCCGGAGAGCTCAGCGGGGTTGCTATTGAAAAGACAGCAGGCGGTTTTATCGCGGTGCAGGGCCGTTCAAGCGCCGCAGAATACTACGTGGACTTCTACAGGCTGCAGGGTGACGCCCTGAACCTCATGTCCACTACACGCATTGCCGCTATCATCGAAGATGACGACACGCCCGGGCTCGACTGTACGTCGGAAAGCCCCGCTGGCGTGGAGCCATCTGCAGTCGGGCTGTCGGATCCATGTAGCGAACCGGTGGTCAGGCGGCTGGCTAAGGATATGGGCCTTATTCCCTAGATACTGCTGGCTGGTGGCGCTGGCGCAGATCGTCAGCCGAAGGCGAAAATGTTGCTCCGCAGGCCTCGCGAAGCGGTCTCACAGGTTCTATCTACCGGGTCGGGCCCCCGCTTAGGATGTGCAGGCGTTTGATGTTGGAACTGAGTGATCTTCATGCCCGGGTTACCCCAGAGGACGGGCCTCCGCGTGATATCATAAAGGGTCTGTCTCTGGATGTCCCTGCAGGCGAGGTTCACGCAATAATGGGACCTAATGGCTCAGGTAAGTCTACGCTCTCCTACATCCTGGCAGGAAAGCACGGGTATGAGGTAACCGGAGGCGCCGCCCGTTTTGATGGAGAAGACCTGCTTGCGCTCGAACCTGAGGAGCGGGCCGCCCGGGGACTGTTTCTGTCTTTTCAGTATCCCTCAGAAATCGCCGGCGTGCCTGTTATGACTTTTGTGCGCGCCGCAATGAACGCCCAGCGTAAAACACGCGGTGAGGCGGAAGTATCTGCTCCCGAATTCCTCAAACTCTCCCGGGCTGCGGCCGCAAAACTTCGCATCCCCGAAGACATGCTCAGACGTCCCCTGAATGTGGGCTTCTCGGGCGGCGAGAAAAAGCGCATCGAAATCTACCAGATGCTGATGCTGCGGCCCCGGTTTATGATTCTTGATGAGACGGATTCCGGGCTTGACATCGATGCGCTGAAGGTCGTTGCAGAGGGGGTAAACGAACTGCGCGCGCCGGACCGGGCTATGCTCGTTATCACTCACTATCAGCGCCTTCTGGACTATATCAGGCCTGACAGGGTGCACGTTCTGTCCGGTGGTCGGATCGTGAGATCCGGCGGACCTGATCTGGCCCTCGCGCTCGAGAAGTCCGGGTATGATTCCATAGCGGATGGCGCCTGATGCGCCTGGAAGACCTGCCCTCGCGCCGTCATGAGGCCTGGAAGTGGTCAGATCTGCGGGCGGCGGTCTCTGACCGGGCCGAGATGCTTAACGGCGCCGGACCGGTCGGGCCTGAGGGTCCTGTTGCCGCCCTTGCGCAGGCGATGGGGGACGGTTACGGCCCCGTGGCTGTGGATATCGCTGCATCAGGCGACACGCTGGAAAATCGGTTCACCGAGGGCGATGCTGGGTCTTACGGGTCCATAACGGTCCGTTCCGGGGTAACAGCGAACCTGATTGAGCGTATCAGCGTCAGCGGATCCCGTTTAAGGCCATGGCTGCCGGCTTATACCCGCATTGAGATTGAACCAGGGGCGAGCCTCCGCCGGATAATCTTTCAGGACAATCGCCTTTCTAACGGGCAGGCCGATGAGGCTGTCGTGCTCAATGAGGCCGTGGTCCGTATGGGTCATGGTGCGACCTATCAGCAGTTTGTTCTGGCTGAGGGCGCCCGTTTCTCCCGTTTTGAAACCTCTGTCAGCGTAGAAGGAGAGGGCGCAGTCGTTCAGTTAGCCGCCGTCTACATGGCCTCGGCGAAGCGTCATGTCGACCTCACCTCCCGCGTCAGCCACCTCGAGCCGGGCGCGACGGTTCGTCAGGTGGTTAAGGGCGCCGTACGCAGGGGCGGTCGATCAGTCTTTCAGGGCAAATTTCTTGTTTCGAAGCAGGCTCAAAAGACCGACGCTGAAATGGCTCACAACGTTCTTCTACTCGAGGAGGGGGCGGAGGTGTTCGCCAAGCCTGAGCTGGAGATATACGCCGACGACGTTGCCTGCGCTCATGGCAACACGGCCGGGCAGCTGGATGAGAACGCCATCTTCTACCTTCGGCAGCGAGGGCTTCAGGAGGCAGAGGCCCGGGCCATGATCACACGGTCCTTTCTCATTGAGGCTATACCCGACTGGATGGGGCGGGAGCTTCATGACGAAATTGAGCGCCGGATTGATTCCTGGTTGGGAGCCCGGGCATGACGTTTGATGTCGACGCCATCCGAAGCCAGTTTCCCGTGCTGTCTCGCCGGGTGCATGGCCATCCTCTGATCTATTTGGACAATGCAGCGTCCGCGCAGAAGCCGGATGTTGTCATCGACGCGATGGCGAGGGCCATGCGTCACAGTTATGCGAATGTCCATCGCGGGCTCCATACGCTCGCGAATGAGATAACGGAGGCTTATGAGGGCGCTCGTCAGACCGTCTGTCGTTTTATCAATGCAGCTTCACCAGAGGAGATCGTTTTTACAAAGGGCGGGACCGAAGCCATCAACATTGTCGCTTCTGGTATCGGCGCGGACATTAAGCCGGGTGATGAAATCCTGCTCTCCGTGATGGAGCATCACTCCAATATCGTGCCCTGGCACTTCCTGAGGGAGCGCAAGGGTGCAATTCTCAAATGGATTGAGCTCACTCCGGACGGCTCGCTCGATATGGACAGTCTGGCCCGGCAGCTGTCTTCGCGAACCCGTGTACTTGCGCTGACCCACATGTCGAACGTCCTTGGCACCGTGCCGGACGTTAAAAGTGCTATATCCATGGCCCGCGCCGTCGGCGCTCAGGTGCTCCTCGATGGCTGTCAGGCGGCCGTCAATCTGGTCGTCGACGTGAAGGCGCTGGACACGGACTATTATGTTGGCGGCGGTCACAAACTGCACGGCCCCACGGGAATCGGTTTTCTTTATGGAAAGCGCTCGCGCCTCGAAGCACTTGCGCCTTATCAGGGTGGCGGGGAGATGATCGATACAGTCTCACGCGACGCCATTACCTACAATGCGCCCCCTCATCGCTTTGAAGCCGGGACCCCGCCCATCCTGGAGGCCGTCGGACTGGGAGCGGCGTTAAGGTGGATTGAGGCCCAGGACAGACTGGCCATCCACCAGCATAAAAAGGCGCTTCTGGAACATGCCTGCGACCGGCTGCGGACTGTCAACGGTCTCCGGCTGCATGGCACGGCGCCTGGGAAGGGGCCTGTACTGGCTTTCTCAATTGAGGGCGTTCATCCGCACGACCTTGCACAGATACTTGACCGGCAGGGTGTGGCCATTCGTGCAGGACACCATTGCGCTCAGCCGCTGATGGCCCATCTTGGGGTCAGCGCGACAGCGCGGGCCAGTTTTGCGATGTATAACACGCTTGGGGAAGTGGACGCCTTCATTGAGGCGCTTTCCAAGGCCCGTGCGATGCTGTCATAGAGTGAGTTATGGCCGACGACCTCACATCCCCGCCGCCTGATGGCGCCCCAGAGGGGCGCGCCGGCAGTCCGTCGGCAATTCCGCAGCGCGAGTTGGACCGGATAACGGACGATCTCATTCAGGAATTCAAGAAAGTCTACGACCCTGAAATCCCTGTGGATATTTATGAGCTGGGACTGATCTACAAGGTCGACATCAATGACGACCGTCATGTCGATGTCGAAATGACCCTGACGGCGCCGGCCTGTCCTGTCGCAGGCGAGATGCCCGGCTGGGTGGAGGATGCAGCCCGTAAGGTTGAGGGCGTCCTGTCGGCTAAGGCGACGATCGTTTTTGATCCGCCATGGGATCCTTCGCGCATGAGCGATGAAGCCCGCCTTGCGCTCAATATGTTGTAACCTCTTGTTCCGGTATCCATCTTCAGGACATGGCCAGACGTCCCCGCCCGAAAGTTGTAAGTTTGACGGATGCCGCCGCTGCGCGAGTGAGGGAGCTCATGGCCTCAAGGGGCGCCGGGTTCCTCCGCGTCGGGGTCAAGAACGCTGGCTGTGCGGGAATGGAATATACGATGGACTACACATCCGAGGCCGCCGCCAGTGACGAGCGGGTCGAGGATAATGGCGTCTCGCTTGTCATAGACGCCCGCGCCGTCCTCTATCTTCTTGGATCCGTCATCGACTATGAGGTGACGCCAATGCATGCGAAGTTCACCTTCCGCAATCCAAATCAGACTGACGCCTGCGGATGCGGAGAAAGCGTAACCATCGTGCCTGCCGCGATGGCTGATTAATCGCGTCCCACCGCTTGTGCGCAGGCGGACTCATGAAGTCTCAGGCCTGGCGCACACGCTGCAACTGTTCAGGCAGCTGTCTGAGCCGATGGGGTAACCAGCTGGGTTTCCACGGTGACGCGATTGCGTCCATTGTTCTTGGACGCATAGAGGCACTCGTCAGTCCGGCTGATGAGGTGGCCGGGTTTCTCGCCCGGACTATAGGATGCGCATCCGAATGAGATCGTGACGGCTCCCAGCGCCTCGTTTGTCGAGCGCCGGACCAGTCGCTTCGCCTCAATGGTGATTCGTATCTGCTCGGCTATCCGCGCCGCTTCCCGCAGGCCTGTGCGCGGCATGATCACCGCGAACTCCTCTCCGCCGTAGCGCGCGACCAGATGATCCGGCAGAGCGCCCTTGACGAGAGCGGAGGCTACAAAGCGTATGACCTGATCGCCGGTCTGATGCCCCCACTTGTCGTTGAACGATTTGAAATGGTCGATGTCGCACAGCAGAAGGCACAGATCCGTTTTGTCTGCATCCGCCTCGTCTTTGCGCAGCCGGAGCGTCTCATCGAACAGTTTCCGGTTCGCGACGCCCGTCAGCGCATCCGTGAGCGCCTCAGCACGCGCCTGCCTCAGCGACGTTCTCAGCTTCTCCATTTCCGAGGACGACTGGGCAAGCTTTTCCGAGAGGCTTGAATTCTGTTTGGATACCTCAGCCGTTGCCGATACAAGCGAGGAGATGAGGCGCCTGAGGCCTGCGTCATCTATTGCTGCAGCTTCGAGCTTCTGGCTGGCGGCGTTGAGTGTGGCTCCATAGCGCTCAGTTGTCGCAACACCCTTTTTCAGTGCGTCGAGCGCATCCGCCACCTCAAAGGCGATACGCGATCCCGTCTCCATGACCTGGGTTGAGAGCTGAGTTGTTGAAAAGAAGCGCTCGTAGAGGTGCTCCATGTCGTCGGAGACGATGGGTTTGCCTGATGCGAGAATCTTATCGATCGTCTGGCTCAGGTCAGGTGATGACCGGCTCATGTAGGTGAGCCAGACCTCATAGTTCTGCGGACTGACGGGAAGAAAATGGCGCCCGATTTCATCAATTGTGCGATGGCCGAGAATGAGACCTTCCGGGCCGACGAGCTGCGTATTAATCATCCCATCCACCATCCTGACGGTCCGGGGGTAAACCCCTCAGCAGACCACATAGTGTGAATGGTATCGGTTACCGTTTGCCTAAGAGCGCGTCCGGCAGGATAAAAAACCTTGCTCAGAACGATGCTGTCTAGCTGTCCCGGCGGCGGCCAAGGGTCTGCAGCAGAAACGCCGGCACATGATCGCCCATGCCCTTGAAATCGTCACTGCCGCCCTGAGGGTCGCCCGGTCTCAGTTCCCCATCCCTGCGCCTGTCGTCGCGCTCGCGTCCCCGTTCGCGCTGGCGACCACGGCTCCGGCGCCCGTGTCCCTCCCTGTCCGGACGACCAGGTGTCGGGGCGGAGGCGGTAGGGGCGGCGGGCGGTAACGGCGCCGCATCGTGCGGTAAATCCTTGGCTGCAACTGGCGCCGGGGAGGGGTCGGTAACGCCTGGAGCGGCCTCACGAACCTGCAGTTCGGACGGCTCCGGACCGCGCGACCGGCCCCGTCCACGGCCCCGTCTGCGTTCAAAGCGGTCGCGGCCGGCAGCTGGCCCGCGGCTGCGGGCCTCGCCCACGGCCGCGTCCAGCCCGTCCGGCGCAAATGGCTCGACGTCCTTGCCGATCCGCTTGATAACCGCCTCCCACAGACGGCTGTCTCCCGGGGAGACGATAGTAAAGCTTTCGCCTGAGCGACCGGCTCGCCCTGTCCGGCCAATTCGGTGCACGTAATCATCTGAGTTCGGCGGCGGGGCATAATTAAAGACCTGGCTGACTTCCGGGATGTCCAGACCCCGGGCGGCCACATCCGACGCCACCAGCAGCTTGAGGTCCTTGCTGCGGAAGCGGTCAAGGGTCGCCATGCGCTGGCTCTGGGGAAGGTCCCCGTGAATGGGCGCCGCGTCAAACCCATGGCTGGCAAGCGATTTGGCGACGATATCGACCTCGGTCTTACGGTTACAGAAGACAATACCCTGGTCAGTCAGTCTCGCACGGATAATCGTACGCAATACGGCGCGCTTGACCGTATCTTCGTTGGAGGGGCAGTGGGTGACATACTGAGTGATCGTGGCGGCTGTCGTCGCTGGCTTGGCGACTTCGATACGCTTGGGATCATTCTGAAACTGTCTGGCCAGCTTGGTGATTTCCGGCGGCATTGTCGCCGAGAAGAGCAGTGTCTGGCGCGTCCGGGGAAGCAGCGTACAGATGCGTTCGATATCCGGAATAAACCCCATATCAAGCATACGGTCAGCTTCATCGATCACGAGCATCTGTACGCCGGTCATGAGGAGGCGACCACGCTCGAAATGGTCCAGAAGCCGTCCGGGAGTGGCGATCAGCACATCCACTCCCGCCGTAAGTTTCCTGTCCTGATCGCCGAAAGACACGCCGCCTATAAGCAGAGCCATGTTGAGCTTGTAACCGGCGCCGTACTTTTCGAACTGTTCAGCCACCTGAGCGGCCAGCTCGCGTGTCGGTTCCAGGATAAGCGATCGCGGCATGCGCGCCTTAGCCCGGCCCTGTCCAAGCTTGTGTATCATCGGAAGCACGAAAGCCGCCGTCTTCCCTGTGCCTGTCTGCGCAATGCCGGTAATGTCCCTGCCGCCGAGAATGGCCGGAATGCCCTGGGCCTGGATGGGCGTGGGGACGCTATAGCCGGCGGCCTTTACAGCCTCCAGAATTCGGGGGTCGAGGCTCAGCTCGTCAAACGTCATACGGTCCGTCTTTTGGGGTCGATCGGCCGAGCCGCAGGCCTTACGCCTGCGTTATTCGGAACTGCCGGACCAATAGGCGTCCCGGCTCTCAAGTCAATCCCGAAGCGCGACCCCGGAGGGCCCGCGCCTTGCCGCTACGGAACAAACGGCTCGCCCCTGGTGTCGCTGAACCCTATCAGCGCTCATATGCCTGTGGCCTAGGCTCATCGAGGCTGATGTAGCGGTCCCGAAGCTTTGTCTGGCGCGAGACCATGTCCGTCGGAGCGCCTGAGATGTATACGGCATCCGGGCTCGACATCAGTTCGAGCGGGTCGCCATCCCAGATAACGACATCCCCTATCGCCCCCTGTCGCAGGACGCCGAGATCCCTCTGACCATAAAGGGCCGCCGGAACACTGGTAATCGCCCTGAAAGCGCCCTCCCAGCTCATGCCGTTGGCGACGGCGTTGCCGGCGAGCTGCTGGATAAGCCGCGTATTATGCGTCGCTTGTGCCGGGTCGGCGATCGCCACCGTAACGCCTGCTTTTTCAAGGCGTCCGGCGTTCTCCAGCGTGCTTGCGAGCATATCAAACTGACCGGGCAAATTGGTCAGCGGGTTGACGATGACCGGTACCCGGGCATCGGCTATCTCCTGGGCGACGCGCCAGCCCTCCGTCGCGCCCAGCAGGATGAGCTTCAGGCGCGGTTCGTACTGACGAAGCGCCAGGGTCCTCAGAATATCATTTGCGCCATGGACCTCGATCATCAGCGGGATCCTGCCCTCGACAACAGGTTTAAGGGCGAGCGCTTCGCGGCGTGACAGAAGCTCTCCTTCTGCGTCATCCTCAAACCCGCGGGGGTAGGCCCGTGCGTCGTCGATTGCGGCTGTCAGCCACTGCCAGGCGGCCGCCCGCGAGCCGCCCGCTGCGCCCGCGCCCGTCTCGCCGAGCTGTGCGATCATAAAGACATCTTTCGCCGTCACGCTGCCCAGCCGACCGCTGGTGTCGATGATCGCGCCAAAGCCGCCGAGCAGCCCCTTGCCCGGGAAGCCGGCGATGGCGGCGCGAGTGAAGCCCTCAATACGGGTGACGGCGATAGCCGTATTGTCAGGATTAAAACTGTCGGCTGCCCGCAGCGATACCTGGAAGTCGCTGCCGGAGGCGCTGACATCATTCGTAGGGTCTTCCGAATTGATCTCTGAGAGACCCAGGTGAGAGAATGCCGCAAACAGGCCGGGCGTCACCCATTTGCCGCGAGCGTCGATGACAGTGGCGCCTTGTGGCGGCGCGACCGCGCCAACGGCCTGAATACGACCATCCCGGATGATGACTGTCCCTGTCTCAAGGACGCCCTGGTCCGTGTTGGTGACGATCCGGCCGCCCGTGATCGCGACCGTCTGTGACAGAGCGACGGGAGCGGTAGCTGCTATACCCGCAGCGAGAAGCAGGGACCTGATCATTTGGCGTCTCCTTCTCCAGGCTGGCCGAGTTCAAAGTCAACGACCGGCCGGCGGGACGGTTCGTTCCGGTTCCAGGCGATGGCGCCGTCGACAAAGACGATGTCGGCACGCGTATAAACGCTGAACGGATCGCCGCCCCAGATAACCACGTCGGCCGCCTTGCCCGGTTCAAGCGTGCCCGTCCTGTCAAGAATGCCCAACGCTTTGGCCGGGTTACGCGACAGCCAGGTCCACGCTTCCGCCCTGGAGATGGAAACGCCGGCTTTTAGACCATCAGCGAGCGCCTTCGCCGCTTCCTGGTTCAGGCGTTGTATACCATTGGCGTCGTCGGAATGAACGATGGCGCAGCCGCCCGGCGCCTTGTGGACCAGCGGTATGTTTTCGCGGATTCCGTCATAGGCCTCAGCCTTGAAGCCCCACCAGTCCGCCCACAGCGCGCCGCAGACGCCATTGGCTGCTAACATGTCGGCAATCTTGTAGGCCTCGACCGCGTGGTGGAAAGCCGACACGCGGTAGCCGAATTCTTTTGCGAGATCGATCACCTGCGCCATCTCATCGGCGCGATAGCAATGGTGCTGCACCAGGATCTCGCCGTTGAGTACGCCCATCAGCGTATCAAGCTCAAGGTCCCGGTCAGGCGCGCTGGGTGGATCGCCTGGTTCACTGGGTTCCTCTGAAGTCGACGATAAGCTCATCGTCTCCTCCCACGCGTCGAAATCGGCGTTATATTTATCCCATCTCCGCTTGTACTCGGTGGCGCGCTGCCAGGCGTTGCGATAGCCAGCGATGTTGCCCATGCGAGAGTAAGGCGCGCCGCCTGGTGACTGTCCCCCACCATAGCCATAGACCCGCTTTGGATTCTCACCACACGCCATTTTTAGAGTATAGGGAGCGCCTGGAAACTTCATGCCCTGCGCCGTGCGCGCCGGTACATTCTTGACGATAACTCCCCGTCCGCCGAACAGGTTGGCGGACCCGGGAAGAATCTGAAGCGTAGTGACGCCCCCCGCCATGGCGCGGGTAAAGCCTGGATCGCTAGGCCAGATCGCATGCTCGGCCCAGACATCAGCGGTGACAGGCCCGGATATCTCATTACCGTCCTGGTGCGCAGACAGGCCGGGCGAGGGATAGACGCCCAGATGGGAGTGTATGTCGATAATGCCCGGGGTGACGAACTTTCCGGCGGCGTCAATCACCCGGACGCCGGCGGGCGCGTTGATGGTCGCCTGAGGGCCGACGGCCTGAACCTTGCCGTCCTGTATGAGAATGGCGCCATTTCTGATTTCACCGCCCAGGCCATCGTAAATGGTTGCATTCCGGATCAGCACATTATCCGGCGGAAGCGGCTTATAGGTCGAGGGATAGGGGTCCCGGTCATAGGAAACGCGCCGGACGTCCGTCCTTGCGGTCGCAGGCGTTCCTGCGGTTGCAGGCGCAGCGGCGGCTGGTTCTGGAACGGACTTTCCCGCGTCGCCGGAGGCCGTAGCGCAAGCGGAGGCCAGAAGGGCCATCAGCGGCATCAGATATGAGCGTCTCATCAATGACCCCGGCGATCCTGGTTGACCGGCAGTCTGCACGGCTGGTCGCCTGCGTCAAACGCGATAGCTCGTCGCCGCAAGGCGTTCAGGACACCGCGTCCTGTGCGGAGGGAAGACGGAGATGGCTCTGAAGGAGGCAGACCGGCGCCGTCTCATCGCTTTGCCAGGCCTCGGCGTGGATTACGGCGACACGCCGGCCTGCGCGCCGGATCCGGGCCCGTCCAAAAACCGCTTCCAGCCGGGCCGGCCGCAGATACTCGACACTGATGTTAATGGCTCGTGCCGGCCGCTCTGTCCCGCTCTCATGCGCCAGCTGCAGCAGGCAGACAACCTCCAGAAATGAAGCGACCACTCCGCCGTGAAGCGCCGGCAGGGTCACATTACCCACCAATTGATCACTGACGGGCAGGGTAGCCAGGACCCCGCGTTCATCTACTGTCGCTGTGATGTTGAGAAAGCGGCAAAACGGCGATGTCGCCAGAATATCCCTGATCGTGGTCCTCATCGGGCGTCTCGTCGGTTCAGCGTGAAAGCAGCCTGTGCTGCAGCGACCGGATCGTCAGGGGAACTGTCCCACACCTCGGCGCGCAGGAATGCGATCGAGCGTGTTGCGCGGTAGACGTGCGCGCTGCATGTGAGGGCTGCACGCGGGGCGGCCGGACGCATGTGGTCAATTCGCAGGTCCAGGGTGGCCGGCGCAGCCTCGAAGCCAAGGCCAGCCATAATTGCAAGGCCGCATGTCTGATCGATGAGGGCTGTCAGTGCGCCGGGAGAGGGAATGTCCGTTCCCTCCAGTCCGACAAGGTCGGCGCGCCACGGCAGCCTGATCGTGCCGCGACCGGGTGATGAGGACACGAACTCCATACCAACGGCCACCGCATAGGGTGTATGGTCCACCATTCGTCCGGCATACGGATTATTGCCCCAGTCGCCGGCCCCATCGGTGCGCGTCTCGTCATTTTCTTTCGGGCTGTGACTGCTCATGCTTCCCGATCCACTGTCGTAAGAGTTGACGCGGTCCCACTCCAGAGGTCAGCCCGACCGGCGCGGCGCAGGCCCATAAGGTTCATGTCGTGAGTCTGAGGCGGCCACGATGATGGCCCATGCGCGCCTACTCTACACGTCGAGTTCGTCAACAAAACGCGCATTGTCCTGGATAAACTTAAAACGGAGTTCCGGTTTTTTCCCCATAAGCGTCTCAACGAGATCCTCAATGGGCTTGACTGACTTTGGCAGTGCAACGCGCGCAAGTGTCCGCGTGCGCGGGCTCATTGTCGTTTCCTTGAGCTGGGATGGCATCATTTCTCCCAGGCCTTTGAAGCGTCCGATGTCCGGCTTCTTTCCCTTGAACTCCGTTGCGAGAAGTTCGTCCTTGTGAGCATCGTCACGTGCATAGACGGACCTGCCGCCAGAGGTGATGCGATAGAGTGGGGGCATAGCAAGATACAGGCGACCGCTTTCAATCAGCCCAGGAGTCTGTCGGAAGAAAAATGTAATCAGCAGCGACGCGATGTGGGCGCCGTCTACGTCGGCGTCTGTCATGATAACGATCCGCTCGTAGCGAAGATCTTCGACGCGGAAGCGGTGCCCCAGCCCTGTTCCCAGGGCAGTTGCAAGGTCAGACAGCTCCTTATTGTTGGAAAGCTTGTCATCGCCGGCGCTGGCGACATTGAGGATCTTCCCGCGCAGCGGTAGCACGGCCTGGGTTGCGCGGTCCCGCGCCTGCTTAGCGGATCCGCCGGCGGAGTCGCCTTCGACTATGAACAGTTCTGTGCCCTGCGCGGAACTGTCTGAGCAGTCAGCAAGCTTCCCGGGTAGTCGCAGCCGGCGGGTCGCTGACTGCCGCGCAACCTCCTTATCTTTTCGCTTGCGCATGCGGTCTTCGGCCTGACCAATCGCCCACTCCAAGAGGCGGTTGGCGTTTGCCGTCGAAGCAGTTAGCCAGTGATCAAATCGATCGCGCATCGCATTTTCGGTAATGCGGAACGCATCGTTCGTTGAAAGCTTCTCCTTCGTCTGGCCGACAAATTCGGGATTCCGGATGAAGACGGACAGGAGCGCGCCAGCGCTCCCGAGCACATCATCGGCGGTAATGAGGCCAGTCTTCTTGTTTCCGACCATTTCGCCATAGGCGCGGAGGCCCTTGGTCAGCGCTGAGCGCATGCCGGCTTCATGTGTGCCGCCTTCAGGGGTCGGTATGGTGTTGCAGTAGGTGCGGGAAAATCCATCCGCATCTCCGCCAAAGCCATTTGCCGACCACACAACCGCCCATTCAACGGCGCCGCCGTCAGAGTTCTCCACACGACCAGTGAAGGCGTCCGGCAGAACAAGTTTAGCTTCGACTGTCAGCTCCCTGATCATGTCGGCAAGGCCGTTGGGATAGGAGAGAACCGCTTCCGCTGGCGTCAGGTCGCCGTCTTTCAGAAGCGCCGGATCACAGCTCCAGCGGATCTCAGCTGCGCGGCTGAGATAGGCTTTCGAGCGGGCCATTGCGAACAGACGGGACGGTCTGAAGTGAAGCCTGTCGCCAAAAATCTGCGGGTCGGGATGAAAGGCGATCTGTGTTCCGCGTCTGTTGGGCGCTGCGCCTACCGCTGTCAGCTTCGAGGTCGGCTTCCCCCGGGAATATGTCTGGCGGTAGAGCTTCCGGTCGCGTGCGACCTCTACGGTCATTTCGTCCGACAAAGCGTTGACGACGGATATGCCGACGCCGTGAAGGCCGCCTGCTGTCTGGTAGGCTTTGTTAGAGAATTTCCCGCCGGAATGAAGCATTGTCATAATGACTTCAAGCGCTGATTTGTTCTTGAATTTTGGATGCGCGTCGACAGGTATGCCGCGCCCGTCGTCGCGGACCGTCAGTACCCCTTTCGCATCAAGACTCACATCGATGCGCGAGGCATGGCCGGCAACCGCCTCGTCGACGCAGTTGTCGAGCACTTCGGCAAACAGATGATGATAAGCTCTCTCGTCTGTACCCCCGATATACATGCCCGGGCGTTTCCGGACCGGCTCCAGACCCTCAAGGACCTCGATGTCCTTGGCGGAGTAGCCCTGAGAATCCGCCTTCTCGGAGCCGAAGAGCTTTGCGTTGGTATGTCTGGCCATGTGTGTCCCGAAACGAATCAACGCCCCAATGGCAGACCCGGGTGCTAGCCCGAAGGAGGCCCGGCGGACAATTATGGCGTTTGAAAAAGCCTTCTACTCCGGGGCGGGTCTGTCAACAAATCTCCTCGCAGGGGCGAGGATCCACAGGTAATGGCCCCTGAGATTGTGGACATGCCGACCTGGCCGACCGCCTCCGGCCCTCAGTGCGCTCAGAAAAGACCCAGGAACTCGCGCCTCTGTCGCAGAGCCCCACAGGCGGTTATCTGGCTTTCATAACGGGCCGCCTGTGCGGCGAGGCGCGCCGCCGTGTCAACCAGCCATGTCTTGGTTCTCCACGCGCCGCTCCTATAACCGGCGGCTCCTTCATGATATATGAGATAGTGCGTGCTGTAGTCATACTGACCCACGCCCAGCCGCTGACCGTTTGTGCTGAAGTACCAACCCACAAAATCGGCGGCGTCGGAAAAGCGTGTCCGGCTTGCCTGCAGTCGTCCGGTCTCCTGCTGATACTGCCGCCAGGTGGCGTCAAGAGCCTGCGAATAGCCCATAGCCGATGAGATATAATCACCTGCGACCAGTCCGAACCACTGACTGGGGCCACGCGGAGGTCGGGCGTCAGCGGTGAAGCTGCTTTCCTGCCGGATGACGGCAAGCTGATAGCCCATAGGAGCGCCCCAGGCGCGCGCTGTCCTGCGCAGGGCCTCGTACCAGTCGTTGTTGCGCTGCAGCAGCAGGCAGGCGTCTTCAATGTCGCCAGCCGGCGGCCGGGGCGCCAGGCTCGAACAGCCGGCGAGGACGACAAGCATGGCCAGAGCGGGCAGGCGCATAGGCTTCATGAGGTAGCACTAGCAGATTCCCACCCGGGCGATGAACCTACAGGAGCGCTACCTGTTCTCGGCGATCGCCAGCAGCGCCGCGTCGATGCGGGCGGTTGCTGAAGGCGCATTGGAAGGACGTTCATTGGCGAACGCCGAGAATACGAGCATCTCGCCGCCTCGTGTCAGCATAAAGCCGGACAGACCGTTCGTACCCCGAAGTGTTCCCGTTTTCGCGAAGATCCGCCCCGCGAGGGGCGTTCCGGCGAAGCGTCGCTGAAGTGTGCCATCTACGCCACCAACGGGCAGAGCTGTACGGAAGGCCTCCCCCCAGGACTGGTTAGCCGTCCAGAGCAGGAACTGCGCCGTCATGCGAGGCGTCAGCCGATTATAGACCGACATTCCCGAACCATCGGAGAGATCCCATGCCCAGCGCGGGACTCCCACCTCGCTAAGCATGGCCGCCACAACTGAAAGACCCGCCTCGCGCGAGCCGTCTCCGCTGACAAGGCCGATCCTGCGCAGAAGAAGCTCGGAGTGAAGATTCTGGCTCTCCTTCATGAGGAAGGTCACGTTTTCCGCCAAGGGCGGGGCGACCAGGCGGCCGATTTCAACCGCCCTCAACCCGGCGTTGCGGGCGTCCTCGCCGGTATCGCTGAAAGGTCGCAGTCGCTGAACGGCGGGCAGCTCAGCCGCCACGCCGCGTTCCGCAAGAAGCCGCTCGAAACGACGTCCAGCCACGAGCGCCGGTTCGTCGACCGCTACGATGCGTTCAATGGGGAGTGAACCGAGGCGGATTTCACCGTAAAGTCTGAGTTCGCCGGAGCCCGGCGTCCGCTCAGCCCGAATGTCCATCGGCTCCTCGTCTCCGGCGCGTGTGAGGATGTCGTTGCGTATGACGCCGGCAGCCTCGTCGCCGGCCCAGTCAATGCTGGCCGGATGTCCGGGACCTGGGCCGGGACGTATCGTCAGGCGCAGCTCGTTACTGTTGAGGCTCAGGGCCGAGACGGGCGCGCCCGAACGGGTAACAAGATCATCCTGGCTCCAGCCTGGCGGCCATGGCTCGTGAGGCAGCAGGCTGGCATCCGCTATGACCCGGCCGATCCGCTTCAGGCCATTGGCGCTCACCATGTCGGCAAGCTCCTGCAAGCAGTCACGGACACAGTCAGGCGCATCACTCAGCATAGGGTCGCCGGCGCCTCGCAGAACAATGTCTGGAGGTCCGTCCGCACGCGGGGACAGTAAGACCGAGGTTCCGCGGGCCGGATCTGGACGGCTCATATCATCCATGGTGAAAAAAGCCGCCGCAGCGGTGAAGAGCTTGGTGTTGGAGGCTGGCAGGAAACGCTGATCGGGATTGACCGAAACAAGTTCGCGGCCATCCATTGTGAGAACGACAAGGCCCCAGCGCGTACCTTCCAGTCCGGGCTGCTCAAGGCGCGCCTGAACGAGGCTGCTGAAGCTGGAGCAGCTGGCGACGGCCAGGACGCACAGGAGGGTAAGTAACGCCTTCATGATATCAGTCTAACAGGCAAGCAGGCATTTGAGCGAGGGGAAGCTCCGGCCAAGACAGATGAAGCGGCGCCCTTACGGACGCCGCTTCCTGGTTATTCATGACGCCGTCGGACGACGGATCAGGCTTTATAATACATATCAAATTCAACCGGGTGCGGATGGGTTTCCATCCGCAGAACTTCTTCCATCTTGAGGTCGATATAAGCGTCGATGAAATCGTCGTCCATCACGCCGCCGGCCTTCAGGAAGTCGCGGTCGGCTGAGAGGCTTTCGAGCGCCTGACGCAGCGATCCGCAAACTGTCGGGATATCTTTAAGCTCCTCAGGAGGAAGGCTGTAGAGGTCCTTATCCATGGCCGGACCCGGGTCGATTTTCTTGGCGATACCGTCGAGCCCCGCCATCATCAGAGCCGTGAACGTCAGGTAGGGGTTGGAGGCCGGATCCGGGAAACGGACTTCGATACGCTTGCCCTTCGGGGAGGGCGTCCATGGAATACGCACGGAGGCCGAGCGGTTGCGCGCCGAGTAGGCGAGAAGCACTGGCGCCTCATAGCCGGGCACCAGGCGCTTGTAGGAGTTGGTCGTCGCGTTCGAGAGGGCGTTAATCGCCTTGGCGTGCTTGATGATGCCGCCAATGTACCAGAGGCACGTCTGGGAAAGATCGGCGTACTTGTCGCCTGCGAACTGCGGCTGGCCGTCTTTCCAGATCGACTGGTGAACGTGCATGCCCGAACCATTATCTTTGTAATAGGGCTTAGGCATGAACGTCGCAGTCTTGCCGTAGCTGTGCGCAACGTTGTGAACGATATACTTATAAAGCTGCATGTTATCAGCCATCTGGACCAGCGTGCTGAACTTCATCCCGAGTTCATGCTGAGCCGGGGCCACCTCATGGTGATGCTTTTCCGGATTCAGGCCCATCTCGGCCATGAGGGTCAGCATCTCCGAGCGCATGTCCTGTAGAGAGTCGACCGGCGGGACCGGGAAGTATCCGCCCTTCGGGCCCGGACGGTGACCAAGATTGCCGCCCTCGTAGGCGCGGCCGGTATTAAATGGCAGTTCCGGATCGTCGAACTGATAGCCTGTATTGTTGGGGTCGGTGTTCCAGCGCACGTCAGAGAATACGAAGAACTCCGCTTCGGGTCCAAAATAGGCCGTGTCGCCGATGCCTGATGATTTCAGGAACAGCTCCGCCTTCTTCGCCATGGTGCGCGGATCGCGATTGTAGGGCGTATTGTCATTGGGATTGAGAATATCGCACATGATCGCCAGCGTCGTGTTCTGGAAGAACGGGTCAATGCGGGCAGACGACGGATCGGGCATCAGCAGCATGTCCGACTCATTGATCGCCTTCCATCCGGCGATGGAGGAACCGTCGAACATCGTGCCGTCCTCAAAGAGAGACTTGTCGACCATCGACAGATCAAAGGTGACGTGCTGCATCTTGCCGCGCATGTCCGTGAAGCGCAGATCGACGTACTGAACGTCTTTTTCCTTGATCATCTTTAAGATTGCGTCGGACACCTGTTCTCTCCGTTAAAGACCGGCCTGCCGGCCGCTTGATTGATACTCTTCCGCTGACGCCTCCCGCTGCCGCGGGACATGACCCGCCCTCAGATCGCCGGGTCGCCCGTCTCGCCCGTGCGGATACGGATGACCTCAGTGATCTCGGAGACGAAGATCTTTCCGTCGCCGATCTTCCCCGTATGAGCTGCTTTTATGATCGCCGCCAGAGCCGCCTCAAGCTGGGCGTCGGAGACCACCACCTCAATTTTAAGCTTGGGGAGAAAATCGACGATGTACTCCGCGCCCCGGTAAAGCTCGGTATGGCCGCGCTGGCGGCCAAAGCCTTTGGCTTCAAGCACTGTCATTCCCTGAAGACCAACCGCGTGCAGGGCCTCTTTCACCTCGTCGAGTTTGAAGGGTTTTATGATCGCTTCGATCTTTTTCATAAAGCCACCCTTTGCGTCTCAATTGGACTTCGCAGATGCACGAAGCCCCTGTCCTGTAGTAGCTCCGACTCCCTTTATCCTGGCGCGGATAGCGGATAAGCTCAAAAATCAGGCGCCGGCGCCAACAATTGAGGCGACGCAGGTCTGGTTATCCACAAGACCTCGCCTCGGGTGCGCTAATCGTCTGTCAACCGGAACCGCTGAACGGTGTGAATCATGATTTATCTTATCCGACATGGCGAGCCGTCCGGGGCGTATGGCGTTCATCCGGATCCCGGGCTGACGCCTCTGGGCGTTCGGCAGGCGCATCAAGCCGCCCTGTCCCTTGCGACCCGCGGAGCCAAGCGCGCCATCACATCCCCGCTCGCACGCAGCCGGGAAACGGCCGCGCAGTTCGAGAAGCTTATGGAGACGCATGCGCGCATCGAGCCCGGGGTCGGGGAAATCATAACTCCGGGTGATGTCGGGGACCGGCAGGCCTGGCTCAGGGCCATTATGGCCGGCGGCTGGCGGGATGCGGGCGAAAGGCTGGAGGCCTGGCGCCGCGCCGTACTGGCCGCCGTTGAGCGACTGCCTGACGAGACGGCTGTGTTTAGTCATTTCATCGCGATTAACGCAGTCGTTGGCGGCCTTAGCGGCGATGATCGGGTTGTCGTGTTCCGGCCGGGCCACGCATCCGTGACCGCCCTGACCCGCGTCGGCGGCAGGCTGCGTGTTGAGGAGCTCGGATCAGAAGCCGCAACGGTCGTCACCTGAGATGAACGCGTTGATCCTGACAACTGAGGAAGTGCGCGCAGCCGAACAGATGGCGGCGCGATCAGGGCTGTCGCTGTGGACGCTGATGCAGAACGCCGGCCGCGCATGTGCTGATGTTCTTGCTGAACGTTTCCCTTCTGGACGGGTTCTCGTTCTTGCGGGACCTGGAAATAATGGCGGAGACGCTTTGGTCGCGGCCGAACGCCTTTGCGCGATGGGGCGCGATGTCAGTGTATTCGAGCTGACGTCGAAAGCGGTCCGCTCCGAAGACGTACGTCTCGCATCAGAGGCGCTGAGCTGTCCGCGCCTTCCTCTGGGGCAGGTGCGGCCCGCTCCCGGAGACATCGTCCTTGATGGCCTCTACGGCGCCGGGCTGTCCCGCCCGCTTGAGGGCGAGGCGGCGTCCGTCATTGAGCTGATTAACGCGGCCAGGGTACGTGTCGTTGCGATCGATCTCCCCTCCGGGGTCAGTGCAGACACCGGCGCGCCCTGGGGGCCGGCTTTCAGAGCTGACATCACCGTCACCTTCGGGGCCAGGAAGCCTGCGCACGTGCTTCAGCCGGCGGCATCGCTATGTGGCCGGGTCGTTGTAAAAGATATCGGTTTTGAACGTTTTCTAGATCACGCCAGCGCCCTGCTTAGGTGCAATGAGCCTGAGCTGTGGGCCCACAGACTGCGCTGGCCGACAGCGATGTGTCACAAGCACAGTCGCGGGCGTCTGGCGGTGGTCAGTGGCGGCCCGTCCAATACTGGCGCAGCAAGGCTGGCGGCCGCGGCCGGGCTGCGGTCCGGAGCCGGAGTTGTGACACTTTTCTGTCCGCCGCATGCGCTCCCGGTGGCTGCTGGCGCCCTCAAAGCCGTGATGGTGTCGACATTTTCGGATTCCGAAAGTCTTGAAGCCCGCACAGACCGCGCCGACGCGGTCGTGATTGGTCCGGCTGCCGGTGTCACGCCGGAGACGCGCGCACATGTTGAGGCGCTGCTTCGGGCGGGCCGTCCCGCGGTGCTGGACGCTGACGCCATCAGCGTCTTCAGCGATGACGCGAAGGCGCTTGCACTGCTGACCGTCAATGGCGAGGCGGTTCGCGAAAATGAGGGAGCTCCAAAGGGGGCCTATGTCGTTCTTACACCTCATATCGGAGAGTTCGAGCGCCTGCGTCCGGGGGTGCTGGAGACATCGCCTAACCGCATTACCGCCACTGTCAGTACAGCCGCCATGACCGGCTGCGTGGTCCTCCTGAAAGGCCCCGATACAGTCATCGCCGCACCCGACGGACGGGCCGTTGTCAACACACATGCCACACCTTTCCTTGCAACGGCCGGGTCGGGCGATGTGCTGGCGGGGCTGATCGGTGGACTGATGGCTCAGGGCATGGATGCGTTCGATGCAGCCTGCGCCGGGGCCTGGATGCATGGCGATGCTGGTCTGCGCGCCGGGCCAGGCATGACGGCTGAGGATCTGGACGCCTCTCTGCGGCAGGTCATTCAGGATCTGTATCTGCGCTGTCATGCAACTGTGATATAGTCTTTTCATGATCGGGCAGGTGATGGGAGAGATACCAGATGCGGTTCGTAAAGCTGTGCCTGACAGGACTGGCGCTGACCTGCGTGGCGCCCGCCGGCGCCCATGACAGCAACGCAATTGCGCAGGCCAGGCGGATTTCATTCCCCAAGCTTGAGGACGGGCGCGCCGTTCTGGCTGTCGATCTCCATACCCACAGCGTCTTCTCCGACGGATCCGTCTGGCCGGATATCCGGGTCGAAGAGGCAAGGCGCGACGGGCTCTTCGCTCTGGCCGTCTCAGAACACCTCGAGTATCAGCCCAAGAGAGCTGATATTCCGCACCCCGATCGCAACCGTTCCTTTGAACTGGCCCGTCAGGCGGCGGAGGCTGGCGCTGCAGGCGCTGCAGGCGCCCCCCTGCTGGTTATAAACGGCTCAGAGATCACCAAGGCGATCGCCGTGCCAGGCCACATGAACGCGGTCTTTATCACGGATGCGAACGCCCTGTTGCCCAGGGCCGGCCTTGGTCCTGTCGATGCAGCGCGCGAGCAGCTTAAGGCGGCGGTGGCCCAGGGAGCCTTTACCTTCTGGAACCACCCATACTGGAGCGCGCAGCGCCCGGATGGGGTTGCCGTGCTCGATCCCGTGCATGCAGAATTCATCCAGCAGGGACTTCTGCATGGGATTGAAGTCGCTAACGGCGCCGATATGTCAGACGAAGCGTTCCGCATCGCCCTGGACTACAATCTGGCGATCCTTGGAACATCTGATGTTCATGGCCTCATCGACTGGGAGTACGACCTCGCCGGAGGTGGTCACCGAACGGCGACCCTGGTGCTGGCCGCCTCGCCTACAGGCGATGGCGTCAAGTCGGCGTTGCGCGCAGGGGACACTGTCGCTGTCTACAATGATAATCTTCTGGGTCGGGCGGCGAATGTTGAGGCGGTCGTCCGTTCAAGCCTCAGGCTTGAGGTTGGCGCCGCCCTTCCGCGCACCCGTGTTGTGTCCGTCAGCCTGAAAAATGATGCTCCGGTTGACTACATGCTGCAGAACATGGGCCCGGAGGGGGCCTATGATGAGGGGCATGTTTTCATCGTCAGGTCGGGCGCGACGCAGAGCCTGCTTATCAAGGACGTCGCTGATCCGGCGAAACTGTCCCTCACGTTCAGGGTTCTGAACGCTTATACCGGTCCGCGCGAGCATCTGACGCTGCAGCTCCGCGACAGGACTCCCTGAGACGCGGCGAGGGGGCGACGCCATCTGACATGGACCCAGCGGCGAGTTGCGGATATCTCCGCCGCGCGCCATAAGGAAGCATGAGCATTGCTGATCCTAAAGAGTGCAGGGCGTTTCTGGACGCTCATCCGCATATCAATTTCTTCGAGATCTTTTTCACAAATATGGCCGGCGTACCGCGCGGTAAGCGTCTGCGACGGCATGAAATCCTGCCTGTCTATGAGCAGGGCCGCTTCCTGCCCGGATCTATCCTGGTCAACGACATCACCGGTCAGGATGTCGAGGCGACCGGACTCGTCTGGGAGGATGGTGACGCCGACCGGACAGCGAGGCCTGTCGCCGGACGGCTGACCCCGGCGCCATGGCTGGGTGCTGATGTCGCTCAGGTGGCGATGTCGATGTACGAACTCGATGGTACGCCCAATGATATCGATCCGCGCCACGTCCTTAAGCGGGTCATAGACCGCTTTGCGGCCGATGGGCTGACGCCTGTGGTCGCCTGCGAACTCGAATACTATCTTGTTGACGCCCGGCGTACGCCCGAGGGGAAGGTACAGCTGCCGCAGTCGCCTCTCACCGGGGACAGGGCCAGTCAGCATCAGGTGTATGGCCTTCGCGAAGTTGAAGAATCCAGCGCATTCCTGCGTGATCTCTGGGCAGCTGCGGACGCGATTGGCATCCCTCTGGAGGGCGCCATCAGCGAATATGCGCCCGGGCAGCTTGAGCTTACCCTCAAACATCATCCTGACGCCCTTCAGGCGGCCGACGACGCTGTCCTCTACAAGCGCGCCGCCAAGGGTGTCGCCCTGCGTCACGGGTGCGAGGCGACGTTTATGGCCAAGCCTTTTGCTGACCGGGCGGGTTCAGGCATGCACCTGCATGTCAGCGTGAATGATATGAACGGGAAAAATATCATGGCTTCGGAGGCTCCCGAGGGCTCGCTCGCCGTCCGCCATGCCATCGGAGGTATGAAGGCGCTTCTGGCGGAATCGATGGCTGTGTTTGCTCCAAACGCGAATTCCTACCGGCGGTTCCGTGCGAATTCCTATGCGCCCGTATCCCCCACCTGGGGGGTTAATAATCGGACCGTTTCCTTCCGCGTACCCGCCGGCGCGCCGCATACCCGCCATATCGAGCACCGTGTCGCCGGCGCTGACGCCCATCCTGCGCTCGCGCTTGCCGCATTGCTTGCTGCAACGCACTATGGCCTCACCAACCGGATCGATCCGGGTCCGCCCATTACGGGCGATGGCTACGCCCAGGCTGCGGCGGGTGGCGGAAAAATCCCGCTGAACTGGTTTGCCGCTGTCGAGCGCTTTGCCCAGAGCGAGCTGCTCAAGGATTACTTTGGTGAACGGTTTGTGCGCATGTATGCTGCCGTTAAGAGCACCGAGCAGGAACGCTTCAATTCCAGCATCCCGGATATTGATTATGACTGGTATCTGAGGTCCTGCTGAGGCGAGCGTCTGTAAGCATTGCGCCGGCCGATGACAGCCGGCTCTGAACGAGGAGGTAAGGGTGATGAACAGGAAGCTAAAGGGGGCTTCGCGCCGCTCGGTTCTGCAGCAGTTTGGGGCCGCCGCCATTGGCCTGTCCTTTACCGGCGGGCTCAGTGGTTGCTCGCCAGCCGCCCAACGCGAGCGTGTCGTCAACTTCTATAACTGGGACACCTACATTGGCCCGACGACCCTTGAGGATTTTCAGGCCGCCGCTGGCGCACGCGTGGAGATGAGCCTTTTTGCTAATAACGACGAACTGTTTGCACGCCTTCGCGCCGGCAATCCGGGCTTTGATGTCATAGTGCCGTCGAATGAGTTCGTTACCCGCATGGCTCAGGCCAATATGCTCATGCCGCTCGATCGCACCAAGATTCCCAATTTTGAAAATCTCCTGCCGGACTTTAAGGACGCCTCTTTTGATCCGGGCCGTCAGTACTCCATGCCCTATACATGGCTGGTTCTGGGCATTGGCTATCGCAAGTCCGCCATGCTGAACGGTGAGACGCCCGATTCCTGGCGTTTCCTGTTTGACTCCGACCAGTACGCGGGTCGTATCGCGCTGCTCTCGGAGTCGGCTGACCTGATCCGGCTGGGCGCGAAGTATATGGGGCTTTCCGTGAACGGGATCCCGGATGAGGCGCTCAAACAGATTGAAGACATGTTCATCCGGCAGAAGCCGCGGATAAAAGCGTTCCACGGCGATAATGGTCAGGACCTGCTCGCTTCGGGAGAGATAGATATCGTCCTGGAGTATAATGGAGATATGGCCCAGCTCATCGCCGCCGAAGGCGGTGACCAGTTTGGGTTTGTCGTTCCCCGGGAAGGAACGCTGATAAACTCTGACTGCCTGTGCATTCCGGCCGGCGCTCCTAACCCTGATGACGCCCATGCGCTGATCAATTTCCTGCTGGATGCAGAGGCGGGAGAGAAGATCACCACTGAAATTCAGTATCCTACACCTAATGCGGCCGTAGCAGCGCGGATGGGCGAAGCCTATCAGAATAATCCGGTCATATTCCCCCCATCTGATGTTATGGGTAAGAGCGAGTACGGCGCCTTTGAGGGGGATGACCGCTCGCGGGTCTACGAGGAGATGTTTACCCGCATCAGCGCTGCCTAAGAACTCACAGGGGAACAGACTATGGAGCAGTCCTGGCGGCGAGCGAAAGCAGCTTTCGCCGCTATCGCACTTCCTCCTATGGTTTGGCTGCTGCTGTTCTTTCTGATCCCGCTTGCGGTGATCTGGGCCTACTCGTTCGGGGAAAATACCGGTCCTGTCACGATTGATCTGACCGGTACTTTCTCCAACTACCTGCGGGCCATAGAACCCATCTATCTTGAGATCTTCGGCAAGAGCGTGGTGATCGCAGGGATAACCACTCTGCTCTGCCTCGTGATCGGCTTCCCTGTCGCCCTAGCAATTGCTTTTGCCAGCCCACGCGCCAAGATCTGGCTGCTGCTGCTGATAATGCTGCCCTTCTGGACCAATCTTCTCATACGCACATTTGCTCTCATCGCTGTGCTGCGGGAGCATGGCTATGTGAATTTCGTGCTCGAATGGCTGTGGAACAACGCCAGCTGGGTGATGACCTTTGCTGGCCTGCAGCCGCTGGGCGAATTCGAGCCGCTGAAGCTTCTCTACAATAATGCAGCTGTGGTGATCGGTCTGGTCTATGTCCATTTGCCGTTCATGGTGCTGCCTCTTTATTCCGCGCTCGATCGGATGGACCGGTCGCTCATGGAAGCGAGCCTTGATCTCGGGGCCGGGCACTTGCGCACCATCCTTCTGGTCGTTGTACCTCTGGCGGCGCCAGGCATTGCGTCGGGAGTTCTGATTACCTTCATTCCGGCGCTCGGGGCTTATCTGACGCCCGACCTTCTGGGCGGTCCGGACAGTCAGATGATCGCAAATGTCATCGAGCGGCAGTTCAAGCGTGCAAATGACTGGCCGTTCGGAGCAGCACTTTCGTTTCTGCTGATGTATCTGACTTTTATCGCTATTGCATTACAGGCTCTGTTGCAGCGTCGCTCTGAGGTGAGGCGGATATGAAGGAGCGTCCGGCGCCGCGACCGCCGAAAGACCGGCCAGGCCCGCTGGAGTACCTTCGGCGATGGCCGCTTCGGATCATGGTCGGCGTCACGCTGCTTTTTCTATACCTCCCCCTGATGACTCTCATGGTCTTCAGTTTCAACGACAGCCGACGGAATATTGTATGGGAAGGGTTCACCCTCAAATACTATGAGAAGGCATTCAGCAACGCCTCGCTCATTGAGGCCTTCAGCAATTCTCTGACTATCGCATTCGCCACAACTGTCCTGTCAGTTACGCTCGGCGCGCTGGCTGCAGTCATGCTTTGGCGCTTTCGTTTTCCCGGCAAGACCGCCGTTGAGGGAGGCATGGCGCTCCCGATCGTGGTGCCTGAAATATGCATGGGCGTCGCCATGCTTGTATTCTTCGCCCGGGTCATGCCTTGGCCGCAGGGTCTGCCCTGGCCGGCTAATCTCGGCGCGATCATCATAGCTCATACATCCTTCGCCTTTCCCTTTGTCGCTACCGTTGTGCGGGCGCGCCTGGCGTCCTTCAACCGGGAGCTTGAGGAGGCTGCGCGGGATCTTGGCGCAAGTGAATGGCGCACCTTCTGGGACGTTCTTGTGCCCCACATGCAGCCGGGTCTGATTGCTGGTGCTCTGCTCGCCTTTACGCTTAGCCTTGATGACTTCGTCATTACCTTTTTTACGGCGGGTCCGGACACGGTCACTTTTCCGGTGAAGGTCTATTCCATGCTGCGCTTTTCGGTCACCCCGGAAGTCAATGCAGCCTCGACGGTTCTGATTGTCCTGACAGTCGTACTGACGGCAGCGGGCCTCTACCTGCAGGCGCGAAGCGAGGACAGGAAAAAGGGCTGAGCGCATGAGCTATTCCCAGGACGCCGTCTCTTCCCAGTCACCAGCGCCGGACAAGGCGATCATACGCTTTGAGGGCGTAACAAAACGGTTCGGCAGGCTTGCAGCTGTCGATGATGTGACACTCGACATACGTGAGGGCGAATTCTTTGCGCTGCTTGGACCTTCCGGCTGCGGCAAGACGACCCTTCTGCGTATGCTGGCCGGGTTCGAGATCCCCAGCGAAGGGCGGATTCTGATCGACGGCGTGGATATAGCCAGCCTGCCCCCCAACAAGCGACCGGTGAACATGGTCTTCCAGTCGTATGCGGTGTTCCCGCATATGAAGGTCAGCGATAATATTGCCTATGGCTTGAGGATGGACCGGGTCGCTGGCGAGGAAATCCGGCGGCGGGTCGATGATGCCCTCGAACTCGTAAAGCTGAGCGGGCTTGGCGAAAGGATGCCTGATCAGCTGTCGGGTGGTCAGCGCCAGCGTGTTGCGCTCGCACGTGCGCTCGTTAAACGGCCTCGGGTTCTGCTTCTGGATGAACCGCTCTCGGCTCTTGATGCGAAGCTCCGTGACCAGATGAGGGCGGAGCTGACCTCACTGCAGAAAAAGGTGGGCATAACCTTTATCATGGTGACACATGATCAGGATGAGGCGCTTGCCATCGCCACGCGCTGCGCAGTTATGAATCGCGGTATGCTGGCTCAGGTTGCAACGCCCTCTGATCTCTATGAGTTTCCGAACTCAAGATTTGTCGCTGACTTTGTCGGTAGTGTGAATATGTTTGAGGGCGTCCTCGAAAGGGACGAACAAAATGAAGCCGTGGTGCGCTGCGCAGATCTTTCAGCGCCGGTCTATCTTGATCACGGCGTTACAGGCGCACGCGGATCAACCGTCTGGGTTGCGCTCAGGCCTGAAAAGATTGAAATGCACAAGCGAGGGCCCGGCCAACAGCCCTTCAAAATGGAAGATGCCCCCCAGGGCGCGAATGTGGTTGCCGGAGAGATCCGGGATATCGTCTATCTGGGCAGCGAAACCAATTATGAAGTTGAGCTTGAAGGAGGGAGGCGTGTGAAGACTTTCCGCTCAAATCTCACTCGCTACGATCAGGAAGACTTTGTTCAGGATGAACCTGTCTGGCTCGCCTGGCATGCCTGCTCGCCCGCCGTGTTGCTGTCCTGATGACCCCTGAAGCGCACCGTCCCGTTCTTGGCGTCATCTGCTGTAATCGGCGGATCGAGGGACAGCCCGGACAGGCGGTGATGACCCGCTACCTCGAGGCCTCTCTGCGCTACGCGGATGCCGCGGGCCTGCTCATTCCGGCGATGCCCGGGTATTTTCATTCCCGCGAAGTCGCCTCGCGATTGGATGGCCTTCTGCTGACCGGAACCCCCTCTAATCTGGAGCCGAGCCGCTATGGCGAATATGTTGATGATGCTCCGGGACCGTTTGATCCCGACAGAGATGAGATGACCTCAGGTCTGATCACCGCCCTGCTTGACCTGGGCAAACCGGTGTTTGGCATATGCCGGGGCTTTCAGGAGCTTAACGTCGCCTTTGGCGGCGCTCTTCGCCGAGATGTGTCCGATCATCCCGATCTCCTCCGGCATCATGCGCCCGACGGAGCAAGTTTTGAGGCGATGTTTGAGCATACTCATCCCGTGAGACTGGAAGACGGCGGCGTGCTGAAGGCGGCCTACCGACGCGATGCGCTTGAAATCATATCGGTGCACTATCAGGGCATTGACAGACTCGGGCGAGACCTCAAAGTCGAAGCAAAGGCGCCTGACGGCGTGATTGAGGCGGTTTCCGCCAATATCAACGGGGCGCCGGTCCTTGCCGTGCAATGGCATCCTGAGTGGAAGGCGAAGGATAATCCGGATTCGCAGATATTCTTCCGGCTGCTAGGTCGCGCCCTGCGCAAAGAGCCGCTGGTCTGAAAACAGGAAAATACGTATGGCCGGCCGTAATTATGACATCCCTGAACTGAGGCGCCTTGATATCGCGCACCATCTGCCGGCTCAGGCGGACTACCGCGAGATTGCCGCTCTGGGAGGCAGCCGTATCATCACCCGCGCCGAGGGCTGCAATGTGTGGGACGGCGATGGCGTCTGCCTGCTGGATGGAATGGCCGGTCTCTGGTGCGTCAACGTGGGCTATGGGCGCGAGGAGCTTGCCAGGGTTGCGGCAGAGCAGATGCGAGAGCTGCCTTTCTACAACACCTTTTTCAAAACCGCGACGCCGCCGACCGTTCTGCTTGCAACACGGATCGCTCAGCTTCTTGGTGGTGAGCTGCAGCATGTCTTCTTCAACTCGTCAGGCTCTGAGGCGAATGACACTGTCATGCGGCTCGTGCGGCATTACTGGACGGTACACGGTCAGCCGACACGGCAAATTTTTATCTCTAGGTGGAACGCCTACCACGGCTCGACAATGGCCGGCGCCAGCCTTGGCGGTATGCGGCCGATGCACGCTATTGGCGGTCTGCCAATCCCTGGCGTTCAGCATGTGGTGCAGCCCTACAAATTTGGCGAAGGTTTTGACGAGGATGAAGACGCCTTCAGCGCACGCTGCGCGCAGGAGATCGAAGATCGTATCCTCCGGGTCGGGCCCGAAAACGTCGCCGCCTTTATCGGGGAGCCAGTACAGGGCGCAGGCGGTGTGATCATTCCTCCTGCGGGCTACTGGCGTCGTGTGGAGGCCATTTGCCGGAAGTACGGCATTCTCCTGGTTGTAGATGAGGTGATCTGCGGATTTGGCAGGCTCGGCCAGTGGTTCGGGTTCCAGCATTTTGGGATCACCCCTGATGTCGTGTCGATGGCGAAGGGACTGTCCTCCGGTTATCTGCCGATTTCCGCCACCGCGGTGTCGCACCGGATCGTCGAGGTGCTGCGTGAGAAGGGCGGCGATTTTGTCCATGGCTACACCTATTCGGGCCATCCGGTTTCGGCCGCGGTCGCGCTCAGAAATCTGGAGATCATCGACAGTGAAGGTCTTGTCGGCCGCGTGCGAGACGATATCGGTCCCTACTTCGCAGAGGCGCTGAGACGTCTGGATACCGACGCCCTCGTGGGCGAAACACGTTCACTGGGACTGATCGGTGCAGTTGAGATTGTCGCCCGTCAGGGAACCAACGAACGGTTTACAGGCAAGGAGGGCAGGGCCGGTCCCATTGTAAGGGACGCCTGTATCCGAAACGGACTTATGGTGCGCGCCATCCGCGATTCAATCGTCATGTGCCCGCCACTGATCATTTCAAAAGCAGAGATCGACCGGATGGTCTCCATCATTGCGACCTCGCTGCGCGAGGTCGATCCGGTGCTGCGGGCGCTGACGCCGGATTCTGCCGCATAGGTCCCGTTTCTGACGTCGGTATCATGTTCTGCGTTCGCCGCGCTTTGCGCTGCTGTCGGCCCGGGTAACAAAGAGGCGCCTGCATCTCTTCGCGGATGATGAAAGCGCGGTGTCAAGGCTCGAAATAGCCCTATCCGGCAAGAAAACGGCCGTGTGTCATGCTGAATCACGCCATTCCGGCATGGAAAATGAAGGCGGGTGTGATATCTTTCTTTTTGATGCGTTCCGTCGTCACCGTCCTCGTTTGGTCGGTATGTCAGGCCCGAAGCGGCTTTGGGGCGGCAGGACAAGCGGAGTCTGCGGATCTTCCTTTGCGGTCCCCGGAGCGGTCACGCGCGTTGCGCCGGCCTGAAGAAGCAAGGGAAGCGGCCTCATACCCTCTGACGGGGCGTGAAGCGGGCATTCGCCTGAACAGTCTGGTGACCAATGAGCAATAAGTTCGCAGAATGGATCAACGAGCGTGGCATAGGCGAGGTTGAATGCCTCGTGCCGGACCTGAATGGCGTCATACGCGGTAAGCTGTTTCCAGCCCAGAAGTTCATTCAGAGCGAGCGTGACGGATCGCTGCGTATTCCCTCCAGCGTTTATACGCTGACTGTAACTGGCGAGTATGCGGATGATGGAGAGGACATGGAGGCTATCAGCGATCCGGACGTTGTTCTGCGGCCTGAATTTGAGACACTCTGCGTCGCTCCGGGATATAAAACCCCCACTGCGTTTGTTTTCGCAGACGCCTTTCATACCGATGGCCGTCCCTTCGATGTTGCGCCCCGCTATGTTCTCAAGCGGGTGCTCGATATCTACAGGAGGGAAGGGCTGCGACCAGTCGTGGCTCCTGAGCTCGAATTCTATCTCACTCAGGTCAATACGGATCCCGATCTTCCGCTGGTGCCGCCGGCCGGTCGTTCCGGACGTTCAGAAACTGCACCACAACCCTATGGTCTTGAAGCGATCACGGAGTATGAAGACCTCATCGAGACAATCTACGAGCACGCCGAGGCGGCCTCTCTCCATCTCGATACGATGATCCATGAGAGCGGAACTGCGCAGCTGGAGATCAATTTCAATCATGGCGACGCAGTGCAGGTTTCAGATCAGGTTCTGGTCTTCAAGCGCATCGTTCGTCAGGTTGCGCTAAAACATAAAGTCTATGCCACGTTCATGGCTAAGCCGATGGAGAACCAGCCCGGGAGCGCGATGCATCTGCATATTTCGGTCGTAGATTCCAAGACGGGTCAGAACCTTTTCGGCGCGCCGCTCGACCATATGGGTGGTAACACGCAGATGTTCCGGCATTTCGTCGGTGGCCTGCAGAAATATCTGGGACTGGTAACGCCCCTGTTCGCTCCGAACGTAAATTCATTCCGTCGCATGCGTCCGGATTTTTCAGCGCCTATAAATCTCCACTGGAGCTATGATAATCGGTCCTGCGGCCTTCGGGTTCCCATTTCGCAGCCGGAGAACCGCAGGATCGAAAACCGTCTGCCAGGCGCGGATGCTAATCCCTATCTTGCGCTCGCAGCCTGTCTGGTATGCGGCTACATCGGTATCCGCGATGAGATCGAACCTAGCGCAATGATCGAAGGCAGCGCGTATGAGAAAGCCCGAACGCTGCCCCGTAATCTTTATGAAGCCCTTGACCGTTTCCGGAGCTGTGAGCCGGTACGGGAACTGCTCGGCGAGCATTTTTGCGATGTGTTCCTGAGAATAAAGGCGCACGAGCTGGCAGCATACGAAGGCGTTATCAGCTCCTGGGAGCGTGACCACCTCCTTCTGAAGGTCTGAGGTGAGCCTCGCGGACGCCTATGGCATGGAGCGGTCGTACTATTCAGCGACCGCCAACCCTTTTGCACCGGCCTCCCGGCTTGAAGGTGATCATAACGCCGACGTTGTGGTGATCGGAGGCGGCTATACGGGCCTTCATGCCGCCCTTCAGGCCGCCAGCAGGGGCTATTCAGTTATTCTCCTGGAGGCGGTGAGGATTGGCTGGGGCGCATCGGGAAGAAATGGTGGTCAGATGATACCCGGCTGGCGAAAGGGGCCGGGGGAACTGATCGAGCGCTTCGGATATGATAAGGCCCGACGGCTCTTCGACCTGAGCCTGGAGGCGCGCGCACTTACGCTCGAAACAATTCAACGCCATGGCATCGCATGCGGTGTACGTTCGAACGGACACCTGCTCGTTGCGGCGAGAAGAAGAGATCTCGCAGTGATGCGCGCCGACGCCGATACGCTTACGCGTAGGATGGCCTATTCTCATGTACGCATTCTCAGCGCGCGCGAGGTGGAGGACAGGCTGGCCGTCAGCGGTATGTATGGTGGGCTTCTTGATGAAGGTGGAGGTCATCTTCATCCGCTCAACTACGCCCTTGGCCTGGCAGATGCTGCGCGGCGCTCCGGCATCAGGCTCTTTGAAGGCTCGCCTGTTCTGACTATCGATCTCTCAAAGGGGGTCAGTGTTCGTACGCCAGCGGGAGCAGTAAAGGCCCGCTACGGGGTTCTCGCGTGCGACGCCATGCTTGGAAAACTGTTCGGGCCTATTGCAGGCCGTATCATGCCTGTAGCGAACTATCTGGTTGCAACTGCTCCGCTGCATTCCGGCCGGTCGCTCATCGCTGATGATCTCGCCGTCAGCGACAGCCGCTTTGTCGTCAACTACTTTCGTATGAGTGAGGATGGCCGTCTCATTTTCGGAGGAGGGGAGCGCTACACGGCAGAGCCGCCGGGCGATATCGCCGCTTTCGGCCGCGCCCACATGCTGAAACTTTTTCCTCAGCTTCGGGAGACGCCGGTTACCCATGCCTGGGGTGGGCTGGTCTCCGTTACCCTAACGCGTCTTCCACATATAGGTCGCGAGCGAGATCTGTTCTTCGCACACGGCTATTCAGGACAGGGTGTTCTGATTGCCGCTCTTGCCGGCAAGGTGATCAGCGAAGCCATGGCCGGCGCAGCAGAACGTTTCGATGTCCTCCGTTCCCTTGCTCCCCCGGAGTTTCCGGGTGGAACGTGGCTGCGGGCCCCGCTCTACGTCCTGGGTATGCTTTGGTATGCATTGCGCGACCGTCTGTAGATCATATTGGGCCAAACCTTGCTCTCTTTTGAGCTGTCTTGGGTTGTAGGCGTGAGCCGGCCTCCGCCTGCGGCAATGCCCCTCGCTTGATGTCTGAGCATATGAGCGCGTCCCGAAAAGACGATGGCTCAGGGCGGATCGCTTCCGATCAGGATTATCCGGGCGCAGGCATGGTCATGGTGCGGGTGGAGGGACTCGAACCCCCACGGATTACTCCGCTGGAACCTAAATCCAGTGCGTCTACCAGTTCCGCCACACCCGCTTTCACTGTGCTCGGATAAAGCTCTTAGATCACAAATGCCAGACAGCTGGGCTGCCAGACTCAATCTGCGTTCATCCAATCGTCCAGGCGGGGTGCTCCGTCTCCGCCATTTTTCAAAATAACCGTTTGTTTTCAACGCCGATTTCCGAGCGCTGAAATCGCGTGCCCTACCGGCTGTCCCATCAGGAATGCGTCGTTCTGATTTTATTGGGTTTGTTAGGTTAAAGTTCGGTAAGAATGCTAGTGGCGGACAATGTCTCCGCCGCTGGACTATTGTAAGTAGCTGTCGGCAAGGGGCTTTTGCACCTAAGTGCCGATTCATGTGGGGCGATGTGCCCCACCGAGCTTGTTTGCTTGTAAGCCAGCACAGGCCAGCAGAACGGCAGGTTGCACGATGCGCTCCGGCCCGTCCCAACGAATCCGCGAGCGTTACATATCCTAGGTACTTGGCTGTGTATGCCTAGGAATTGTAACATCTCGCCATGATCAAAGATTCCCACCGCGAACGGGCCATTCGGATCGCGCGCAAGCAGGGTGTCGCTCGCGCGCGTGACTTCGACGCGTGCGGCGTGCCGAGAGTCACTCTTGGCCGCCTCGTTGAGGAGGGAATCCTTGTCCGACCGGGGCGCGGCTTCTATCAGCTCGCCGATGCTGATCGGTCGAGCTCTTACAGCCTCGCAGAAGCCACGCTCGCGGCGCCGAGGGGAGTAGTCGGTTTGCTCTCCGCGCTGCGCTTGCATGACCTGACGACGCAGCTTCCCCATCAAGTCTGGCTCCTGATGCCATCTAAGGCCTGGACGCCGGTCGACCCGCCTGTGCGGCTGCGCGTCATCCGCGCGAGCCCTGCGACGCTCACCGCAGGCGTCGATTATCATCTGATCGATGGGGTCCGAGTGCCCATCACGTCGCCGGCCAAGACCGTCGCCGACTGCTTCAAGTATCGCAACCAGGTTGGTCTGGACGTGGCGATCGAGGCGCTGAGGGATGCGCTGCGGCGCAAGAAGGCGACCGCCGACGACATTTGGCGCTTCGCGCAGATCGACCGCGTCGCCACGGTCATCAAGCCGTATCTGGAGGCCGTCTGATGACGCGGCGCAAAGGCCCGCCAACTGATATGGGCGCGTCGGTGCGCGCGCGGCTCACTGACCGCGCTCGGCAGCGCGGCGAAAACGTCCAGTTCACGCTCACGCGCTTCGCCATCGAGCGGCTGCTGTTTCGTCTCTCCGTGAGCAATCAAAGCACGCGCTTCGTGCTGAAGGGCGCGATGCTCTTCTCGCTGTAGGCGCCTGAGCCTTATCGCGGCACCGGCGATCTGGATCTGCTTGGGTTTGGGAGCGCCGCGCCGCAGCATGTCGCCGACGTCTTTCGAGCCCTCTGTGAACTCGATGTGCCCGACGACGGCGTGACGTTCGATCCCCATACGGTTCAGGCCGACGTCGCGCGCGCAGACGAAGAGTACAGCGGCGTTCGTATCACCCTGGCGGCGACGATTGCCAACGCGCGGCTCCCAATCCAGGTCGACATCGGGTTCGGCGATGTCGTTACGCCGGCGGCGGTCGAGACGGTCTATCCGTCTTTGCTTAGTCTTCCGGCGCCGCGGCTCCGGGCCTACCCACCTGAGACGGTCGTGGCTTAGAAACTGGAAGCCTTGGTGTCGCTCGGTGTGCGCAACACGCGGATGAAGGACTTCTACGACCTGTGGGCCATCGCATCCACGTTCGCCTTCGACGGCGCGACTTTGGCGCGCGCCGTCAGCGCAACCTTCACGCAGCGGCGGACCGCGCTTCCCGTCGAGTGGCCGATTGGCCTCACGGCTGCGTTCTGCGCAGCACCTGACAAGCAGGCGCTCTGGCGTGCATTCCTGGCGCGCACGACCATCAATCGCGCGCCGGCGCCACTCTCCGAACTCATCGACTTTATCGCGGTATTCGCGCTGCCGCTCCTTGCGCCGACAAACATTGATGACCTTGCGGGGCGTGACTGGCCTGCTGGCGGGCCATGGCAGGGCGCAGCGAAAGCTAGTAGCGCCGATTGATCCGAGATGTCGCGACAATCGGCGATCGTTCGATCGGTGGCGTAAGGCAACGCGAACGGTCATACGCCGACGGCAACGCGGCGCAACATGCGGCACGCTGGATCACAGCTTTGGAGGCTAACCATGCTGCTGCGACTGCCGACCGTGATGCTCGAAACCGGCCTTAGTCGGTCCTCGATTTGTGCAGCAATCAAGCAGGGCGCTTTTCCCCGACCGGTTCGGATCGGCAAGCGGGCCGTCGCCTGGCGGGCCCGAGACGTCGAAGACTGGAAGGCGACGCGCCGCGAAGCTCCCAGCCTGTTGAGCGGCTCGACGGCGCCTTTGGGCAGATGACGTTCTCGACGATGAGCCTGGGCCCTCCCGCCCCGCGCACGAGGGACCACGATCAGGGCGACGAAAACAACACCCGTTTCGCGCTCTCCGCTCAGTCGGCAATGCTTTCGATGGCACGCATATGAGCGACGAAATCTGGCCCGCAAGACAGCTTCTGCGCCAACACCGACCGCGGATCCACGATCCGCCAAAATGGAGTAGCCGCTGCCGCCTTCGTTCCGGCCGCGATGTCCTCGAGGGCTGCTTCGGCGACGATACGCAGAAAAATCGCGCTTGAGGTTGGGCACGTCGCATCTGCGCCCAGGCCTTTCGCGAACGCTTGCCGCATTTCGAGCATGGATGCCACGTGTCCACGTGGGATCTGCTCGACATACGCCTTGACCATCAGCGGCGACGCGATCGCGAGTTTCTTACCGGCGGCCACACCGGCGAACGCCTTATCGAGCGTCACGACGTGCGGCGGGTTCGCAGCTGCCAGCTTTTCCTTCCAGCCTTTCTTCTTGCCCATCGCGATCAGCCTGGCGTCGCCTGCAAGGCCGCGTCGAGATCTTGGATGTAGCGATCGATATGAGCGCCGGGCGGAGCGAGGACGCGCTGCATCAGACGACCAATCGGGCTCTCGGTGCGCACCGTTTCGGTGAATGTGACCCGGGTTGTTCCGTCTGGCGCGGATTCGAAGACCCCAATCCAGCGACCGCTGAACCCCTGCGGCGATGCGAACGCAATCTCAAAGCGACTTGGCGGCGTGCGCTCGATCTCCTCGAATGCGATCAACACGCCCTGTTTGGTCTCCTCCGTCCAGCGCCGTCCGCCGTCTTCGACGCTGACCGCGCCGACATCGCTGCGCCAGCGCGCTTGCCCACCAACGTCCGTAACCAGCCCGTAGACCTGCGAAACGGGCGCCTTTAAGGTGTGCGCGCGCACGGACTGCACTTGCCCGGGCAGGCTGGCGCCATAGGCAAACAGAAGCCCCCCCAATGCGACGATCGCGAGCAAAGCAAACAGGATAGTTTTCATAGACATATCCTTCACATGCCGCCCCTTATCGATCAATATTGAGTGACAGTCAATATACTGGGTGATCCATGCCGAAACCCAAGGGCGCCAACAAAGAGCTTTATGCCGCCAGTCACGCACGCCTTCTGGCGGCGGCCACGCGCCTCTTCGAAGCCAGGGGCTATGGCGCTGTGACTACAGAGGAAATCGCTGCCGAAGCGGGTCTCGCGCATGGCTCCCTGTTTCATCATTACAAGTCCAAGCACGCCATGTTTGTCGCCGTTCACGACGCCTATCAGGCGGCGTTGATCGAACGGATCGAAGCCGCGGCGGCTGCCTTGTGTGATCCAGGCGACCGCTTCGACCGCGTTTGGCGCGCCTACCTCGGATCAACGGAGGACGCTGGGATGCGTCGCGTCCTACTGCTCGACGGGCCACGCGTGATCGGATTGGAGGCGTTGCGCGCGCGCGATCGGGAGACCGCGTTCGCCTATTTCGCTGGCCAGGTTGAGGCCATGATGGATGCTGGATTAATGCCGCGACGCGATGTGCGCGCGCTGTCTGTCCTATTGTTCGGCGCGCTGGATCAAGCAGCCTTCGAAATTGCCGACTTTCCAGACGACCAGACGTTGCGCGCCGCCTTGGTCGAGGCGGTGGCCGCGACGATCGATGCGCTCAAGCGGCCTTGAGGGGAGGGCGCTCGAAATCACATGGCTGCCGACCCGCGCGTTTTTCCGTGAGGCGCCCCCGGCTCCGGCCAACTGCGAGGTGTTGGCCGGCAATTCCCCACGATCGGGCAGACCGTTCCGCGCTCCGAGCCAGCCATTTCAATGGCGGCCGCAGTCCATATGGCGAGCTGCTGGAGTTGCATCGACACATGGGAAAAACCGCCGTCGCGTCAAACGGCTGGACCGCGCCACATCAGAAATCCATACAGCGGTGTGGCCTTTGGTGGCGTCGAGGACGCGCTCAATCCGACCGCGCAAGCGCGACGCGGTTTCGGGCTTCTCGTACCAGATCGGCTGCAGCACGCTGAGCACGTCGCTTGTCGAAATCGCACTGATCGGCTTTGCCCGGATCTTGGCCGTATAGACGTCTAGCGTCATGCGCCATTGAGCGGCGTGTTTCTCATTCCGCCAGCTCGGAGCCATCGCCGCCACCAGCGCGTCCGCGCACATGCCGAAGGTTGCGTTTGAGGGCGACGTCTCGTCCGGTGCAGCAACCTGGCTATCGAGCCTTGGATCCTCGCCGGCTTCGAGCCGAGCGCGAGCGTCGCTTGCGCGTTTCCGGGCTTCGGCAAGCGAGACCGTGCGGGCGGACCCCAGGCCCATCCCGACCCGCTCGCCTTGCCACCTGAACAGAAAGACCCAGCGTCGCCCGCCGTTCGCTGAGACAGACAGAAAGAGGTTGCCGCCATCAGCATAGCGACCTGGCTTCGTGGCCGCCTCAACGCCCTTAGCTGTCAGTCTGTTCAAAGCGCCCATGGGGTAGGGAACCCTGACTCTCCGCCAAACTTTTCTGCCCCACCGGCTGTCCCACCACAAGCGTTTGCTTGCCTTGGAGGTCCTCGGATCTCTCTGGATCAAAATTCGCCACAAAAGCCAGCTAAAACAGCGGAATAAAGGGTAATTGGAGCGCCTCCTTGGACGTGCTCGGAAGTCCCTGAAAACCCCATTCTAAATCCCTCCGTCTCCGCCAACAAGCTTAGGGGTGATAGCATCTGGTCCTGACGGGCCAGCGGACTTGCGCCCGCTGGGTATGTTGAGGAGCGTAGCGCACATCTGCACGTCGGGACGGACGCCCCCGATCAGTATATCGCGCGGGGACTGGCAGCGTCTGGCATCCCAGCGGGCCCTGATTGATAAAGAAATGTCCCTTTCGCGCGACCATGAGGGGGCGTCAGGTGGATCAGTACGGATCGATAAAACAAGGCTCTATGTCCGAAAAAGAAGGGAGGTCGAAATAGTTGATGAATCCTCCTCCAAGGTATTCTAGAGGCCCCTCGGGCGGTCTGGACGGGACGGGAATCAGGGGGTCTCCCCGGCGACCGGTCTGACAGCCGCCTCCGTCATGACCGACATCCGTCTGCCGGGTGCGGGGCGGGGCCCCCAAGACGTGAGGACCTGGGTTATGAAGAAGGGTAAGACGTTCGCCGATCTGGCAGTGGGTATGACAGTCTCAATCGAGAATACGGTCAGCGAGCAGGACGTGATCGACTTCGCCCGCGTCTCTGGAGACTACAACCCCCTCCACATGGATGAAGAGTATGCCAGTTCGACGCCTTTCAAGGGGCGAATAGCTCATGGCGCTCTGAGCGCCAGCTACATTTCAGCTATCCTTGGCAATGACCTGCCAGGTCCGGGGGCTGTTTTCGTTGAGCTCAATCTGAAGTTCGTCCGCCCTGTCCGGATCGGAGACACCGTTACTTCGTCAGCCGAGGTTATCGAGATGGTTGAGCGCGGATTTCGCGTCAGACTTGCGGTAAAAGGCGAGGTCAATGGAAAGACGTGCATGAAAGGCGAGGCCCTCGTCATGGTTCCCTCCGGTCGGGCCGGCTAGACAATGCCAGCAGGCGCCGCCATCGCGCTGGGCAATTTCGACGGGCTTCATGCCGGGCACCGCGCCGTCATAGAGAGCGCGCGACAGGCTGCGGGGCGTCTCCAGGTGGGTTTTGACGTAGCGACATTTGAACCGGCGCCCCGGCGCTATTTTCAGCCCGATGCGCCCCCTTTTCGTCTGATGACCCCGCGCAGACGCCAGATTGAGCTCGAACGTCTAGGCGTCGGAGGCGTCCATCTCCTCCGGTTCGATGCTGCGATGGCGGCGATGACGGATCGCGAGTTTTGCGAACATGTGATCGTCGGGCAGATCGGAGCGCGGAGCGTCAGCGTCGGCTTTGACTTCCGTTTCGGGAGAGGCCGGATGGGCGATGCCTCTGTCCTGCGTCGGCACGGAGCCGAGCTGGGCTTTGAGGTCCATATCGTCGCGGAAGTCACGGATGGATCCGAGAAGGTCTCGTCCTCGCGTATTCGCGATGCGATCGTGCGGGGAGATATGACCAGCGCAGCCAGGGGGCTGGGCGGGCCTTGGATCATCGACGCCATAATCGAGCACGGCGAGAAGCGCGGGCGCGAGCTGGGTTTTCCCACCGCTAACATGAACCTGGGCGAGCTGGTGCACCCGGCGTTCGGCATCTACGCGGTCTATGCGAGACTTGAAGATGACGCCGTCTGGCGACCGGCTGTCGCCAGTTTTGGCCGGACCCCGACAACAGGGCTGCGCGATCCGCTTCTTGAAGTCATGGTTTTTGATATGGCGGCCGAGATCTACGGTCAGCGTATGCATACGGCCTTCATCGAACACCTGCGTCCGGAGGCTCGGTTTGACAGTCTCGATGCGCTGGTCGAGCAGATGCACCGCGACGTTGTCTCGGCCCGGGCCAGCCTGGGACGTACCCCGCCGCCTTCGGAGGACTAGCCATTGGCTTCAAACACATCAGAGATCCGGTTCACGGCGGGCCTGCTCGCTATCCTTCTCGTGTCGACCGGATGTTCGCAGGGCAATTCCGGGCGGGCTGAGGCGGCCTGCGCGGGCCAGGGCCTGATAGACCGGTTTGAGGCGGACCGGGTCGTGGCGCTTCTGAAGGGGGTGGACGACACACTGGATCTGAACGCGGCAGACAGCAGCGATGGCCGCCTGGCCTTCAGAGCGGCTGACGGGATGGCCTTCGTTATTGAGGCGAGGAAATGTGTCAGCCAACGGCCGGATGTAACCTGCGAAGGACTGACGCTGACAGGACGTATAGCGTCACCGGGTCGGTCTGGGGCGGACCTTCTGACCTACGCCAACGACTTCAACCGCGAGCAGGCCGCTGTCTACATGTTCTCCGAAGCGGACGCTCTTTTTCTGTCCGACGACATCATCCTTGATGGCGGCGTATGCACCGCTCAGCTGGAGTCGTCCCTGTCTGCCTTCGTGACGGTTCTTGGACAACAACAACGATTTCTCCTCAGCGACAGGGAGGTCGGAGGCTAGGGCGGGGGAGAAGCGCTTGCTTTACGATCCTGCGCTTAACAGCTATCAGCAGTTGTAATGAGCAGGATCGCGCGCATTCGAATTCCAAGCCCGGCGGACCCAGTCTAGCGCGAACTCCGCCGGACAAGTCCTATTCGCCCCTCATGGTTCACCCGATCAAGCGATGCTCACCCGATGACCAAGACCGGAAAAGACGACGCCGCCAATCCCTACAGAGACACCCTGTTTCTTCCCCGGACTGGCTTTCCCATGCGGGCCAGCCTTCCGCAGCAGGAACCGGAGCGCATCAGAAAGTGGGATGCTGACAATCTCTATGGACAGCTGCGCGCCGATGCGAGACGGCGAGAAGCGCCCCCGTTCATGCTTCACGATGGTCCGCCCTACGCAAACGGACACATCCACATCGGTACGGCGATGAACAAGATCCTGAAGGACCTTGTGGTGCGCACCCGCCAGATGACCGGCTTTGACGCGGACTATATTCCTGGCTGGGACTGCCATGGCCTGCCGATCGAATGGAAAGTCGAGGAAGAGTACCGCTCTGCAGGTCGACAGAAGCGCGACGTGCCTATGGCCGAGTTCCGTACTGCCTGTCGCTCTTATGCGCAGAAGTGGATCGATATCCAGCGCTCTGAATTCAAGAGACTTGGAGGCGTCGGTGCGTGGTCGGATCCCTATCTGACGATGGACTATGCCTCTGAAGCAGCGACCGTGAAGGAGTTTCTGAAGGTCGCCATGTCTCGTCAGCTTAAGCGGGGAGCTAAGCCTGTAATGTGGAGCCCGGTCGAGCAGACCGCGCTTGCTGAGGCGGAAATCGAATATGCTGACCGCAAGGCCAGCGTGATCTGGGTGAAGTTCCCCATCCGTCATGGCGTTCATGAGGACGCCAGCGTGGTCATCTGGACGACCACTCCCTGGACAATACCTGCTAACCGCGCTGTCAGCTTCAACCCTGACATTGCATATGGAATTTATGTGTGTGAGCAGGTCGAACAGGGTCTCAGCTTTGAACCCTGGATCCGGCCAGGGGATAAACTGATTCTGGCTGACAGGCTCGCTGAGAGCGTCATGACAGCCGCCCGCGCCTCAACCTGGAAGAAACTCAGCCCGGTCAGCGCAACCCAGCTTCAGGCCATGACCCTTGCCCACCCGCTCCATGCGGCCGGTCTTGGCGGCTATCAGTTCGCCGTTCCGATGCTGGCGGGCGCACATGTGACGGAGGATACAGGAACGGGTTTTGTCCATACTGCGCCCAGCCATGGCGAGGATGACTACAATGTATGGCTGGCTACCGGACACAGGAATTCTGATATTCCAAACAGTGTCGATGAATTCGGTCGCTACACGAAAGACTGTCCCGGCTTCGAGGGGCTGGCGATTATCGAGGCCGAAGGGCCGAGGCGCAGCAAGGATGGTCCTGCAAATTCTGCCGTCACAGACCAGCTGCTGAAGGCGGGCGCACTTCTGGCGCGGGGCGTAGTCACGCTCAGGGATGCGCACTCCTGGCGTTCGAAAGCACCGGTCATCCGGCGCGCGACCTCGCAGTGGTTCATTGCAATGGATGAGCCTCTCGCCCATCTGTCGGGGCGTGAAGGAAGGACACTGAGGCAGCTCTGTCTTGAAGCAATTGATGCAACGGACTTCACGCCTGAACGCGGCCGCCAGCGGATCCGAGCAATGGTCGAGGAGCGTCCCGACTGGCTGATTTCCCGGCAGCGCGCCTGGGGCGTACCCCTGACGCTGTTCGTCAATCGCCAGACCGGCGAGATCCTTCGCGATGAGGGCGTAAATGCGCGCATCGTCGAGGCGGTCAGAGCCGGTGGAGCGGATGCCTGGTTCGGTGGAGAGTCCCAGAGCTTCCTCGGCGAAGCTTATCGGGCCAGCGATTTTGAGAAAATCAATGACATTCTCGATGTCTGGTTCGATTCGGGAACAACGCATGCCTTCACGCTAGAGGACCGCGGCCTGAAATGGCCCGCTGATCTCTATCTGGAGGGGTCCGACCAGCATCGGGGCTGGTTTCAGTCGTCGCTCCTGGAAAGCTGCGCAACACGCGGGCGTGCGCCTTATGAGGCTATCGTCACCCACGGTTTCGTACAGGCCGAGGACGGCGAGAAGATGTCGAAGTCACTCGGCAATGTCATTTCGCCGATGGATGTCTGCGAGAAATACGGGGCTGACATCCTTCGCATCTGGGTCGCCTCATCTGACTATTGGGATGATCCGAGCTTCGGCTGGAACCTGTTCAGCGCCAACAGCGACATCTATCGCAAGCTGCGCAATACGCTTCGCTACCTGCTGGGCGCACTTGATGGCTTTGTTGAATCTGAGCGGGTCACTTACGCAGATATGCCGGGTCTTGAGCGCTGGGTACTGCACAGACTGGCTGAGATCGATCAGGCGGTGCACCGGGCCTATCACGCCTTCGACTTCAAGAAGGCCTTCCATGAGCTGGTCAACTTCTGTGTGGTCGATCTGTCGGCTGTCTACTTTGATATTCGTAAGGACAGCCTCTACTGCGATGCTCCCTCCTCGCTTCGCCGTCGCGCCTGTCGCAGTGTTCTGGATGAGCTCTTCACCCGCCTGACGGTCTGGCTGGCCCCCGTGATGGTGTTCACTTGTGAAGAGGCCTGGGAACAGCGCCATCCCGACAGTCCATCCGTTCACCTGCAGCAATTCCCACATGTCCCGGAGGGTTGGCTCAACCCGTCCGTCGCCGAGACCTGGGAGCGCATCTTCCGGGTCCGAAAAGCCGTGACCGAAGCCCTCGAGGTTGAACGCCGGGAGAAGCGGATCGGCTCCTCCCTCGAAGCCGACGTCACCGTCATGATCGGCGACCATGCGCTCCTCGACGCCTATCAGGGGCAGGATGCCGCCGAGATCTTCATCACCTCCGGGGCGAGGCTGGTGTCGGGCGGTCAGGGTGTGTCAGTTTCATGCGTGCGCGCCTCAGGTGTAAAATGCGCCCGATCGTGGAAATACTTTGACCCAGCCATCGCGGATCCCGAATTTCCCGACATTACGCCGCGGGACGCGGCGGCGGTACGGGAGTATCGTGGCGCTCAGAGTTAGCGAAGGGCGGGGATGATGGACTGGCTGTCGCAGTTCAAGATAACCGGATCATGGCGCTGGGCGATTCCGCTCATCGTCCTCATTGTTGTATGCGACCAGCTGTCCAAGGCGTGGGTCCTCACGAGCCCGGATTTCCGGGCTCTGGACTGCCTGTCGGGGCAGGCGCCCTGCGGCAGAATTGAAATCTCGCCAGTGATGGACTTTTCCATGGTCTGGAACAGGGGCGTCAGTTTTGGCGCCATGCAGGCCGATGACCCATTGTCCCGCTGGGGTCTGTTCGGTGTCATCCTCTGCATTTCTGTCGGTTTTACTGTCTGGCTCCTGCGCGCTGACCGGAGGAGAACCGCCCTGGCCCTGGCGCTTGTGGTGGGAGGAGCCGTCGGTAATCTCATTGACCGGGCCGTTTTTGGGGCGGTCGTTGATTTTGTGGACTTTTCCGGGCCCTGGTTTGGGCTGAGTATTGGGTCGTGGGATGTCGGCTTCCCCTGGGTGTTCAATATTGCCGATGCGGCTATCTCCATCGGAGCCATCCTGCTGCTGCTGGATCAGCTTCTGGCCGGACGACGACAGGCGAGCTAAACAGACAGGGAGCCGGGCACATGACGGCGACAGGAGAATACCAGTGAAGCGTTTCGCCAAGATCGGAATAGCGCTGCTGGCGGCGGGCAGCGCCGCCGCGTGCGCCTCGGGAACCACGCCGAACGAGTTTCTTGTGGTCGCCAAGCCGCCGCTGACTGTTCCGCCAGAGTACAATCTGCGGCCCCCGGCCCCCGGTCAGGCGCGCCCGCAGGAACTCTCCCCGGAAGCCCAGGCGCGCATCGCAGTCTTTGGCGTCGACTTCGGTCAGAACGCCAGCGAGGGCGAAAAGCTGTTCATCCGTGCGGCCGGCGGCGGGGCGACCGAGAGAACGGTCCGCAGTCAGGTTGATTTCGACGCGGCCCAGGTTGTCCGCAAGAACCGCAGTTTTGCAGACATGATCCTCAACTGGGGGGGGGCTCCGGCAAGCGATCCTACAATTGATCCTGCCGCTGAGGCAGAACGGTTGCGGGTGGAAGCCGAGGCCGTGAAGAATGTGACCGGCGGCGGCAAAGTGATCATTCAGCCCAAGCCGACGAGCAAGCTGCCCGGCCTCTGAGCGCAGAGCGAAAGCTGTGGGCGCAAGGCGGTCGCGAGGCTCGCAATGCTGCTGTGAGGCGTAAGCTTAGCACATGAGCGAATCAGCAGTCCTGCGTCCTGTCCGCATCCGCCGGCTGCCGGCCGCGGCCGTCAACCGGATCGCAGCCGGCGAGGTCGTCGAACGGCCCGCCGCCGCCGCCAAGGAGCTTATTGAGAATGCTCTTGATGCTGGCGCCCTATCAGTCCGGGTACGCATTGAGGGCGGCGGCCTGAGGCGAATTCTGATAGAGGACGACGGTCAGGGGATGACCCCTGGCGAGCTGCCCCTCGCCGTCGAACGCCATGCCACCTCCAAACTGTCTGCTACCGAGGACGGCGATGTCGATCTTCTCGATATTCGGACCATGGGCTTCCGCGGAGAGGCGCTTCCCTCGATAGGCGCTGTCTCGCGCCTGTCGATTATCAGCCGTACGCCGGCCTCTGAGGGAGCGTCTGAGATACTCCTCGACGCTGGTCGTGTTGAAGGCCCCCGGCCGGCCGCCTGGAGCGGACTGGCCCCCCACGGAACGCGAGTGGATGTACGCGATCTGTTTTACGCTACCCCCGCCCGACTGAAGTTCATGAAGACAGAGCGCGCGGAGCTGCAGGCCGTCGCCGACATGGTCCGCAGGCTCGCACTGGCCAGGCCGGATGTCGCCTTTCATCTTGAGACGGATGAGCGCATTCTTCTCAAGCTTCAGGCCGAGGAGGGCGAGGAGGCCCGCCTTCGACGCCTCGGCGCTGTGCTCGGACGGGAATTCCGGGACAATGCCGTCAGTATTGAGGCCGAGCGCGATGGCGTTCGTGTCAGCGGCTTTGCAGGCCTGCCGACCTTCAATCGCGCCAGTGCTCAGCATCAGTATCTTTTTGTTAATGCGCGGCCTGTGAAGGACCGTCTTCTCGTCGGTGTCATCCGGGCGGCCTATCAGGATTTTCTCGCCCGTGACCGGCATCCGATGGCGGTCCTGTTCGTCGAACTTGATCCGCTGCTGGTGGATGTGAACGTTCACCCTGCGAAGACGGAAGTGCGCTTTCGTGACGCCGCGAATGTGAGGGGATTGCTCATCGGGGCGCTGCGCCATGCGCTGGCGGCCGCTGGTCACAGGGCTAGCACAACTGTCGCTGGCTCCGCGCTTGGGGCAGTCACCGGCCATATCGCGCCCCGACTGCCGTGGACCGTGGGCGAGGCGCGATGGTCGCCATCCGTGCCCGTCATCGCAGCAGCCGATTATGACCCGCGGTCGGCCGGTCCACACCTTGCCAGCGAGGCATTGCCCGGGCTTGGTGACAGTGCCAGCGCCCGCCTGGAGCCGCAGGCGTCCGACGATCCGGTTCTGCCGCCACTTGGCGTCGCCCGGGCGCAGCTTCACGAAACTTATATCGTCGCCCAGACAGCTGATGGCGTCGTAATCGTTGATCAGCATGCCGCTCACGAGCGTCTTGTCTATGAGCGCATGAAAGCCCAGATGGCCAGCGACGGGGTACGACGGCAGGCTCTGCTTATCCCCGAGATTGTGGAACTGACTGAAGAGGAAGTAGGGCGCGTTCTTGAGCGCGCCGATGAATTGCTTCAGATGGGTCTTGAAGTTGAGCCTTTCGGACGGGGCGCGCTCGCTGTACGCGCCACTCCGATGCTGTTCGGAAAAATGGACGTGAGGGGACTCATTCGGGACCTTGCCGACGAGTTCGCCGAATATGAGGCCGGACTGGCGCTCAGGGAACGGCTGGACAATGTGCTGGGGGCGATGGCCTGCCGCGGCTCCGTACGCGCCGGACGCCGGTTGACAGGCGAGGAGATGAACGGGCTTCTTCGGCAAATGGAGGCGACGCCTCATTCCGGTCAGTGCAATCACGGCCGGCCCACATACATTGAACTCAAACTTGCCGATATCGAACGGCTGTTTGGTCGTCGCTGAGCGTCCCGTCCGGCCCGCACGTATCCTGCACGCAGTCGCCGCTTCAGTCAGCCCAGCATGTCTCTTACCGGTGCAAAGCTGCGCCGGTGGATCGGACTCGGCCCCAGTCGCCTCAGCGCCGCGATATGCGCGGCTGAGCCGTAGCCCTTGTGCTGAGAGAAACCATAGCCCGGGTACCGGGCGCACATCTCTACCATAACCGCATCTCTCGACGTCTTGGCAAGGATTGAGGCGGCTGAGATGGCCGGCTCCAGCGCGTCCCCGCCAATGATGCAACGGACCTCGCATGGAAGATCAGGGGCCTCCCTCCCGTCGATCAGGGCCACATCTGGCTGCAGGCCCAGCGCCCTGAATGCTCGCTGCATCGCCAGAAAATTCGCCTGGCGAATGTTGAGAGCGTCGATTTCAGCGACGCTCGCCCATCCTACAGCCCATGCAAGCGCATGTTCGCGGATGAGAGGCGCGAGGCGCTCACGCGCTTTTTCGGAGAGTTGCTTGGAGTCCTGAAGCCCGGCGAGTGGACGGGCCGGGTCAAGAACAACAGCCGCTGCGCACACCGGCCCCGCCAGCGGGCCGCGACCCGCCTCGTCGATACCGCAGATGATCCCGGCAGATGCTGGCTCGAACAAGTCCATAGGACAGGGTAGATATGAGTCTGGTATCCGCAGGCAACTCTAAGAGGGGCTCATGTCAACAGCTGACGTTATTCGCATCCATAGCCATGGCGGCCCTGATAAGATGAACTTTGAGACGATCGATCTGTCCCCGCCCGGATCCGGCCAGGTCCGGCTCCGGCAGACAGCGATCGGACTTAACTTCATTGATGTCTATACGCGTACCGGGCTCTACCCCGGACCGACGCCCAGTATACTTGGCGTCGAGGCCGCTGGCGTGGTCGAGGCGCTCGGCGAGGGCGTAACAAGCCTGAAGCCCGGCGACCGGGTCGTCTATAATGGGCTGAGCGGGGCGTATGCATCTCATCGTAACGCCCCTGCCGAACGTCTCATTCGCATTCCTGACAGCGTGACGGATGAGGACGCTGCAGCTGTTTTCCTGAAGGGACTGACCGTATGGATGCTGATCTTTGAGATCCGGCGGCTTAACCCCGGGGAGACCATACTGGTATGGGCGGCTGCCGGCGGAGTCGGGTCGATCCTCGCGCCATGGGCTAGCGCTCTTGGCGCAAGGGTAATTGGCGTCGTGTCAACTCCCGAAAAGGCAGCTCTCGCACGCAGCTATGGCTGTGAGGAGGTGGTGCTGGCGAGTGAAGATGTGGCGGCTCGCGTCAGAGAACTGACGGGAGGGAAGGGCGTGCCGGTCGTTTATGACAGCGTTGGCCGGTCATCAGCCGAAGCCAGCCTGAAATCTCTCCAGCCGCGTGGCTGGTTCATCACTTATGGCAATGCTTCGGGTCCTGTTGATCCCATACCACCAGCGCGTCTCAACCAGGCAGGTTCCCTGATCATGACGCGACCGGGCCTTTTTCATTTTGTTAAAGAGCGCGCGGATCTGGAGCGAGGCGCAGCGGCCCTGTGGGGGGCCATGCGGGCAGGCGCCGTCCGGGCTGATGTCCGCCAGCGGTTCGCGCTCAAGGATGCAGCCGAGGCCCATCGGGCGCTCGAGGCGCGCAGGACCAGCGGCGCCAGCGTGCTGACGCCATGAATGCGCCTGCCTTTCATCAGTGGGTCACCGCTGCGGCGCCCCGTGATGAGACCTGGCGGACGCTATTGGGGTGTCTGATCATACTGGCTGTCTGGACGGCCTGGTCCCTGGCGGTGAGCGCCCTGACGGCCAGCGTCGGCCTGGTCGATCCGGGACGATTCTCCGAGGACGGATCTGTACAGGCGGTTACGCCAGCCTACTCAGAATCGGCCATGCTCCTCGCCGTCGTGATGGCCACGTTCGGGGGCATCTGGCTCGGGCTGTGGGTGGCTCTGCGTGTACTTCACCGGAGACCCGTGTCGAGCGTCTTTGCCCATGACAGAGGTGTGAGGCTAGGGCAGTTCGTCGCCGGCGCTGGACTGGCGCTGGTTTATCTGACCCTTGGTCTTGGCTTGAGCGTTGCCGCTGGAAACGCACCGGTCCGGTCAGATGTTGAAGCAGGACCCTGGATGGCTGGCCTTTTGCCCCTCGCCTGCCTCGTCCTGGTCCAGAGCGCCGGGGAAGAGGTGGTGTTTCGCGGTTATCTGCCGCAGCAGCTCGCCTCCCGCTGGCGCCATCCGCTGATCTGGGGGCTGCTGCCGGCTTTGCTATTTGGGCTTGCGCACGGCCTGAATGGAGCCGGCGGCCATGTCTTCTCGCTTTACTACATTACCGCAGCTACGCTGATGGGTCTGGTAATGATGGCCATGGTCTGGCGCACCGGATCGCTGGCGGCGGCGGTAGGCTTTCATTTCGTCAACAACGTCGGGGCGTTGCTGACCGTCGCCGTTGCGGATATCTCTCCGCCAGTTGCACTGTGGGTCTGGCGCCCTGCAGACGTCCTCGAAGGGGCTTCTGCGGATGTCCTGCTGCTGGGCCTTTTACTGGCGTTTGTGCTGTCGCCCTGGGCGCCACTGCCAAAGGGTCAGCCCCTTACCAGGAAGGACAATCGGGCAGCCCCGTAGAGGCGGCTGTCCAGAACTGCCCACCCGTCAGGGCTGAGTGCGGGCTCGTCTGCACCGGTTTCAGCTACTGCAAGTGCGCCCGCCGACAGCCAGTCTCCCCCCGCCAGCTGCGCCAGTGCAGGGGTGATGAGGCCGCGGCCATAAGGCGGATCCAGAAAGGCCAGAGTG
>Ga0169931_10000628_pt1 | contig 58701 bp, 48 predicted proteins | sample Kivu_15m_20L_FD_129675 | JGI IMG/M metagenome (GOLD analysis project Ga0169931, IMG submission 129675) | Freshwater microbial communities from Lake Kivu, Western Province, Rwanda to study Microbial Dark Matter (Phase II) - Kivu_15m_20L... | ecosystem: Environmental > Aquatic > Freshwater > Lake...
CGGGAACCAGCAGTTCCTCGTCGGCGAGTTCTTCGGGATGTGGCGGGCGTGGGACGGCATCCGCGCCCTCGATTATCTGCTGAGCCGCCCCGAGGTCGATCCGAAGCACGTCGGCATCACCGGGAACTCCGGCGGCGGCACGCTCACCACGTGGCTCTGCGGCCTCGATGATCGCTGGACCATGGCCGCCCCCGGCTGCTTCATCACGACCTTCCGCCGCAATCTGGAGAACGAACTCCCCGCGGACACGGAGCAGTGCCCGCCACACGCGTTGGCTCTCGGCCTCGATCACGCCGACTTCCTCGCGGCTCTCGCCCCGAAGCCGGTGATCGTGCTCGCGAAGGAAAAGGACTACTTCGACGCCCGTGGCGCGGAGGAGGCCTTCCGCCGGCTGAAACGCATCTACGGGCTCCTCGGCGCGGAAGACAACGTGAAGCTGCACATCGGCCAGACCGGCCACGGCTACACGATCGAGAACCGCGAGGCGATGTACCAATGGTTCAACAAGGCGACCGGCCTCTCGAAGGAAGCGATGGAGCCGAAGCTGACCATCGAGAAGGAGGCGGACCTCCGCTGCACACCGAGCGGCCAGGTGGCGGACCTGAAGTCGCGAAGCGTGTTCAGCTTCACCAAGGAACTGGCGAGCCGGAAACGCAAGCCTCCGGAGTCGCTTCATGATGCGGTCGAAGCGGCTCTCAAGCTTCCCAAGCGAGAGGCTCCTCCCGAGTACCGCATCCTGCGGGCTGTGAACAATCGCAAGTACCCGAAGCCGCACGCCACGGCATACGTTCTTGAAACGGATGCGCCCGCGATCGCGGTCGTGTATCGTCTTTCGGATGAAGCCCACTTTGCGAGGCCACCGAAGTCCGATGCGCCCGCCATTCTCTATGTCTCGCATCACTCCGCGGACGCGGAGCTTCGCGACGAACTGCTCATCGCCGAGGTGATGAAGGCCGAGCCGAAGGCGACGGTGTATGCCTGCGACGTGCGCGGCGTCGGCGAAACGAAACCGGACACCTGCGGCGGCCCCGGCCAATTCCTCACTCCGTACGGCAGCGACTACTTCCTCGCCATCCATGGAATCATGCTGGACCGCCCGTATCCCGGCCAGAAAACCTTCGATCTCCTCCGTACGCTGGATTGGCTCGCGCGCTTCGGCCACACGGATGTTCACCTCGTGGCGAAGGGCTGGGGCACGATCCCGGCCACGTTCGCCGCCCTGCTTCATGAGTCCGTCAAACGCGTGACGCTGAAGGACGCGTTGAAGTCCTATCACGAGGTCGCCACGAACGAGTTGTACCGTTGGCCGCTCTCCAGCTTCGTGCCCGACTCGCTGCTCCGCTTCGACCTCCCGGACTGCCACGCCGCGTTGAAGGCGAAGAACCTCGCCTTCCGTTGAATCGTCATCGGAGTTCGACGCTCGCGCGTCGAGCGGCGTCCACGATCTTCGCTTCCCAATTCGGGTCGTCGGGCTTGAATGGGAATGTGACGCCGCGGGAGGAGTTGACGACGGCGCCGAGGCCGTCCGTGCGGTAGGCCGCTTTCACGTCCGCGGCGGTGGCCCCCTGAGCGCCGTATCCCGGCACGAGCAGCCAAACCTTCGGCATCGCTTCACGAAGTTCCGCGAGTTCACGCGGGTGCGTCGCTCCGACCACGGCGCCGACGTCGCCGAGCCCGCACTCCCCGAGCGTGCTCTCGTTCCAACTCGCGACCTCGGCCGCGACGGCGCGGTACAGCGGCCGGCCGTCCACCTTCAGATCCTGGAACAGGCCCGCACCGGGGTTGCTCGTGCGAACCAGCACGAAGACGCCTCGGCTCGCGGCCTTCGCCGCCGCGAGGAACGGCTCGACCGCGTCGCGGCCGAGGTAGGGGTTGATCGTGAGCGAGTCCGCGTCCCATGTCGGGCCGAAGGCCGCATGGGCGTACGCCTCGGCGGTGCTCGCGATGTCGCCTCGCTTCGCGTCCAGGATGGTGACGAACCCGCGGGCCTTCGCCGCCGCGAGCACGGACTTCATCGCGGCCATTCCGTCGGGGCCGAGCAATTCGAAGAACGCGGCCTGCGGCTTCACCACCGCCGCGAACGGCTCCACGAGTTCGAGCGCCTTGATGCTGAAGGCCTCGAACGCCGCCGCGGGATCCGGGTGGGCCGTGCGGATCGCGAGCGGCAGGGACTCCCATCGAGGATCGATTCCGACACACAGCGGCCCCCGACGACGAACCGCTTCCGCCAGCCGATCCGAGAACGCGAACGCCATTGAACTTGCCCCAATTTCCGGAAAGGAGTATCAACCCGCGTGGGGCAGGAAGAACACTCCGGTGACAAAGGTGCCGATCCACAGAACCACGAACGCCGCGGCAAACGCGAGGTGCAGCTTCTTGCGTCGACCGCGCCCGGTCAGGAGCATCGCGGGCAACAGCAGTGCGGACGGGATCGAGAACCACAGGTGGATGCGGAGGGCCTCGCGGGCCGGCTCGTCGAACGCGGACTTCACGTCCACGAACTGCAGCAGAAGTTCAAACCCGAGCACGGTGGCGAGAGTGAGCACGAAGAAGACGGTGTTGATTCGCCCGTGCAGCTTCGGGCGACCGGCCATCAGGGCGACGACGGACGCCAGAAGCAGAACGGTGACGGCCGCGACGAGCGCTTTCAACGTCAGGATGATGTCGGGTCCGGCCGGCACGGAGGCTCCATGATCGAGAACGAATCGTGTCCCGTGATTCTACCGAACTCGCGCGCGAAGGACCGAGGTCGCCCGAATCCGCAACTCAGCGTCGTGATTCCCGCCTTCAACGAAGAAGCACGCATCGCTCCATACCTTGAAGAAGTCCGTGACTACCTCGACTCCAGCCTGCCCAATCAGGCGGAAGTGATCGTGGTGGACGACGGCAGTCGCGACGGCACGTCGGCGCTGGTGTCTCGATTCGCGGAGACGTGGCCGCCTTTGCGGCTGATCGTTCAGGACCGCAATCGGGGAAAGGGGGCGGCCGTTCGTGCCGGGGTTCTCGCGGCTCGCGGCCGCCGCATTCTCTTCGCGGACGCGGACGGCGCGACTCCCATCGCGGAGGAAGCGCGGTTGAGCCGAGCGCTCGCGGACGGCGCCGCGATCGCCTGCGGTTCCCGCCACGTCCAGGGCGATGGCATCGTTCGCACGCGGAATCTTCGCCGTGAGGCGGCCAGCGGCATCTTCCGCGCCGTGGCCTCCTGCCTCGTCGGCGTCGGCGTGAAAGACACCCAGTGCGGATTCAAGATGCTCGAGGCGAACGCCGCGAAACTCCTCTTCGGGCTCTCGACCGAGACCGGCTACCTCTTCGACATCGAGGCGCTCGCGATCGCACGCAAGGCCGGATTCACGATCGCGGAGGTGGCGGTGAACTGGTCCGAGAAGGAAGGCTCGAAGGTGCGGCTGGTGCGGGACAGCCTGCGGATGTTCGCCGGCCTTTGGCGGCTGCGACGGAAGCTGCGCGGAGTCGAGATTCCGGATCAAGCCGAGACTCGGCAGGCCGCCTAAGGCGCGAACACGGTGCGTCCGCCGTCCACCGGCAGGCACGCGCCGGTGAGGAAATCGTTCTCCCAGAACGCGAGCACGGCCTGCGCCACGTTCCGCGGGCTCCCCTCTCGCTTCACGAGCGTCGCGCCGATCGCCTCGCGTTTGTCCGCCTCGCTCATCTCCGGCGGCAACATCACCGGGCCCGGCAACACTTCGTTCACGCGAACCCGCGGATTCCGCAGCCCGAGTTCCACCGCGAGGCATTTCGTGATCGCGGTCACGGCGCCCTTGCTCGGGAAGTACGCCGCGTAGTGCGGGTACGGCCGCGACTCGGCCCAATCGCCGACGTTTACGATGAGGCCGCCCTCCGGTTGCTTCACCATCGCGAGCCCGACCTGCTGCGCCGCGAGGAACGTGCCGAGCGCGTTCACCTCGAAGTGCCGGCGCACGTCGTCCGCGGTCACGTCTTCGAGCGGTTTCGATTCCCAGATGGCGGCGCAATTCGCGAGCAGATCGATGCGGCTGAAACGAGCTTGCACGTCGGCGACGAGCCGCGTGATGTCCGATTCCGAAGCGAGATCGGCGCGGAAGGCTTCGGCTTGAACGCCAAGCGAACGCAACTCGCGGACCGTCTCGGCGGCTTCGGTCGCGGAGAGGTTGTAGTGAACGGCGATGTCCCATCCGCGTTCCGCGAGGAGCGTCGCGACTGCGGCTCCGACGCGTTTCTTCCCGCTGCCCGTGATCAATGCCAACATGGCGCCTCCCTCGGAAGTTTACGCCGCGCGACGCCACATACAACGGAGTCAGGAGGCTCATGATGTTCCGATTCGCGTTCGTTTTCTTCGTCGTGTTCGCTTCCACCCTCGCCGCGGAGGAGAAGCCGAAGGCCACGCGCGTGCTGATTCGCACGAGCGAAGGCACGATCGAACTGGAACTCGCGGACACCCGGGCCCCGAAGACCGTCGCGAACTTCCTGAAGTACGTGGACGCGATGCTCTACGATGGCGGCCGCTTCCACCGTGCCGTGACACCCGACAACCAGCCGGACAACAAGGTGAAGATCGAGGTCATCCAGGCCGGGCTCGATCCGAAGAAGGAACGGGACGCCTTCGCCGCGATCGCGCTCGAACGCACCCGCGACACGAAACTCGCCCATGTGGATGGCACGATCTCGATGGCTCGCGACGGACCGGATACCGCGACGCACGAGTTCTTCATTTGCATCGGCGACCAGCCCGAACTGGACTTCGGCGGCAAGCGGAACCCGGATGGCCAGGGCTTCGCCGCGTTCGGCAAAGTGGTGAAGGGGATGGACGTGGTGAAGGCGATTCAGAAGTCCGCGGCGAACGGGCAGACGCTGAAGCCGCCGATCGCGATCGAGTCGATTCGGCGGAAGTGATTCAACTCGTGCCGAATTGGCGGTCGCCGGCGTCGCCCAGTCCGGGGACGATGTAGCCGATGTCGTTCAGCTTTTCGTCGCGGGCCGCGAGATGGATGGGCACGTCCGGATGGGCCGCGGCGAGGGCCGCGATTCCTTCCGGGGCCGCGATCAGGCCCACGAATTTCACCTTCCCGATGCCGGCTTTCTTCAGGATGTCGATGGCCGCGATGGCGCTGCCGCCGGTCGCGAGCATGGGGTCGAGCACGAGCGCGAGGCTCATGTTCGGCTCCGCGGGCAGCTTGTTGTAGTAGGTCACCGGCTTCAGCGTGGTGTGGTCGCGGTAGAGGCCGAGGTGCCACACGGACGCTTCGGGCAGGGCCTGGAGCATCGCGTCCGCCATGCCGAGCCCGGCCCGAAGAACGGGTACGATGCCGATCGTCTCGGCGATCACTTCGCACGTCGTGTTCACGAGCGGCGTCTCGACCGCCACGGGCCGAAGGATCACGTCCGCGGTCGCCTCGAAGAACAACCCTCGCGAGATCGCCGCGACCAGTTCTCGGAACTCCGGAGGTGGCGTCGCGCGGTCCCGCAGGCGAGCGAGCTTGTGTCGGATCAATGGGTGAGTCGAAACGTGGACGAGCATGAGGACATGATAGCGGGAATCGCTCACTCTTCGTTCGCGACCGTGGTGCGGCCGAGGGCCACGTCGAACTCGCTGAGCAGCGGCACGAGCATGGCCGCGATGGCGAAGCCGAAGGCGCCGCCGAGCGCGAGGAACGGCATCAGCGGGTCCGCCGATTCGTCCGTTCCCGGCTTCGCGATCAGGATGTTCACCACGCAGTAGAACATGGCCAAGGGGCAGAACACGCTCGCCACCGAGAGGGCGGGCGACGGCCGATCCGCGCTCAACACGTACATCAATCCGCCGATGCCGAGGATGAGGAAGGCGATGAAGCTGAGCCACTGGTTCGCGAAACTGCCGCCGTTGATCACGATCAGATAGATGGTGATGAGCGTGCCGACGGAGAGGAAGAAGACGGTGCCGAGCGCGTTCACGATGGCCATGCGGCTGTTCCCGATCCGCAACGACACGTGAAGCCCGAGCACGATGGCGAACGCGAAGAGCACGACGAGGGAGCCAAGCACGGCGAGCATCGGGCCGAAATTCGCCGCGAACGCCGACGTGGGGTCGAGCCCCGGCGGCGTGCGGGTGAGGGCCCCGCGGATGGCGTAGAACGCGGCCAGAAGCAGCGGCGGAATCAGGTATTCCTTCGTGTTGTACACCACGGCCAGGAGCTTGCCGAAGACGAACTCGTTGGGCGAGATGTCCGTCACGAGCAGGATGTCGAGGCAGCCGCCGTCGCGTTCCGAGGTCACGGACGTGACGGCTTGTGCCGAGATGAGCAGGAGGCTCAGCACGGCCACGGGCACGAGGCCGTACGCGGCGGCGAACGCGGGCCGGCCGCCGGCGCGGTTCAACTCGCTGACCGCGAAATACAGGATCAGAGCCAGCACGAGGCCGAACGCGAACTTCACGAGAAGCGGCTTGCGGCCGTAGGCCAGAGTGCGGATCTCGCGCCACAGCACCGGATTGTGCCACACGGGTCGCACGGCGCCCGGCGCCGCGTGCGCTTTCGCCCGCTTCTCCGCCTCGACGGTTTCGTCCGTCTCCGCGGCATCCGGCGATTCACGTTGCATGATCGGTTCACCGCTCGGATTCCACTTTCGCAGCTTCCAGATGCCCACGCCGTTGAGCAGGGCGCACCAACCGAGCATCACAAGGGCGAAGCCATAGGCCGGGGCGAGGCCGCTCCAGCCGCCGGCGGGCGGTTCGAGCACGGTCCGCATCGCGACGAACGGATCAAACCACGCCTGCACGCCGCCGAGCCCCTGCGCGAGGCAGATGTAGAGCACGAGGAAGAGCATCGACAAGGCGACGGCCTGGTACGTTTTGTCCCGCCAGAGCGCGATCAGGCCGCCGAGCGACCCCGCGGCCACGGCGGATGCCGCGAGCACGAGCACGGCTTGAACCACTTGTTCGGGAGCGATGCCGCCAAGGAACAGCAACAATGCGAGGACCGGCGCCGTGACGAGAAGTTGAATCGTGATCGGGAGCAGAGCCCCGAGCAACTTGCCGAGCACGATCTCGTAATCCCGCATGTCCGTGAGCAGGAGCAGCACGAACGTGCGTCGATCTTTTTCCTGCGAGACCGCGCTGGCCGCCGAGAGGGCCGCGAAGAAGAGCGTGAGCAGCAGTTGAACGAACGCGACGATCTGAAACAGGAGCAGGCCGAAGGCCGCGGTTTCTCCAAGAGTCGCGTCGCGGGAGAAGCCGATGGTGGCTTGCCACGTGGTGATGCCGAGAATGGCGAGGAGCCCGGCGATGGCGCATCGCGCGGCGTGGTGCCCGCGGCGACGCGGCACCGTGACGAGTTCCCTCGCGAAGATCGGGCCAAGCAAGCCGTCCGCCTTTCCGAGAAGCAGTTTTCACCACAGAGGCACGGAGAAATCATCCAGTGGAGTTCAGGAAGCTCCAAGAACGGATTGGGGATCGGGTTCGGAGTGTGAAGCAGTCGGTGATAGTGCGTGCGAATCTCGTCACTTCTAAATGCCCCCAATTCGCTTCTGTCTATTCTCTGTGTTCTCCCTGCTTCTGTGGTGAACTCTGGGTTTTATAGAATCGCTGCACATGAACGTAATCGTGTTCGTACTTCGTGGATGCCCGGCGGCGTGGCTCGGGGCCTACGGCAACGAGTGGGTCGCGACGCCGAACCTCGATCGGCTTGCGGCCGAGTCCGTCGTGTTCGACCGGCACATCGGCCACGAACCGACGACCGAAGGCGCGAACCGGGCGTGGGCGCCGAGCGGCCCTCCGCCCGGAGCCGTGCTCGTTCGCGCGAATCATTCGGAGACCGATTCGCCTACCCACTTCTACGACGGCTGGAGCGAAGTGTTCGATGCCCGGCCGCGGGAGGGTGATCCTTCCCCGCTTGATCACCTGCTCCGCGAACTTCCCGCGATTCTGGACCGGATCGGGAACGAGCGTTCGATTTGGATCGATATCGATCGACTTTTGCCGCCGTGGGTCGTCTCACGGGAGGTATTCGAGGCGTACGTCACGGACGAAGTGGAAGTCGAGGACGCGGTCGAACCGCTGGCCGATCCCGAACTCGGGCCGTTCGACACGACTGACGACGCGGCGTGGCAATGGCTGCACGCCAGCTTCGCGGCCGTGGTCACGGCGTTGGACGCGGAACTCGGCGCGGCCTTCGACCTCTTGCGGGAACGTGGCTGGGATCGGACCGCGACATGGATCGTGACGTCCGACTTCGGTTTGCCGCTGGGCGAACATGGGATCGTGGGGCCGGACGGCTCCGAACTGCACGAGGAACTGGTTCACGTTCCGCTGATCGTGCGGCATCCGAACGCCGAGGACGCGGGGCGTCGCGTCGCCGAATTCACCCAACCGGCGAGCTTGAGCGAGTCGCCGTTCGCGAAGTACTCCGGGGAGGAAGCCCACACGCGACACTTGGGCGCGGCCGCGGTTCGTACGGACGAGTGGGCGCTGATCGTGCCCGCGGATCCCGAGAAGAAGCCAATGCTCTTCACGAAGCCGGACGACCGCTGCGAGGTGCACGACGTGGCGGCTCAGTTCGAGGAGACGGCGGCGTCGCTGCTCGCGCGCTCAGCTTCGCCAACTTCTCCTTTGCCGTCGCCACCCACTTCTGAAGGTCCGCCAGTTCCGAAGCGCTGACGCGGCGGGCTTTTCCCTTCGGCAATTTGTCCAACTGCACGGGGCCGATCGCGACCCGCCTCAGCTTCTGCACTTTGTGTCCGAGTTGGGCCAGCATGCGGCGGATCTCGCGATTCTTGCCTTCGGTCAGCACGATGCGGAGCCACGTGCTGTTGCCCTGCGGCTTGAGCCGTCGCACGTCCTTGGCCTTCACCTTGCCGTCGCTGAGCCACACGCCGTCGAGCAGTTTCTGGAGGTCGGTGGGAGTCGGTTTTCCGGCCACGAGGGCGAGATAGGTTTTCGGGATGCCGAAACGCGGGTGCATCAGGTGGAACGCGAGTTCGCCGTCGTTGGTCATGAGCAGCAGGCCTTCGCTCATTTCGTCCAGCCGGCCGACCGTGTAAACGCGTTGCTCCACATGTGGGATCAGATCGATGGCTCGCGGCCGCCCCGCGGGATCATGGTTGGTGCTGAGAACGCCCACCGGTTTGTGCACGGCCCAATAAACCAGCTTCTCGGAGCGAACGGGGTGGTCGTCCACGGCGATCTTGTGCGTGTCCGGGTCGATCTTCAGGCCGAGGTCCGTGACGGCGACGCCGTTGACCTTGACCCGCCCGGCGGCGATGAGCGTGTCGCAATGCCGCCGCGAGCCGACGCCGGAGTGCGCGAGATACTTGTTGAGGCGTTCCATGCTTCGATTCTATCGGCGAACGGAGGGCGGGCATGAACGATCCGCGCGGGGAGTGGGTGGAAGCGGCGTGCGTGTGGGAGGCACGGGCGCCGAAGCTCGGCAACGTGCATCCGCGTGCGAGCTTCGCGGGCACCACATATCGGGACTTCGTTCTCTCCGCGACGGCGATCCGCGAGCCGCTCACGGCCGGTCGCCCCGTCGGCGAGGCGATCCTCGCCGCGGTGCGGGCCACGCGTGAGGCCACGGGACAGAACACGAACCTCGGCATCGTGCTGTTGCTCGCTCCGCTCGCCGCCGTGCCGCCGGACGAGCCGCTCCGCGATGGCGTTCGCCGCGTGCTGAACGATCTGACGGTGAACGACGCCGAGTACGCGTTCGAAGCCATCCGACTCGCCAAGCCCGGCGGGTTGGGCGAGTCGAAGGCGCAGGACGTGAACGCGAAGCCGAGCGTCACATTGCTCGAAGCGATGGCCCTTGCCGCGGATCGCGACATAATCGCGGCCCAGTACGCGAACGGATTCGCGGACGTGTTCGACTTCGGCGTGCCGAAGTTGCTCGCGGCGTTGGAGCGGAGTTCCGACTTGGAAGCGGCGATTCTGCAGGCTCAGTTGCAATGGCTGGCGGCGTTCCCCGATTCGCTCATCGCCCGGAAGTGCGGCCCGATCGTGGCGCAGGAGGTGCAACTTCGCGCGAAGGCCGTTCTCGGCGGAAGCCGGCCCGCGAGTTCGCTCGACGATTATCTCCGGAGCGACGGCAACCGCTTGAATCCCGGCACGACCGCGGACCTTCTCGCGGCTTCGTTGTATGTCCTGTTCCGCGAATCGCTGTCGAGCGCGGAGTACGGGGAAGGTGGGGGAAATTGAGTGGCCTCGATGCCGATGTCATGGTCATCCAGAGCGTCGGCCAACGGCTCGGAGATCATTGCGAAGAGTATTCCGCGAGTCGACGGCGGCGGTACTCCTCGATGAGGACACGCGGGGCGCCGATGTCCACGACATGAACCGTTCCCGTCCACGCGGTTGAGGCCGCATTCAGGAATCCCTTCTTGGTCGCGACGAACGTGGCCGTGTGGTTCGCTCGAATCGTGGGGCCGAGCGGCTCGCCCGTGTCGCAGTCGAGGCCGCTCGGAAGGTCCACGGCGAACACCGGCTTGCCGCTCGCGGCGACCGCGTTCACGAGCCAATCGAAGGGCGGGCCGAGGCCACGCGTGAGGCCGTTGCCGAAGAGCGCGTCCACGATCCACCCGGCGGGCTCGAGAGCCCGGCGCGTCGCCATCGCCTGGTGAGCCTCGCGGAACTCCTCGGGCCGATACTGGTCGAAGGGGATGCCCGAAGCGTAGAGGATGTCGAAGTTCACGTCCGAGTCGCCGGCGGTGCGGTTGTGTTTCGCGAAGACCTGCACGACCACGGGCCAGCCCGCGTTGTCGAGGTGGCGGGCGATGACGAAGCCGTCGCCGCCGTTGTTCCCCGGGCCGCAGAGGATCGCGACCTGGGCCCGTCCGGGGTTCAGTCGCATCAGCAATTCGGCGCAGCCGCGGCCCGCGTTTTCCATGAGCACGAGGCCGGGCACGCCGAAACCCTCGATCGCGCGGCGATCCAGTTCACGAACTTCGTCGCGCGCGAGCCAGAAATCGCTCACTCCTTGGCCGCTCCTTCGATGAGTTGCCGAAGTCGCGTGGTGGTGTTCTCCCGCGTGCTCGGGTCGTTCTTCACTTCCTGCGTCACGATCTCGAAGGGGTTCACGTAGTTCTTGTACTTCTCGTTCATCCGCGCCACGCGTTGCTGAATGGAATTGTCCGGGCGGAAGTCGAACTTCCACGCGTTCTTCTCCTTCTTCATCTCGACCATCGTGGTGTACCCCTTGAAGGGCAGCGGGCGGACGTAGCACTGGGTGATTCCGGTATCGAGGCGCCACTCGGTGCCGGTGCTCGCTCCTCCACGCATCTCCGGAGCGGCGAATACGATCGTGGCCGTGGCCGAATCGCCGCTCTCCTTGCCCACGGTGATCGTGATGTCCTTCGGGAACGGATCGAGCAGGTAGAACGCGAGCTTGGTTTCGTCGCGGATCAGGTCGCGTTCCTTCATCTGGTAAGTGAGGTTGTCCAGGGCCACGGCATATTCGCGGGCCGCGGCGCTGCCGCGCCTGAGTTGCTCGGCGTAGTCCTGGGTGCAGTAGTCCGCGGCGTACTCGTACTCGCGTTCCTCGATGGCCTTCTTGAACATGTCCGCGGCCACCTGCGGCGTCTCGGCCGCCTTGTAGCCCTTGGCCGTGCGGGCCACCATCCCGCGTTTGAACACGGCGATGTACACTCCGACCACCAGCACGAGCAGGACGATCCCCATCGTGATGTACCGGCGCATGAATGAACCTCCGGAGAAAATGAACCGACGGAATCTTCGAGGCGATGATTCTGAAATGATCGGAGAATCGAGGCGGAACCGCAAGGCTGCTCAACCGATTGTCGCTTCCCGTACACTACAGGGGTGCAGGACACGCTTTGCGATGCGAGAAGAAAGGCCTTTGGCGAAGGATCCAGCAGCCCCCACCTCTCCCCGCTGGGGATAGGTCGCCGTTCTCGATGCGGATGCATCGAGAACGGCGGGTGAGGGGCCGCTGACTCCGAAGGTCCGCCCCTCACTCGGTTTGTGGACTGCATTCGCAGTCCACAAACCACCCTCTCCCCAACGGGGAGAGGGTCATGTTCGGTCATGCTCCCCGCAAAGCGTGTCCTGCACCCACACTACAGGCAGAAATCGAACCTTCCCCGGGAGACCGACCATGTCCGCGATTCGATTGGCCCTCTGTTCCCTCGTGGCGGTTCTCGCCGCCGGCTCGGCTCGCGCCGAAAACCCCATCGTCGTCATCGAGACGAATCACGGCACGATCAAGGTCGAACTCTACGAGGAGAAGGCCCCCATCACCGTGAAGAACTTCCTCGGCTACGTGGCGGACAAGCACTACGACGGCCTGATTTTCCACCGCGTGATCGAGGACTTCATGATCCAGGGCGGCGGCATGGAACCGGGCGGCAAGGAAAAGAAGACCAAGCCCGCCATCAAGAACGAGGCCGCGAACGGGCTCTCGAACATCCGCGGTACCATCGCCATGGCCCGAACCGGCGACCCGGACAGCGCCACCAGCCAATTTTACATCAACACCGTGGACAACTCGATGCTGGACAAGAAGGAAGACCCGAACGGCATCGGCTACTGCGTGTTCGGCCGCGTGATCGAAGGGCTCGACGTGGTCGACTCGATCGCCAAGGTGAAGAAGAAGCCGGTGGCGATGGGCAAGCCGAGCGTGCCCGTGGAGGATGTCGTGATCAAGTCCGTGCGCGTGAGCGAAAAGAAGAAGTAAGTCTTGATCGTGCTGAGGCTTGAGTCGAAATTGGTGGGCGATTCGGCTCCAGCGGCCCCGGCTCGCCATATGCGAGGCTGCCTCACATATGGCGGCTTCTACTCTCCATATGCAAGGCTGCCTAACGTATGGCGGCTTCTACTCTCCATATGCAACGCAGCTTGATAGATGGCTCTCTTCATCCCTCCGTCTTCGGAGCCCATCCCATGCTTCGCCTCTTGATGGCATTCGTCTTGGCGGCTTCGCTCGATTCCACTGCCTTGGCCGACGTCACGCTCGTGGCGAATGGTCAGGCGAAGGCGGTGATCGTGGCGGATGCCGCAGTCATGGCCGTGGACAAGGTACCACCTCCGGCGAAGTTCTCCGAGGCCGAGCCCGAACGGCAGCGGCAGCGCCTTCGCGAATCGGTGAAGGACCTCGCCACGTACCTCGGCAAGCTCTCCGGGGCCAAGGTCGAGATCGCCACTGCGGAGCCGAAGGCGGACGATGCCCGCGTCCGGATTTTCGTCGGCGGCCCGGCCGCGAAAGCGTTCGGCCCCGTAGGCCACTCCGCTCCTTACAAGCAAGCCTTCCGGTACGTCGTGAACGCGAAGGGGGTCGGGTTGTTCGGCGAGTCGGACCTCGCGTCCAGCTACGCTGTGTACGAGCTTCTCGATCGCCTCGGCTGTCGATGGTTCATGCCCAGCGCACTGGGCGAAGCGATTCCAAGCCTACCGTCGATTTCGCTGAAGGAGATCGACTTCGCCGGGGCTCCGGGCACCGTCTACCGCGGCATCTGGTACGCGGACGACGACTACAGACGCCGCAACCGCCACGGCGGGCTGCTCCTCTCCGCCGGGCACGCCCTCGAGATGTACGTGAGCAAAGAGGACCGCGACAAGCGCCCCGAGTGGAAGGGGATCATCGGCGGGAAGCCGCACGCTCATCGTCTGAAATGGAGCAGCCCGACCCTCGCGGACTTCCTCGGATCCAAGCTCCTGGACATGCACGCGAAGGACCCGCAACCGTCGTATTCCCTCTCGCCGGACGACGGCGCCGACTGGGACGAATCGCCCGAAGACAAAGCCCTGGACGCGGACGATTGGGACACGACGCATCAGCAGGTGTCCATCACCGATCGCCTCATGGTGCTTGGCAATCGCGTCGCGGCGAAGGTGAGCGCCAAACATCCGGACGTGGCGCTGGGGCTGCTCGCCTACGTGCAGTACACGCGGCCCCCGGTGCGGGAAAAAGTTCATCCGAGCATCGTGCCGCAGATCGCCCCCATCGCGTATTGCCGTTCCCACCCGATGACGGACGACCGCGTGCCCGGCGCCCGCGACCTCCGCTACATGATCGAAGGCTGGGGGAAGAAGGCGAAGGCCACGAGCATGTACTACTACGCGTTCAACCTCGCCGAGACGTCGAGCCCGCAACCCTTCCTCGCGAAGTGGGGCACGGATGTGCCCATCGCCTTCAAGAACAACTGCAAATACTGGCAACCCGAGACGCTGAGCACGTTCGAGACCAACATGCAGGCGCTCTACATGGGCTGCCGCCTCGCGTGGGACCCAAAGCTGAAGCCCGAGGACGTGTACGCCGAGATCCACGCCAAGTTCTACGGCTCAGCCGCGAAGGAAATGGACGCGTACTGGCGCTTCACGGACGACGTGTGGGTGAACACGCCGGAGTACAGCGGGTGCGGGTTCGGCCACCTCCGCCGCTGGACCCCGGACCGACTCGCGGAAGCTCGCCGATTGCTGAACCTCGGCCTCGCCGCGTGCAAGACGCCAACCGAGGCCAAACGCGTGCAACTCGCCAACGATTCGTTCACGCTGTTCGAATCGTTCATGAAACTCCGCCGCGATCAGGCCGAAGGGAGATTCATTCATTTGGCCGAAGAGGCGGACGCGTGGCGAAAGCGGGTCGTGGCCCTCGGCGAACAGTACAAGGATCAGTTCTGCTTCACGCGGGTCGGGTGGACGCCGCACACCGTCGCGGGAGCGTATTTCGCCCAGTTCTACCAACAGACGTACGACGACGCTTCGCGGGTCGCCAAGGCCTTCACCGTGCTCGGGCAGACGAGCGTGTTCCGCTATAAGGCCGATCCGGAGAAGACGGGCGAGGCCGCGGGCTGGCTCAAGCCGGAGTTCGCGGACAAGTCGTGGGAAGCGACCGACGTCTGCCACGAAACCTGGAGCACGCTCGGCCTGCACGACTACTTCAAGAGCGTCGTGTACCGCACGAGGATGACGCTTCCGGAGATACCGAAGGACCGTGCGACGTACCTGTGGCTTGGCAGCTTCGACGGCTCGGTGAAGGTCTTCGTGAACGGCCAGCACGTCAAACACAAAGGCCCGGACGGCAAACTCGCGGACGAAGCGACGGGTTACTGCCAGCCGTTCAGCTTCGACATTTCCGCGGTGGCGAAGCCGGGCGCGAATTCGATCGCGATTCACGCCACGCGGAAGGACTTCAACGAACTCGGCACCGGCGGGCTGCTCGCCCCGATCATGGTGTACGCCGAGCCGCCGCGGAAGTGGATTCCCTCCACGGCCACCGCGGTTCCGTTCGAGACCGCCCCCGAGGGCGAGGGGTATTTCTCGATCATCGAGGGGAAGAACGGCAAACTCTACGTCGGCACCCACGCCAACGCCGTGAACTCCTGGCTCGTCGAGTTCGACCCGAAGACCAAGACGATGAAGCCGGTGGTGGACGTTCACAAGGCCATCGGCAAGGATCTGAAGGGCTTCGGCGCGCAGGCCAAGATTCACACGCGGAACAACGTGGGAGCCAGCGGGAAAATCTACTTCGGCACGAAGCAGGGGTACCCGGACAAGAACGAGAAACGCGAGGACTACCCCGGCGGCTACCCCATGACCTACGACCCCGCCACCGGCGAAACGAAGGTCTACGACATCCCCGTGAAACACCACGGCATCAACAGCATCACGCCGGACGAGAGCCGCGGCGTCGCCTACATTTCAACATGCTCGGACGGTCGCCCCGGGCCCGGCGAGAGTTCCATCTTCCTGATCCTGGACCTGAAGACGGGCAAGTATCGCGAACTGATCGACACCAAGCACGTGTACGGGTTCATCGTGTTGGACCATCTCGGGCGCGCGTACCACCCGCTGAACGGCGGCGACATCGCCCGCTTCGACCCGAAGACCAACAAACTCGACCGCTTGAAACAGACCATTGGCGGCGTGGCGCCGCCCGCGTCGTTCCACTTCGCGGACCAACCCTCCGGGCATCCCATCAACTGGGACGTCTCGCCGGACGGCAAGACGCTCTACTCCGTGGCCATGAGCGTGAACAAACTCTTCGCGTACGATCTGACCGCCGGCGGCGAGACGCTCCCCGGCAAGGACCTCGGGCCTCTCGTGCCCACCGCCACGGAGACCGATTGCCGCGCGATGTGCGTCGGCCCGAGCGGGAAGGTGTGGGTCTCGGTCACGGAGACCAGCAAACTCGGCATCAGCCTGCACCACATTGTGAGCTACACCCCGGGAGACAAGGCGCCCCGGCATCACGGCCCGGTGAGCATCGCGAACCCGGACTACGCGAAGTTCACGGACGACAAAGGCAAGCCGCGACCATTCCACCACGGCGCCTTCAAGACGGCCGATGGGATCACCACGAGCCGGTACGTGACTCTCGGCGTCTGCGAGACGAAATCCGGCGGCGTGTACGTGCTGATGCTCCTGCCGTACACCGTGCTCGAGATCAAGCCGGATGCATTGAAGTGAACGTTCATGTTTCGTGAAGTTCGGATTGGAACGGCGAGTCGCAGGCGTCCGCGACGTCCCCCACTCCGCGGATCGTCATGCCGAGGATCGCGGCGACGGCGAGCGTGATTCCGCGGTAGACGTAGTTCAGGAAGTAGATCATGAACCCGCCGGTGGCTCCGGTTTCGACCACGACGATCTTGTAGACCAGCATGCCGAGCGCCATCAGGCCGGGAATGATGGTGACGCGGCCGGCCATGCGGGTGCAGTCTTCGGACAGCGTGCGGTCGCCCGCGGCTTGGGCGAGGCACCCGAGCGTGAGCAACATCAGGATCAGTCTCGTCATTTCCAACGCGCCCGCGATGAATCCGATGATCGTGTCCGACCGGCGAAGCGGGATCTCGTCTGGATAGGCGACGTACGAGAGGTAGAAGGAGAGGCTCTCATACTGGGTCGCGATCTGGGCCCAGCGCATGGTCTCGCGGTCGAGTCCGCGGTAGTCCGCGTCGCCTTGGGTCTTGAGCACCACGGCGAGCAGAAGCAAGCCGTGGACGACGCAGACGATCAGGCCGCCGACGCCGAAGCGGTAATGGCCCGGCGAGGGCGGGCCGGACACGGCCATGGCCAGGCCCACCGAGCCGAGGATCCAGTTCGCGAGCCCGAGGATTCCGGCGATCACCAGCACGTACGGCATCTCGGACTTCGTGATCTCCGAGAGGATCTGATGCAGCGGGACGAACAGCACGGCGGGAAGGTAGAAGAAGAGCGAGATCTGAATGAGGCGGGCGCCGAGGAACCCGCGTCGGAAACCGGCGTGAAGCTCGCGCTTCTCCTCCGTGGAGAGCTTGCTCTTGTCCCGCGTGCGTCGCGGCTTTGCCGTCGGAGCGTCTCCGATGCCGTCGCGAGCCTCGTCCTTCTCTTCGACGACCTTCTCCGCTTTTTTTGGCGGCGCTAGTTTGGGTGGCGGCGGCGGAGGAGGAGGCGGAGGTGATGGGGAAGGCACGCGAACGGTTGCCGCGAGCCCGCTCTCCGCGGGGAAGACGGTCCGGCACGCCGGGCAACGCACGTGCGCCGTCGTGCCGTCCGGCACTTCCAACCCGCTCCGGCACGTCGGACACGTCAGATGCACTGCTTCCCTCCGCCAGCCACCATGTTACATCGGCCGGGGTCGGATTCACCTCGTAAAACGGTAGCATGAAGACGCACATCGCCATCAACGGAGCCTGCGGCCGCATGGGCCAGCGGCTCGTCGCCCTCGCTCAAGACGACCCCGCCCTGCAGGTTGTCGCCGCGATCGACTCGCCGAAGCATCCGAGCCAGGGGAAGGACGCGGGCGAACTGGCCGGCGTCGGGACCATCGGCGTGCCCGTGATCGGAGCCGTGCCACTGAACGCCCGCATCGATTGCCTGATCGATTTCTCCGTGCCCGAGGGCACGATGGCGGTGCTCCCCGGCTGCGTGGCTCGGCGCATCCCGATCGTCGTGGCCACCACGGGGCACACCGCCGCGCAGAAGGCCGAGATCGAAGCCGCGGCCCATGAAACTGCCGTGCTCTTCGCTCCGAGCATGAGCCTCGTCGTGAATCTGCTGTTCAAACTGGTTCGCCTCACGACCGAGGCGTTGAACGGGAAGGGGTTCGACGTCGAGATCGTCGAGCGGCACCATCGCTTCAAGAAGGATTCGCCGAGCGGCACGGCGGTGCAGTTCGCCGAGATTGTCCGCGAGGCGCTGGGCGGCGGCACATTCGTTCACGGTCGCGAGGGAATGATCGGGGAACGGAAGGCGGAGGAAATCGGCGTTCACGCCGTGCGCGGCGGAGACAACGTCGGCGAACACACCATCATCTTCACCACCCTCGGCGAGACGCTCGAACTCGTGCACAAGGGTCACAATCGGGACAGCTACACCCGCGGGGCCCTGCTCGCGGCCAAGTTCCTGGCGACCAAGTCCGCCGGGCGTTACACCATGAACGACGTGCTGGGCCTGTGACCGCCCCGCCTCATCCGGCGATCTCGGCCACGGCCTGATAAAGGCGAGCGAGAGCGTGCCAGCCGCTGGAATCGGGAAGGCTCGCCGCGGCGGCCGCAAGTTCGGCGCGGGCGTCCGCCGGTTTGCCCGTGAAGAGCAGAGCCATGCCGCGATTGAAGCGGACGGCCGGCGATTCGGGCAACGTCTTCCAGAGGGCGAGCGCCGCCTCGGACTCGCCGAGGTGCCACAGAAGCGCGGCCCGTTCGTTCTCGCGAGCCGGGCTTGCGGGCAACGCGTCGAGGATGCGTTCGGCGGTGGCGAAGTCGCCGAGCGTCCGCGCCATGCCGCCCGCCAGAAGCGCGGAGCCGGTCTTCGCTTCCTTTTCGACCCAACTCCGCAGCGAGGCGAAGCCCGGCAGGGGAGGGGCCTCACCGTTCGGGCGAAGCTTCTTCCCGTCGAACTTCGCGATCAACGGATGCAGGTCGCGAACCCGTTGCGGGAAGTTCCCCGCGGCCATCGGCACCGCGAACGCGGCCGACGGCTGATTCACGAGGTTCGACCAATCGTTCGGCACGGGGGACGCGGCAGAGGGCGCTGCGGCAGTGGCGTCGATCCAAGCTGTGCGCGGGTCCACCCGAAACCCGGCGGCCACTTCGTGCGGTTCCACTTCGCCCGAGGCGGGCTCGACTGCCGCGGCGGCGGCGTCTGAGCGAGTCGCCAGGAAGCGGGCCATCAGGTCCGCGAGGCTCGGTTGGCCGTTCGAGTTGGCGTGCGTCCGGGTCATGAGTGTCGTCCTCGTGGCCCGTGCGTCCTGCCGGGTTCGCAGGGGAAACGGAGGGGCCGGGCCGTCTTGCGCCGGAATCTCGGGAGAAAGTTCGGAATCGTCGCTCCCCGCCTCGCGCCGTCGGCGTCGATTCCGAAGTTTAAACCCGCACCCGGTTTGTGCTTCGAGGTAATCTACGAACCGCACCCTCCACCTCGGCTTGCCGAGCATGGCCGCTCGTGCAAGAAACGTAGTCGCAGTCGGCGAGGCCGAATGTTGATCGGCCTCGTGTTCCGGTTCGTATCACTTCTGGGAGTCCTTCCCGCGAACAAGGCGCCGATACATGCCGCGTACGATTCTGGTGACGGGGGCCACGGGGTTCGTCGGTTCGCACGTGGCGGAGTCGCTCGTTCATCGTGGCGACTCGGTCCGCACCATCGCCCGTGCCGGCAGCGACACCGCGCTCCTCGAGAAGCTCGGCGTCGCCATCGTCCGCGGAGACCTGACCGATCCCGTGGCCGTGAAGCAAGCCTGCGAAGGCGTCGATGTCGTGATCCATTGCGGCGCCAAAGTCGGAGACTGGGGCCCGGTGGACGACTACCGCAAGGTGAACGTCGAAGGCCTGCGGTTGCTCCTCGACGCGGTCGTGAAGACGCCCCTGACCCGATTCGTGCTCGTAAGTTCACTCGGCGTGTACGCCGCCCGGCATCACTACGGCACGGATGAAACCGAACCGCTGCCGGACAATCACATCGACGGCTACACGCAGTCCAAGGTCGAAGCCGAACGCCTCGCGATGGAGTACCACCGCAAGCAAGACGTCCCGGTCACGGTGTTGCGGCCGGGGTTCATCTATGGCCCGCGGGATCGATCCGTCCTGCCGCGCATCGCGTCGCGGCTCAAGGAACGAAGCATCGTCTATATCGCGAAGGGCCGCTACGCCCTGAACACGACCTACGTGGCGAACCTCGTGGACGCGATTCTGCTGGCCACCGATCATCCCGCGGCCGTGGGGGAAGTCTTCAACATCACGGACGGCGAGTTCGTCTCGAAGCGACAGTTCTTCGAGGCCGTGGCGGACGGAACCGGTATGCCGCGGGCGCGGGGCAGCGTGCCGGTGTGGCTCGCGCGCTTCGTGGCGAACTGGCGGGAGAGCGTGTTCCGCCGCAAGAACAAACCGCATCCGCCGCGGGCGACCCAGGCGCAACTCAAGTTCGCCGGCCTGAATCTGGACTTCTCGATCGCTAAGGCTCGCACGAAGCTCGGGTACGAACCGCGGGTGCAGTTCCAGGAGGGAATGAAGAACGCCATCGAGTGGTACCGCGGCACGAAGTCGTGATCGCGTGACGATACCGGCTTCGACTCGTAAATCCCCATTGATCGCCCGCTCGGTTCGTCGCTTCCGGAGAGTTCATGTTGTCGACTGGTTTCTTGGCGCCGCTGACGGGGAGCCGAACCGTTCGCAAGGCCGCGGATGCGCTCCTGCTCCGCTACGCCCATCACCGTGTGGCACAACTCGATCGCATGGACGCCGGCCAGGTTCAACACGAGACGTTGCTCCGCCTCGTTCACACCGCCCGCGGCACGAAGTTCGGCCGCGATCACGACTTTGTCCGCATTTCGTCCGTGGGCGATTATCAGGCCCGAGTGAACGTTCACGATTACGAGTGGTTCTGGACGGAGTACTGGAAGGACGCGTACCCGAAACTGGACGACATCACGTGGCCGGGGAAGGTGCCGTACTATGCGCTCTCGTCCGGCACCACAAGCGGCACCACCAAGTACGTGCCCGTGACCCGCGAGATGGTCGCATCGAACAAGAAAGCCGCGTTCACCACCACGGCGTTGTTCCGTCACGCGAACCCGAAGGCGAAGATGCTCACGGGGAAGTTCTTCTTCCTCGGCGGCAGCACGGACCTCCGCAAGCAGGCGGACGGCAGCCTCGCCGGCGATCTCTCCGGCATCGCCGGTCGCGAGGTGCTCGGCGCCATCCGCCCGTACACGTTCCCCCCCGCGGACGAAATGCTGATGTCCGACTGGCGCGAGAAGGTCCGCCACTTCGCCGTCAGTTCCCTCCGCGAGTCGATCACGGCGATCAGCGGCGTGCCCGCGTGGATCATGGTGCTCTTCGACCGCCTGAAGGAATCGACCGGGAAGAGCACGGTCGCGGAGGTGTGGCCGGACCTGCGTCTCGTCGTCCACGGCGGCACCAGCTTCGCTCCCTTCCGCGATCTCTTCACCGAGACCATCGGCAGCGACCTCGTGAAGTATTGCGAAGTGTACCCGTGTTCCGAAGGCTTCGTCGCGACTGAAGATCCGCGGCATCAGCTTCTTCGCATCGTGCCGGACCACGGCATCTTCTTCGAGTTCATCCCGTTCAAGGAATTCGGGGACGACGGCAAGTTGAAGTCCGCCCATCCGACGCGGCACACTTTGGCGAACGTCGAGGTCGGAGTTCAATACGCGGTCGTGATCACCTCGTGCGCCGGAGTGTGGTCGTACCTCGTGGGCGACACGATCAAGTTCGTGAGCCGCAACCCGCCGCTGATCAAGTTCACCGGACGCACGAAGTTCTATCTTTCGGCCTTCGGGGAGCACCTGATCGCGGAAGAAGTGGATCGGGCGGTGACGCACGCGGCGCAGGTTTGCGGAGTGAAGGCGCCCGAACATCACGTGGGCCCGGTGTTCCCCTCGGACCCGAAACAGCCGGGGCACCACCTGTACCTGATCGAGTTCGTGCCGCGTGGCCCCGCGGATCTGGCTCGCTTCGCGGCGGAACTCGACGCCGAGTTGGACCGCCTGAACGAGGACTACGCCGCCCACCGCGTCGGCGATTTGACCATGCTCATGCCGGTCGTGAAGGTCGTGAAACCGGGCGGCTTCGCGCGGTGGATGGAACAACGCGGCAAACTCGGCGGACAAAACAAGGTTCCGACGATGGACAACACCGGAACGATGACCCGCGACATGGCCGCCTGGTTCGAGGCGAACGGGCTCCTGAACTGAGGCCGCGAACATGGCGATCAACTGGCGCATCGCGATGCGGAAGGGGCACCGATGGGGCGCCGTCGTCGTCGCGGCTCCGTTCCTGATCGTGATCGTGACCGGCCTTCTGCTGCAACTGAAGAAGGAATGGTCGTGGGTTCAGCCCCCGACGCAGCCAGGCTCGAGCAAGACGCCGAGCATCTCGTGGGAGGCGATTCTGGCCGCGGCGAAATCGCGACCCGAGTTGGAAGTGAAGGGCTGGGGCGACATCGAACGCGTGGACGTGCAACCGAGCCGCGGCGTGGCGAAAGTTCAGGCCCGGAACCGCTGGGAAGCCCAGATCGATCTCGCCACGGGCGAGGCGCTCCAGACCTCGTATCGCCGCTCGGACCTGATCGAATCGCTGCACGACGGCTCGTGGTTCCACGACTCCGCGAAGCTCTACGTGTTCCTCCCCGCGGCCGGAATCGTGCTCGGATTGTGGTTCACCGGGATGTATCTCTTCGTTCTGCCGTATTCGGTGAAGTGGCGTCGCAAGCGGCTTCCGCCCGCATGATCGCTACGGTTTGCCCGACCGTTACCGACGGCCGCCGAAGCAGACTTGAACAATTCTTTTTCGTTCTCGTAACGAGACGGTCGCCACACCCTTGAGACCGCTTTCATCCGCTGGTAGGCTAAAACCCGTTTGAACCTCCGAAGCCGGAGAGCTTCTCGGGAGCGCACCATGCGAATCGCGGCGGGATGGGCGGTCGTCGGCGTGTTGGGCATCGGGCTGGCCGCCACGGCGGACGGCGAGCGGCGGCTGCTCGGGGTGAAGGTGCCGCCCGCGCCCGCGACCAAGCTACCACCGGAAGCCCCGATCGATCCCGCGTTGCTCAAGCTCGTCGAAGCCCTCGGCTCCGAAAACTTCCGCGAACGCGAGAAGGCCGGACAGGCCATTGAGGCGAAGGGCGACAAGGCGCTGAACGACCTGCGGCGGGCGCTCGTGACCACGGACAGCCCCGAGATCAGCCGCCGGCTCACGATTCTGATTCGCCGCATGGACTACGATCGGCTCGTCTCCGCACGGCATGTTTCCATGAAGCTCAAGGGGAAGACCGCGAAGGCCGCTCTCGAGGAGGTCACGAAGCAGACGGGATACCGCATCGAGTTCAACAACAACGGGGCCGTCGGCCCCGGAGCCCCCGGCGAGTCGAAGTTCGACTTCGAGTTCGACAAGACCTCCTTCTGGGTCGCGGTGGACGCGATCGCCGAGAAGGCCGGCCTCGGCGTGTACGCGGATTACGACGACGAGATCGTCCGCGTGAACGCGAACCAGGATTCGTACAACCCGCACGTGAGCTACGCCGGGCCGTTCCGCTTCATCGCCACCGGGATCAACTCGAACCGCAACGTTCAACTTTCGGGCTTGAGCAAGCGTGGCTTCCAGCAACGCACCTCCGAGAGCATCGGCTTCAGCTTCCAGGTTCACTCGGAACCGAAGAACCCGATCCTCGGCACGCTCCCCGCGGAGGTCACGGTCGCCACGGACGAACTCGGGGGCAACCTCGTGCCGCCGAAGGACCCGAACACCATCCGCTCGAGCTATTACAACAACGGCTCGTACCGCGGGCACAACGCCTACGGCAACGTGAACCTGCTCCGCGCCTCGAAAGACGCCACGACGCTGAAGACGCTCAAGGGCAAGATGGGTATCGTGCTGCTCGCCGGGATCGTGCCCGAAGTGGTGATCGCGGATCCCGTGAAGACGAAGAACAAGACCTTCCGTGGCCGCAACATCGAAGTGACGTACGACTCGACCGCCGAAGCCGGCGGCCAGTACACGGTGAATCTCACCGTGAAGAGGCTGGACCAAACCGACCCGAACAACATCGACTACAACTGGAGCAACACCGTCTGGCAGAAAGTGGAACTGCACGACGCGGACGGGAAGAAGTACCACACGTACGGCCCGAATCAGATCAACAACAACGGCGCCTCCGTGCAACTCGTGATCCCGTTCAACAAACAGAACCGCCAGGGGCAGGAGGAGAAACTCGGCCCCGCGGTGAAGCTGGTGGTGAACGAGTGGCTCCAGATCACCAACGACGTGACGTTCGAGTTCAAGGACATCCCGCTGCCATGAGTCGCTCCAAGCCTCGCTCACGCGTCAGGCCGGTGAATCACGCCGCGAATCATTTCTTGGCGGGGATCGCGGTGAAGCCGATCATGTCCTTCGCTTCCTTGTAGGCGAGGAAGACCGCGATGTCGTCGGCGTTGAACCCGTCCGCGAACGGCCGGGCGGGGTCGCTCGGCAGCGGTCGCATCTTCTTGACGGCGTCTTCCGCCATCCGCTTCGCGTCGTCCTTCTTGCCGAGTCGGAAGAGCGCCATCGCCCGATAGAAGGCGCTCGTCAGGTAGACATGCTCGTTCACGGGTTCTTCGAACCCGGCCTTCTTGAGCGTGGCCTCCGCGGCGGTGTGGTCGCCGGCGCGGTATTCACCCATGCCGAGCGCCATCCAGTAGTAGTGCCGCAGCGGCTGATCCTTCCCCGCCTCCGCGGCGCGGCGCGCGAGTTCCAGGGACGCCTTCATCTGGTCTGGCGTGGCGGGCGGGCCGAGGAAGCAGATCTTCGCCGTTCGCTCCGCGGTCGCGACATCCGTCGTGCCGGCGGCGTGCTTCAGCGCCCGCTCGCGTGTCGCGTTCAAGTCCTTCACGCGATCGAACCACGCCTCGAGAACGGCGATGCGAATCGTGAGGATCGTGTCGGACGGGTCCGTGGTTGAAGCCTCAACGAGTGCGGGCAGCGAGTCGACCGTCCCCGCCGCGGCGGCGGGTGTGGTCTTCGCGCGAACGGCGCGCCACTTGGCCGCCTCCTGCGGCTTGTTCATGTGGCCGTACAGACTGACCAGCAGGTTGACGGCCCGCTCCGGCGGCGTGCGATTAGGCGGCGGGCTCTTCGGGTTCGTCAGTTTCGGATACGCGTCCAGGAGCAACGGCTCGGCATCGGCATATCGGTTCAGGCCGATCAGCGCATCGGCGAGCCACACCTCGTTGACACCGAAGGCCGTGGTCTTCTCGTACTTCGTACGGGCCGATTCCAGGGCCTCGCGCAGAATCTTGGCCGCCTCCTCGTACTGCCCGGCGCCGAGAAGACACTCGCCGAGCGTCAGCCGCGCGTTCGTATGTTCCTGAATGTTCTCGGCGTTGTTCGGCGGCGAGGCGGCGAGCCGCTTTCGCAGCAGCGGGATCGCATCCGAATACCGGGACATGTCGATGCAAGTCGCAATGGCGTGAGCTGCCCGACTCTTGGACAGCGGATCGGCTGCGCCCTTCTCCGCCGCGGTCCACTCGTACAGTTCCATCAGCACGGCGGCGGCCTCGGCGAACTTCTTCTCCTTGCGGTAGAACGCGACGAGATTGTCCGCACACAGTCGCGTGTGGTTGTGAGCCGCACCCATGGCGGCCTTCGTGCCGTCCATCGCCTCGCGGTACAGTTTCTCGCGGAGGTTCGTGTCCTTGTCCAGCACGCCGAGCGCGTGCGCATAGTCACCCGCGCTCACGGCCGTGTCGTTGTGGTTGACGGAGAAGTGAATCTTCCGCAAGCGGTGCGTCTCACGATGAATCGAGACGGCGAACTCGTTTTGCTTCGCTTTCACGGCCGCGATTCCGATTTGCCGCAAATCGTTCAACAGCCGGTTGCGATCTTCGAGTTTGAGCTTTGGGCAGATCTCGGCGATCCGCTTCAACTCGGAGTCGACGATGGTTTTGTCGTTGAGCCCCAAGCCATTGCGCAGGTGGATCGCGTAGGCGAAGCCGGTGTGGATGTTCGACCCGTCGGCCTCGCAAGCCTTGACATAACGCAAACAAACCGGTTCGGCCTCGGCATGTTTCCCGGACATCACGCGTGAACGAGCCAGCCCGTAGTCGATGGACGATCGTTTCAGATCCGGGTGCTGGTCGATGATCGCATCGAGCTGGGTCCACGCAGTTTCTGCTTCCGCGTATCGGTTTAGCCGGATCAGCAGGACCGCCCGATACGAGAGGATGTCCTTCGACACGTTCTTATCCGGCGACGGGATCGCTTTGAGGCACTTCTCCGCGCGCAGCACGAACTCGAAGGCCCCCTTGTGATCGTTGCGGGCTTCCAGGAGGCGGATCATCTGAATGCAGGGGTAGATCAGCGTCGGCACACTATCGAGACGCAATGCGTCCGCTGCCGCGATCGCATCGCGGCAGCGCTTCTCCCCGCGATCGCCGTCCGGTTGACTGAACTCCAGCGCGGCCAGATAGGTGTCGCAGATCATGCCGCACATCGAGGGCTCGCCGAAGAGCTTGCCGCTTCGGCCACGCAACTCGATCAACATGGCCTTCCCTTCCGGCACGCGATTTCGTTGCAGCAAGATGACGGCGAGCGGAATGCGGAGCATCGCAGCGACGGGGCTCTCGGCCGACGAGCGAGATGCCGTCGAAAATCGCGATGCGCGGGCCGCCGCCGGGCCCGGCCGTGACCACGAGATCGTTCACGCCGTCGTTGTCGAGATCGCCCACGGCGGCGCGGGCGCCGCCGCGGAAGGCGGTGTCCGCGATGCCGAAGAAGTTCACGAACGGCTGATAGTCCGTGCTTCGGAAGACGGTGACGCGAGGGCCGCCGCCGTCGTCCGCGGTCACCACGATATCCGGTCGACCGTCCCCGCTCAGATCGCCGGCGGCGACGAAGAGCCCGCCGGTGAACCCTTCGAACGGGGTGAACGTGGTGATCGCCGCCCCGGTGTTGCCGTCGAAGATCGCGACCTGCCCGAGAACGCCGGGGCCGGTCGCCACGATCAGATCGGTGAAGCCGTCCGCGTTCACGTCCGCGGAGGCGACGCGGAGCCCGCCCGGCACCGAAGCCGCGAACGGCGTGACCGTCAACTTCACGGAGCCGTCCAGGAACTGCAACCGCGCTTCGTTCGGCGGCTGAGCCGCGCTCTCGAGCGTGGTGCCTTGCACAGTGATGACGGTCGAAGGCGTCGTGGAGCCGAAGCCGGACGGCAGGCCGGGCACCACGGCGACCGCGGGCAGCGGCACGGGCGGCGGAGGCGGTGGGGGCGGCGGAGGCGGCGGCGGAATGAGTGGCGGCAACGGAGCGAGCGGTTGCAGAACCGGATCCACGCCGCTGCGGAATTCCGCGGCCCCGATGTCCGCAAAGGTTCCGGACACGCGTGCGAATCCGACCCCGCGTTCGTCCGTGGTGAGGCGGGCCGCCAAGGGCGTCCCCGCGGCGTTCAACAGCGGGCTTCCCGCGGTCGGCAGTCGCGTCAACGTGATTCCCGTGACGCCGCCATAGTCTCCGATCTCGGAGAGGAGCGGGTTCAACTCGGAGCCCGCGAGGCCGATCAGGTCCGTGGGGCCGGCGGGGAACGAAGCCGGGGCCACGCCGATCAGGTTGAATCCGTCGTTGCGGACGCGACCGGTCAGGATGTCGACCGTCGTGCTGAGCGGATTGGCGACGCGGTTCCCGGCGATGACGCTGCCGTAGACCGTGAGGAAGTTCGCTTCCACTTCGACGCCGGCGACGTCGCCCGCGGTCGCACGGTTGTTCGTGATCGTGGAGAACGTCACGACGACTTCTCCGACCGGAGCGTAGACCGCGGCCGCGCCGCCGAAGTTCCCGTGAACGGTGCTGTTCACCAGTTCCACGGCGCGGCCCTGGCCCTGGCCCACGGCCGCGCCGCCGGTCGAAGAGGCATTGTTCGTGATGGTCGAGTTGTAGAGCCGGAGCATGTTCCCGGTGGCGATCACGGCTGCGGGTCCGTCGCCGGTCGCGGTGTTCCCCGAGTAGAGCGTGAAGTCGTTGTGCACGATGGAGGCGCTCGCGCCGCCCACCGCGCCGATGTTGTCCGTCACCTTCGTGCGAACGAAGTCGAACTTCACGGGATCGCCATGGGCTCCGCCGGCTCCGGTCAGCGAGACGTTATCGTCCAGTTCGGAATCGACGAACGTCCACGTGGTGTAGATCGTGGGGGAGAGATCCGGCTGGAGGGCGGCCACGCCGCCGCCGAGAAGGCCGGCGTAGTTGTCCCGGAACACGGTGCTCGTGAACGTGGAGGCGCCGGAGAACCCGTAGCGGGCCGTCATGCCGACGCCGCCGCCGTTGTCCGCGGTGGTGTTGTGGAAGAACGTGACGTTGTTGGTGAAGAGATCGGCGTTGTCGAGGCGGACGGCGCCGCCGTCCAACACGGGGAAGGCTTCGTCGATGCGGTTGGGGTAGGTGTAGTCGAAGACGTTGGCGCCGCTGAGCGTGAGATCGTTGAGCCGGATCGTCGGCCCGAGCGCAATGTTGGAGTCCGGCGCGTCCAGCGGGTTCTCCGGATCCACGTAGCCGATCGCGCGGAGGAAGCGGAACGACTCGGCGCCCGGCGGCCGGAGGAACGTCGAGCCGTTCCCGTTGATCGTGATGTCGTTGTCGATCACGTCGATGACCGGCAACGCGGTGCCGCCGTCGAAGTCGTCGTACGAGTAGTTGAACGCGTAGGTGGTGTTCGCGAGGAGGTTGATCACGTCGACGGAATCGCCGTTCGTGTTCGCCGCCTCCATGAATTGGATCAACTCGTCGATGGCGTCGTCGCGTTGCATGATCGGATCGAAGCTGGCGTTGAAAACGGCCGGGACGTCGCGGGCTTCAAGCAGTTGAGGGCCGGCGAGAATTCGGCGGCGACGATTGCGATCGATCATGGAAGGCTCATCCGGGTTGAGTGGAGTTCGCGGCCCAAATGTACTATGTGAATTCAGCCGCGTCCAGAATTATCCGATTTACCCAGATTACCGATACAACCGGAATTGACGACCCCGCCGGACGCCTGCCCGCGACTTCGAGACGAAGTGGTAAGCTACTGTCCATGATGCGACTCCTCTCCGCCTCGGTCGTGCTCCTGTTCACCGCATCCGCCGCCGAAGCCACCGACAAGCCGCGGCTCATCGTCACCACGGACATCGGCGGCGATCCGGACGATCAACAGTCACTGATTCGATTGCTGCACCATGCCGCGGACTTCGAGATCGAAGGGCTCATCGCTTCCGCCGCGGGCGTGATCGGCGAACTCAGCGAAGACAAAACGCGACCCGAACTCATTCGCGAGATTGTCGAGGCGTACGGCAAGGTTCAGCCGCACCTTCGGCTGCACGATCCGGGTTTCCCGCCGGCCAAGGAACTGCTTGAACGCGTCACATCCGGCAATCCCGTTCGCGGAGTGAAGAACATCGGGGACGGCAAGGACACGGACGGCTCTCGCCTCATCGCCGCTGCCGTGGATCGGAACGACCCGCGGCCCGTGAATGTCGCCATCTGGGGCGGCTCGACCGAACTGGCACAAGCGCTCTGGACCGCGAGAAAGACCCGCACGCCCGAGGGGTTGAAGGCCTTCCTCGCGAAGCTTCGCGTCTATTCCATCGGCCATCAGGACGACACCGGCCCGTGGATCGTGGAGAACTTTCCGAGCCTCCACTACGTGCTTCCGATGGCCCCGCCGAAGCGCGACAAGCGGGAAGCGGCCTACCGCGGCATGTACCTCGGCGGCGACGAATCACTCACCTCGCGAGAATGGGTCGATCGCAACCTTCGGAAGGACCATGGCCCGCTCGGCGCCCTCTTCCCCACGCGAACCTGGACCGAGCCCAATCGCAACGGGTGCCTCAAGGAAGGCGACACGCCCTCGTGGTTCCACTTTCTCCCGATCGGCCTCGGCGACCCGGAGCATCCCGAGTGGGGCGGTTGGGGCGGAAGGTTCAAGCGGGAGAAGGGCGGCCTCTATCGCGATGGGCCGGATACGGTCGGAAGCGAGACCCATGTCCGCGCTTCGGTGTATCGCTGGCGGCCGGCGTACCAATCGGAGTTCGCCGCACGCGCGGACTGGTGCGTGAAGCCGTTTGCGGAGGCGAACCACCCGCCCCACGTGAAACTGAACGGGGATAGCACGGTGAACGTGCTTCGACTGAACGCGAAGCCGGGAGAGACGCTGAAACTCTCCGCGGAGGGCACCCGCGATCCGGACGGGCATGCGGTCACGTATCGCTGGTGGGTCTATCGCGAAGCCGGAACTTACGCGAAGCCCGTGACGCTCGCCGACTCGGCGACTTCCGCCGCGAGCGTGATGTTGCCCGAAGACGCGACCGGCGCGAGCGTTCATCTCGTTCTGGAGGTCACGGATCGCGGCGAGCCGCCGATCACGCGATACCGGCGTGCGGTGATCGAGGTGAAATGATAAATTGGAGGCATGATGCGATTCCTCACCGCGGCGGCCGTGATCCTGCTTCCCGCACTGGTTCGGGCGGATGACCACTTCGAGAAAGAAGTGCGGCCGATCCTGTTGAAGCGGTGCATCGGATGCCATGGCCCCGAGAAGCAGAAGGCCGGGTTGCGACTCGATTCCAAGGCCGCGTGGCAGTCCGGCGGCGACAGCGGCCCCGCGATCAAGCCCGGCAAGCCCGACGAGAGCCTTCTCGTGAAGGCCCTTCACGGGAAGGGCGACCTCGCCCTCATGCCGCCCGCGGGCAAGCTTCCTGATCGCGAGATCGCGGCCCTCACGAAGTGGATTCGCGATGGAGCGGCGGACCCACGTGATGGCGGCCCGATCAAGCTCGGCGGCACCACGCTCGAAGACGCGAAGAAGTGGTGGTCTTTTCAGCCTGTCCGCCGAGTGGCCGTGCCCGAAGGCGTGAATGCGATCGATCACTTCATCGAGGGTTCGCTTCGCAAACGCGGCCTGAGTCTTTCTCCGCCCGCGGATCGCCGCACGCTTCTTCGTCGCGTCACGTTCGATCTCACCGGCCTGCCCCCGACCGCGGACGAGGTCGAGGCGTTCGCGAGGGACGAATCGGCGAACGCCTTCGAGAAGGTGATCGATCGGTTGCTCGCGAGCCCGCATTACGGCGAACGATGGGGGCGGCACTGGCTCGATCTCGTTCGCTACGCGGACACGGCCGGCGAGACCAGCGACCACCCCGTGCCGCACGCATGGCGGTACCGCAACTGGGTCATCGATTCGTTCAATCGCGATCAGCCGTACGACGAGTTCCTCCGCGAACAACTCGCGGGCGACATTCTGGCGGCGAAGGGCCCACCGGAGAAGTACGCCGCACGGGTCACGGCCACCGGCTACCTCGCCATCGCCCGCCGCTTCGATTTCGACAGCGACAAGTCGATGCACCTCACCCATGAGGACGGCATCGACACGCTCGGCAAGGCGTTCCTCGGCCTCACCATCGGCTGCGCCCGCTGCCACGATCACAAGTACGACGCGATCACCACCCGCGATTACTACTCGCTGTACGGCATGTTGGAGAGCACCCGGTTCTCCTCGCCCGGATGCGAGGCGAGGCAGGCTCCCAAGGACCTGATGCCGCTCGTTTCGCCCGCGGAGTGGGACCGCACCGTGAAGCCGCACCTGGCGAAACTCGCGAAGTTGGACGCGGACATTCGCGCGAACGAGACCGCCTCCAGGAGCCGCTCGCAAGCCGTGCAGGCCGCGTTCGTGAAGTCTCGGAAGGCGCTCTCCACGGGGGAGATTCCGGATGGCGGCGACAAAGCATGGCCCGCGGTCGAGGCGGACGTGAAGCCCGGCGAGGTGATCTTCCTTTCGATCACGCCGCTCAAGAGTCACGGTGCGGACACGACCCGCGTCGAGTTCGAGATTATGGACGGCAAACGAACGTGGAACGCGGCCGAGGACCTGATGAAGGACTTCCTCGCGGGAAATCCGCACGCCGACTCGCACGGCCATGCCCGCACGTGGTGGTTGATCGACACTCGTGGCCCGGTCGCACTGCTGCCCGATCCGCTCAAGGACTTCCTCAGCAAGCCGGGACTCGACATTTGGCGAAATGGAGAAACGCCGTCCGTCCTCGTGAATGCGGGCGCCGAGCCGGCGAACGTCTGGGCGAAGCTTCCGGCGCGATCGTTGTTCGCACATCCGGCCGCGAACGGGAACGTCGGCATCGTGTGGCGCAGCCCGATCGCCGGGAAGATTCGCATCACCGGCCGCATTCAGGACGCGCACCCCGGCGGGCCGGACGGAGTCGGCTGGGTGCTCGAACACTTCGCCGCGGATGTGAGCCGCGATCTCGAGGCGATCGCGGATGCGGCCGCAACACGTCGCAAACTGGAGGCCGAACGGGCGAACCTGCTTCGTGATGCTCCGAAGGCCGACGTGGCCTATGCCGTGATGGAAGGCAAAGGAGCGGATGCGAAGTTGCACCTCCGCGGCGACCCCGAGAAACTCGGCGACGTGGCGCCGCGCCGCTGGCTCGAAGTGTTCGGCGCCGCTCCCATCGCGGACAAGTCCGCGAGCGGCCGCCTCGATCTCGCGAACTGGATCGCCGCCGTGGAGAACCCGCTCGCCGCTCGTGTCATGGTCAATCGCATCTGGCTGCATCACTTCGGGGGCGGGCTCGTGAGAACGCCGAACGACTTCGGCACACGAGGCAGCCCGCCCACTCACCCCGAACTGCTCGATTGGCTGGCGAGCGAGTTCGTGAGGAACCGCTGGAGCGTGAAGAGCCTGCACCGCACGATTCTGCTCTCAAAGACGTACCGCCAATCCGCGACTCATCGCGAGAATGCGGCCGCGATCGACCCTTCGAACGAACTTCTCTGGCGGTTCGAACGGCGGCGATTGAGCGCGGAAGAAATCCGAGACAGCCTCCTGAGCGTGAGCGGTCGCCTCGACCGCACGCCCGGCGCGGCTCATCCCTTCCCGCCGGAATTCGCTTGGAGCTATACCCAGCACGTTCCCTTCGGCACCTTCTTCGAGACGGACAAACGCAGCGTCTACGTGGTGCAGGTGCGAAACCGGCGGCACCCGTTCTTCGCCCTGTTCGACGGCGCGGACCCGAACGCGACCACGCCTCAGCGGCAGGCCACGACCGTGCCCACGCAGGCGCTCTACTTCCTGAATGATCCGTTCTTCCACGCCCAGGCCTCAAGCCTCGTCGCCCGAGCGAACGGCAAGCCGGAGGATCTCTTTCGCCTCGCCCTCCAGCGAACGCCGACAGAGAAGGACCTCGCCTTCGTGAAGGCGTTCTTCGGGAAGTACCGCGCCGAGAAAGCGACCGACGCCGAGGCCTGTGCCGCACTCGCCCGCGTGCTCCTGGCCAGCAACGAGTTCCTCCATGTGGAGTGAGGTTGCAACGAGTTCCGCGAATTGAGGGGAATCGTCATGAAGTCCGTTTCGAGACGAGGATTTGTTCGGTCCGCGGTGGCGGGCACGATGCTGATGCCGGGCTTGCTCGCCGAACTGCTCGCGGCGGGCGATGCGGATCCGCTTGCGCCGAAGGCTCCTCACTTCCCGGGCAAAGCGAAGCGCGTCATCTTTCTCTTCATGAGCGGCGGGGTGTCGCATGTCGATTCCTTCGACCCGAAACCGAAGCTGATCGCCGATCACGGCAAGCAGGTCACTTTCGATCACCCGGAGACGAAGAATCGGCCCGGATACGAGAAGCTCTTTCTCAAGAAGCCGAACTGGGCGTTCGTTCCTCGCGGAAAGAGCGGCATCGAAACGAGCGATCTGTTCCCGCACATCGGAAAGCAGATCGACGACATCGCCCTGATTCGCTCGATGCACACGAGCCACTCGAACCACTACAACGCGACGCTCGGGATGCACACGGGATCGTTCACGACGGCGCGGCCGAGCATCGGCGCGTGGTCCAGCTACGGCCTCGGCACCGTGAATCGGAATCTGCCGTCGTTCCTCGTGCTCGCTCCGCAGATGCCGTACGCGGGCACGCAAGTGTGGGCCTCGGACTTCCTTCCCGGTGCGCATCAGGGCACGCGCGTGGTGCCGGGCGCGGAACCGGTCGCGAACCTGAAACCGCGGGTGGCCGCGGGTTCGCTTCAAAAAATGGAACTCGACTCGCTGAAGGAGTTCAACGAAACGCACCGCGAGACTCGCTCCGAGGACGCGGCCCTCGCCGCCCGGATCCGTTCCTTCGAGACCGCGTTCGGCATGCAATCCGAGATGCCCGAGGCGTTCGATCTCGCGAAAGAGACCGATGCCACGCTCGGGCTCTACGGCTTGAAACGCGGCCAGACCGACAACTTCGGCTGGCAGTGCCTCGTGGCCCGGCGACTGGTCGAGCGTGGCGTTCGGTTCGTCGAACTGATCCACACCGGCTCGTCCGGCAACTGGGATTCGCACGGCAACATGGCGGAGCACGGCCGCCTCGCGATGCAGGTCGATCAGCCGATCGCCGGCCTGATCCAGGACTTGAAACGCCTCGGCCTCTTCGAAGACACGCTGATCGTGTGGACCACCGAGTTCGGCCGCACGCCCTTCAACAACACGGCGGCGAATCCGGGCCGCGAGCACCACAACTGGGCGTTCAGTTCGTGGCTCGCGGGTGCAGGCGTGAAACGCGGCGTCGTTCACGGCTCAACGGACGAACACGGCATGAAGCCCGCCGAAAAGCCCGTCCACGTCCACGACTTTCACGCCACCATCCTTCACCTCATGGGCCTCGACCACACGAAGCTGACGTACCGCCACGCCGGCCGCGACTATCGCCTCACGGACGTCCACGGCGAAGTCGTTCGCGATGTGCTCTCGTGAGCAACATCTCGTTCATGGGCGGCCGCCACGAATCTTCTTGAACGTCTCGTAGTGGTCGCTCGTGTACCAGGCGGAACCGTCCGACCCGGTGACGAGCCGCTCGGCGCCCCGATTCACGCCCGGTCGCAGCGGGTTCACGTCCCATTCCCGATACTTCAATCGGCGGCCCTGTGCGTCCGTTTGAGGCAGTCGCTTCTCGAAGTTCCCGAACGTGCGACCACCTTCGTAGCCGTCCAGCGCCTCCCCTTCCTTGTCGACGAAGTCGAGCACCTTTTGAACTTTGTCCGGGATGCCGGCGGGAGCGGCGGCCTTCGCGGGCGGCTCCGTCTTCCTCGGCGGTGGGAAACATTCGATCAGGAAGAGGCGAATCGCGTCCGCGGCGCGCTGGTCCGCGTCCGGGTCGAAGGCGCGGCCGGTGGCGAGGTTCTTCCCCGCAGTCGGGTTCGTGAAGTCTCCGCCGACGCCGCCGTAGCGAAGGAGTTGCCAATCGACGCCGCCGGCCCGCATCTCGTCCTCGAACGCGGCGACTTGGCCGAGCGGGATCTTCGGGTCGTCCGCACCCACGATCACGAGCAGGCTGGCGCCGACGTTCTTGCCGTCCTTCCCGGTGGGCGTGAGATCACCGTGAACGCAGACGGCGCCTTCAAGTTCGGCCTTGTTGCGGGCGTGCTCGAGAACCGCCGTGCCGCCCCAGCCGTATCCCACGGCCGCCACGCGCTTCGAGTCGACATTCGGCAATTTGTCCATCGCGGCTCGCGCCGCCGCGAGGCGAGCGCGGACCAGCGTGCGATCTTTGCCTCCGAACCCGAGCTTGGCCGCGGCATCGGCCGCATCCTTCACCGGCACGCCCTTGCCGTACAGATCGACGTTCATCACTGCGTAGCCGAGACGGGCCAGAGCCACGGTCTTGGTTCGGCTCTGCGGGCTCGCGGGTCCGAGTTCGTGAACGAGCAGCACCCCCGGCCGCCTGCCGGGGAAGTTCGATTCGTGAACGATGGCGCTCTCGAACGTCGTCGCGCCGTCCTTATACTCGACCGGCTTCGCGACGATCTCGGCACGAAGCGGTGTCGCCGCCAGAACCGCCACAAGAACGGAAAGTTCGCGAATCATGCTTCGGCTCCTGCGACTCGATCAATCAAGCGACACCCATTTGCCTTTGTACAACGGCTTCCACTCCGCCTTCTCGCCCGCGTTGTCCCAACGGGCTTGGGCTTCCGGCTCGGCCAGCCGCACCGACACGCCGCGGCGCGGGTCGTGGACCTGAATGTATTCCTTCGTGCGCTTGACCTCTTTGAACTCCCACGGCCGACCTGTGATTCGTTGTGCCTCGCCGTTGTGCTCGAACCAGAGATCGCCGTTCCCTTTCGCGAACCAGCCCGCGTCGTAGACCCAGCGGACGCGGTCGTCCTTCGCCTCCGGTTTGGCAGCGGGCGGTTCCTTGGCCGTGGGTTTCTCGACGACCACCGGCGGCGGCTGGGGTCGCCTTTCCGCAACCGGTCGCGAGCAGCACGACGAGTATGAGCCATCGGGTCATGGAAGTCTCTGGAGTGGTCACTTCTTCTTGCCCTTCGGATCGAGGTTCGCCTTGAGGTCGTCTTCACTCACGGTGGAAGTCACGCCGTCCTTCGGCACCTCCAGTTTGCAGATCCAGAGGAGAGCATTCAGCACGACCTTGCGGAAGTTCTCGTCGCCCCAGTTGCGGTGGATGTGCCCTCCGGTGAAGCCGACGCCGCGGCCGCCGTCCGGCCGATCCGCGGCCCACATCATCGCCTCGCTCCGCCCCTTCGCCGCCTGGATGTGCTCGTAGGGCCCGGCCGGATACACGTACGGCCCGTTCCGCACCGCGTCCGATGGCTTCGCGCTGAGGATCGGCGTCACGCCCTTCATCTCGTCCCGGAACCGCATGTTGAAGTACCACTCGTCGCGAACGGAAAACGGATTGACTCCGTTCGCGATCGGGTGCTTCGGGAACTCGGTGAATTCGGGCTTCCACATCGGGTTGCACGAGAACTTGTGCTCGTAGTGCCCGCCGATCCAGTCCTTGAACTCCTTGCCTCCGAGATCCGCCAGCACCTCGACGCCGTAGTGAGCGCACATGAGGCCGACGCCCCTCGCCATCAGTTTGCCAATCCGTTCGAGCCGCTTCTCACGAACGAGAGGATGGTTCTGGCCACCGTCCGCGTAGCAGAGGATGCCGTCCGCGGTGTCGAGGGCCGAATCGTCCTTGGGATAGCCGTTCTTGAAGACGACGGTTTCGAGACCTTTCACGGTCTTCAGACATTGATCGAGAAGCAGAACGCCGGCGTTGAATTCATGGTCGCCGGGGCCGTGGCTCGGAGTGCCCGCGATGAGCACGAGGCGCTTTGGCTTCGCTTCATCCGCTTGAAGCATCGCGGGGACGGCGAATGCGGCGGCTCCGAGGAACGTGCGGCGGGAGAGGGTCATGTGGGAACTCCGGGATGGGTCTGAAGTGGAATATATGCAACGGGCTCCGTGGTGAAATCGTCGCCCGTTCGCGACCCGCTCACGGGTTCGCCATCGTGTATACTGGCTCGAAAGGAGCAATCTCATGCGAACGGCATTGATCGTGCTCGGGCTCGTGTTGACGGCGGGAGCGGCCTCCGCGCAAGCGCCGAACCTCAGTGGCCGATGGAGCGGATACTGGCAAAGCGATTCGAGCGGCCACACCGGGCCCCTCAACGGCCGCTTCCGCCAAGTGGACGACACCCACTACCGCGTCGTCTTCACCGGTCGCTTCGCCAAGGTGATCCCCTTCCGATACTCTCAGAAACTCGAAGTGACCGGCACGGACGGCGACTCGGTCTTCCTCGCGGGCTCGTCCCGCTTGCCCGGCTTCGGCACCTACGAGTACTCCGCGAACGCCACGAGCCGGGACTTCCACGCCACGTACCAATCGCGGAAGGATCGCGGCGCCTTCATCCTTCGGCGTTGAAGTCACTTCCCGAAGCAAGCCTCAAGAGCGAGCAGGGCGTTGGCCGTGGCCACGATCGGCTCGTTCTCGCGAACCAGTTCCAGCGGATTCTCCCAGTAGCCCTGCGGCTTCTGCCGCCGGGCCACTTCCTTGGCCAGCGGATCGGCCCACTCGATCGGCAACTCCTCGTCCCGCAGCGTCCGCGCGACCGACGCCGCGTAGTAGAAGTAGACCGCGTCCCGATTCGCCTCCGTGCCCGCCGCGTAGTTCCCGGGATGCTGGACCGCACGGAAGTTCTTTTGAGTCCACCGCCGCGCCGCGTCGATGCGATCGGTGTCGGTCTCGCCGCAGAGTCGCAGGGCCCGCAGGCCGTCCGCCGTCGCGCTGCCGTAGGAATTGAACGCGTCGCGGCTTGAAGCGCGGGGCAGGATCGCACCCGCCTTGTTCCGCACGGCGTCGTCGTAGATGAAGGTGAAGCCGCCGTCGTCGTAGGCCTCGGGTAGCATGACGCCGCCATCTCGCGGGAGGAAGTTCTGGCAGCGGCGGACGAACGTCAGCGCCTTCTCGAACGGGGCACGGTCCTTCACCCCGGCCGCCTTCAACGCTTCGAGCGCGAACACGGTTGCGGAGAGGTTGGACTCGACGAGCGGCGGAGCGATTGTGCCGGGGGCGGGCTTCTTCGGCACGAGGCGGCAGTAACCCCACCCGCCAAACGGCTTGTCCGCGGGCTGCCAGCCGTTCGCTTCAGTGAGTTGGCGGTCGAGCAGGAAGCGGAGCCAGGCGTCGCGGGCCTTCACGTGCTTGGCCTGACTCGGATGCGAGAGCGCGACCACCGTCAACGCCGCGGTGTACACCGGATAATCGATCTCGCCGTCGGCCCCTTCAATGATTCCATCGGCCTTCACGAGCTTGGCGAGAAAATCGCAGCCGCCGTGAATCGGACTCGGGCCGTCTCCCGACGGCTTCAGAACTCTCTGAAGCGCGATCACAGCGAGGGGCGTGAGAGCCGTGCCGCTCTTGAATGTGGCGTATGTGTCCGATCGCCACGCGCCGTCCGGCGATTGCCGATTCACGAGATCGCTCGTCCCGACGGCCAGCGCCTCGATCGGCTGCCGGGCTGCGGTCAGTTGCTGGTCCATCTTGCGGTTCACGTCGAACCGCTGGGCCACGGCGTCCGCCTGCCGCTGCATCGCCTCGGCCTGAAGAGCCTCCTCCGTACGGGCCCTCGCCGCTTCATCCGCCCGAATGAACAGGAAGCCGACTCCGGCGATGAGGCAGGCCAACACGATCCCCGCGCCGGCGATCAAGGTTCCGCGGTCCGTCATGGCGAACTCCCCGAACGAGGTTCCCCCTCAAGATACCACAGAACCTTTGAACTCCGGTCGCTGACGGCTCGTGGCTCACGTCGAGCCGAGAGTCCCGCCGTCTCGCGAGCCGCTTGCGTGTTCGCCGCCACGGAGGCGAACCACGCCATCGATCGGGATCGTGACGCTGCCGATGCCGCGGTGCGGGGGAAGGGGACCGTGGCAATCGCTGCCGCCGGTGGTGAGCAGGCCGAGGTTCTCGGCGATGCCGCGAAGCCGAATCGCGGGCGCGGATCGCCGCCACGCATACTCCGCTTCCAGCGCGTCGAGGCCCATCTCCTTCAAACGAAGGAACGCGGTGTCGTCGAATTCCGCAGGCGGATGGGCGAGGCTGGCGCGGCCGCCCGCGCCGTGAACCAACGCGATCGCCTCGTCCACCGGAATGCGGATCTTCGGAGCGACGACCCCACGGAGCGGCTTGAGAAAGCGGCGGAACGCGTCGTCCGTGGTGCGAGCGATTCCGCAGGCGATCAGCGTTCTCGCGACGTGCCTTCGCCCGAGGCTCGGAGTCGTGTCTGCCGTCAACTTCACGCGATCCTCGTGCAAGGCCAGCTTCTCGCAGTATTCCTCGAAGCGTTGTCGCCGACTGACGCAGACTCGCTCCAGCGCCGCGTTCAGTTCCGGATGATCGAGCCGCACGAAGTATCCGAGCAGATGCACCTCGCGACCGAGGAACTCGGCCGTGATCTCGACGGCAGGCACGACCTCGATCTGTCCTTCGGCCGCGGCGCGGGCCTCGGCGATCCCCGCGAGCGTGTCGTGATCGGAAAGGGCGACCGCGGCCAGACCGGCTCGCCGCGCGAGATGCACGACCTGCGAGGGCGTGTATTCGCCGTCGCTGGCCGTGGAGTGAACGTGGAGATCCGCACGGGAGGGGAGGGCGAGCGCCGCCATTTGCCGGCACAACGCGGTGAACGGCTGGCGGCGCGGCATCAGGCGTCCTTCGATTTCGCCACTTTGTCCAGCACGCCGTTCACGAACGCGGCCGAGTCTTTGGAGCCGAATCGGCGGGCGAGTTCGATCGCTTCGTCGAGCACGACTTCGCGCGGGGAATCGGTGTGGATCAGTTCGTAGGCGCCGATGCGGAGCACGTTGCGATCCACGGGCAGCATGCGGCCGATGCGCCAGTTCTCGGCCGCGGCCGAGATGCGGGCGTCGACATCCGCTTGTTTCGTCGACACGCCGTCGAGCAACTCGAGGGCGAATGCGGCGAGGTCGCCGTCGTCCAGGAGGCGATCGCGGACGAACCGCTCCAGGGCCGGCCGCTCGACCGGCGTCGGGTTCTGATCGCGCTGAAACAGCAGTTGCAACGCCACTTCACGGGCACGGGATCGACGAGTGAACATCGGACCTCGGGGAAATTATCGCGAACCGAACACGAGGGACATGAACTCGGAGCGGGTGGCCGGGTTCGTTTTCAGCAATCCACGGACGGCGCTCGTCGTGGTCATCGAGCCCGGCTTGCGGACGCCGCGGATCGTCATGCAGCTGTGGCTCGCTTCCACGATCACGGCCACGCCGCGCGGCTTCACTTCGTTCATGATCAGATCGGCGATCTGCTCCGTCATCTGTTCCTGAATCTGCGGACGACGGGCGATCGCGTCCACCACGCGGGCCAGCTTCGAGAGCCCGACCACGCGGCCATCCGGCAGATACCCGATGTGCGCCTTGCCGGTGAACGGCAACAGGTGGTGCTCGCAGCAACTCGCGAACTCGATGTCCTTCACCAGCACCAGTTCATCGGCCTTCTGCGTGAACGCCTTTTGAAGGTAGACGGCGGCATCGGTGTGGAGCCCGGCGAAGATCTCGGCGTACATCCGGGCCACGCGGTCCGGCGTTTCACGGAGCCCTTCTCGGTCCGGGTTCTCGCCCACCGCCAGCAGGATTTCGCGAACTGCCCGCCGGATCCGGTCGTGATCCACCGGCGCCCCCATCACGGACGCGATCCTCGCCAAATCTTCCAATGACGGAGCGTCGTTCGATTCTGCCAAGGCGTCACTCCAGGGAACGTCTCGCGGGGAACGGCCATTCTATGCCACGCTGCGTCCGAGTCTTCCGCGAACGGACGAATCATCCGGCGAGGAGGCGGCATCCGGTTCCGTGATGGCCCGGAAATACAATGTCATCAACCGCATCCCGCGAGGCAGCGCCATGGCGAGCTATCAGGATCCCGGCCCCACCCGCGAGGAGGTCGATGCGAGCCGCGGCCCGCTGGCTCTGGAGTTCGGCGAAGACGGCTGCGGGTTCTGCATGGCCTCGCGGCCCGCGATCGAAGCCGCACTTGCGGCACGCTCCGATATCACTCATGTGAAAGTTCAGGACGGCCGCGGGAAGCCCCTTGGCCGCTCGTTCCGCGTGAAACTCTGGCCCACGCTGATCGTTCTGAAAGACGGCATCGAGGTGGCCCGAGTCGTTCGCCCCACATCCGCGGACGAAGTCGGCTTGGCCCTCGCCGCCGCCTCGTAAACTGTCGTGATGTTTCTCGGGTACAACACGAATGGCTTCGCCCATCATCGGCTCGAGGACGCTCTCGCGATCCTCGCCGAAACCGGATACCGCGGCGTCGCTCTCACGCCGGACGTGAATCATCAAGTGGCCGCCGATCTGAACCTGAACTCGCTTCGCAGCGTGATCGAAACTGGTTCGCGATTCCTGCTCGATCCCCGTCGCAAGCATCAGCCCACCCTCGTGAGCCCGTCCGAATCCGAACGAGGCCTCCGGTTCGCGTTTCTCGACGAGTGCATCGAATTGGCCGCGGCGTTGAAGTCCGATGCGGTCAGCTTTTGGTCCGGGTCGCCGATCTGCGACGCGACTCGAAGCACGCTCATGATTCGACTCGCGGAGCAGTGTCGCCGCCTCGCCGATCGCGCCTCGACACGCGGCGTGTCGCTCGCCTTCGAACCCGAGCCCGGCATGTTCATCGACACGATGGAGAAGTACGCCGAACTTCATGCCCTCGTCGATCATCCGGCGTTCGGCCTCACCCTCGACGTGGGCCATCTCGTGTGCCAGGGCGAACTCCCGGTGAGCCACCATCTCGTGGAGTGGAAGCACGTGCTGCGGAACGTTCATATCGAAGACATGAGACGCGGCGTTCACGATCACCTCGCGTTCGGCGAAGGGGATGTGGACTTTGCTGACGTCTTCGCCGGGCTCCGCGCGGCGAACTACACCGGCGGCGTATACGTTGAACTGAGTCGGCACAGCCACGACGCCGTGAACACCGCCCGCCGCGCGAAGGCCTTCCTCGAGCCGTTCCTTTCCGAATGACCGCACCGCTTCTGCTCCTGACCGCGTACCTCGTCGGGGCCATTCCGTTCGGGTACGTCATCGGCCGGCTTCGCGGCGTGAACCTCTTCCACGAGGGAAGCGGCAACATCGGCGCGACCAACGCCGGCCGCGTGCTCGGGCGCAAGTTCGGGCTCCTCGTCTTCGTGCTGGACTTTCTCAAGGGCTCGTTGCCGGTCGCGGCCGTGGGGCTCTTCGAACGAGAATTGGAATCGCCGAACGCGGTGCGGGCCGGTGTCGCCGCCCTCGCGTTCCTTGGTCACCTCTTCCCGATTTACTTGGGCTTCCGCGGCGGGAAGGGTGTGGCGACGGGCGCCGGCACCGTGGTGGTTCTCGCCCCGATCCCGGCGACCTGTGCCATCGCGGCGTGGATCGTCGTGGCGCTCGCGAGCCGCACCGTCTCGCTGGCGTCGATCGTGGCGGTGGCCGCGATTGTGGCCGTGCGGCTGGTTCAACCCGCGCCGTTCGCCTCCGAAGCGCTTCCGATCACGCTCTATCTCGCGATCGGCGCCACCGTCGTGATCCTGAAACACCGCTCGAACATCGGACGGCTCCGCGCCGGAACCGAGGGCCAATTGAGAGACTTCGCCATGCGTGAGACACTGGTTCGCGGCCTGCACATCATTGCCCTCGGCCTCTGGTTCGGCAGCGCCGCGTTCTTCAACCTCGTGTCCGCGCCGCGAATCTTCCAGTCGTTCGACGCCGTGGCGAACGCTGGCCCTTCCGATCGCACGGCCCACGTGGACATCGCGAAGGGATTGGACTCCGAGGAACGCAAGCGACTCGGCTCCGCGCTCGCCGGCGCGGCAGTTGGTCCGATCTTCCCCGCGTACTACGTTCTGCAAGTGGGCTGCTGCGGGGTCGCGCTCGCCACCGCGTTCAGTTGGTGGAAGCGTCCCGGCCGCGTGAATCGCCTTCGAGTCTGGATTCTGCTCGCGGCGATGGTCGTCGTCTCGGTGTCGGTCCCGCTCGGGATGCATGTCAGCGAGATTCGCGTGCTGCGGTTCGATCCGGATGCCGCGATTCGGGAGAAGGCGAAGGCGGACTTCGCGACGTGGCACCTGGTGAGTCTCTTGCTCAGCCTCGTGACGGTGGTGCAGGCCGGACTCGCGTTGGCATCGGCGGCCGCGTTGCCGGATCGGAATCAGGCCGCCTCCACGGCCCCGTGAACGAGCGATTCCCAGAACTCCTCCAGGAACAACTTCGCGTCGCGGGGCAGCGGGCCGAAGGCGTACGCGGTGCGGGCGTACAGGCTCGCCAACTTGCGGAACGATCCCGCGAGGTCCGGGTGATCGACGCCAAGGCGGGCCGCGAATTCGAGCGGCGTCTCGGTTCCACTCCGCCCCTGACCACGATCCCATGCCCAGGCGTCCAATGCCTCGAAGGTGTAGCGGGTGAGTTCGTCCGGCGAGCGGTTCTCGGCGCTGCCGTCCGCGAAGGGATTGGAGTACTCGGCGAACGGAGGCGGCCGCTGCGGCCCGGCCGGAGTCGCGGAATCCGCCTCGCGACGAGTCGACGACTTGCCGCCCCCGAAGAGGTTGGCCCACCAGTTGCGAATCGCTTCGAGCAGGTTCCGCGCCCACGCGGTGAACGGTGACAGATACCGCAGCACGGCATAGATCACGGCCGCGATCACGAGAATCGCCACGACCACGTAGATGATCCACTTCAGAAACCGGCCGAGCTTCTCGAGCGCGGCCCCAAGCTTCGTCTCGGATCGCGGCTCGTTTCCTTTTCCCTCGCCGTCCTTTGCGTCTTTCGACTCCGCGTCGTCGTCGGTCTTCTCCCCGTCGCCGGACTTCGCGTTCGGGCCGTCCTTCTGTCCGTCGTCCTTCTTCTGCTCGCCACCGGACTTCCCGCTCTTGTCGTTGCCCGCGTTCCCCTTGCCGTCCTTTTTCACCGCCGTCTTCCCGTCCTTGCTGAACTCCCGGACGTTGCCGTCGGCCCCGTCGCCCTTACCGGCCGAGTCCTTCAACTGGGCGTACTTCGAAGCCTGGCGGTCGGACTTGCCCGCCTGGGGGAGGCCGAACCACGGCACCTCGGAATAGGGCCGCGGGAGGAACGCCCCGACGACGAGGAACACGACGATCAACGCGGAGCCGAGGCCGAGCCAGCCAAGCGAGAGGCTCGCGGGCGCCTTCGCTTTCTTCTGCCGGAGATAGCGGCGAAGCCCGAGCAGGCTGGTCGTCACGAGCAGGCCGAGGGCGCTGCCGGTGTACGCGGACATTTGCAGGAACGCGCTGCGGCGACGCTCGGCGTCCTCGGCCGGGATCAGCGATTGGCCGATGGCGAACAGCGGCAATGCGGCCAGAGCGAAGTACAGCACCCACACGCCCGGCGTGTGCGGCTTGTTCCTGTTCGCGTCGTGGTGCGCCCACCACGCCGCGGTCCATGCGCCGAACGCGGATTCCTTCTTCTTTCGCTTGCGTGGCTTCCCCACCTCCGCGTTGAACGGCTCGGCGGATGCCGCAAGCAATCCGCGGCCCGAGGCGTCGCGGTTCTCGTCCAGATGAGTGCAATCCCACGTCAGCTTGTTCGCGCTCCACCAGATCAGCCCCATGAGCCCGAGGTTGATCGCCCACCCGAACGACTTCATCCCGCCGGGGTAGCTCACGTACGAGGTCATCGCGAGGAACGTGACGATCGCGAGGCCGAGCCCGTACATCGAGGCGCGGCCCGCGTCGTACTGGATGGCGATCCGCGCCACGAGAACCGCGCCGAACACGAAGAAGAACGACGTGTACTGCAGCCGGTCCTTGTAGTCCCCGGTCGGCAATACGGTGATGAGGAAGTGAACGAGGCTGCCGACCATCAGCATCACGAGAGCCGGGCTGATGGCCGTGAAGACGATGTCGGCGACGGGCGAGCTTTCGCGATCCGCGGGCATGGCTTCATGATAGACGCCCGCCGCGGCCCGCGATTTCGCTCAACCCGGCGTGTACAGCAGAACGTCGTCCGCGAGCAGTTCCCCATCGGGGATCCAAATCCGAATCTCGTCAACGGGCTCGTCCGGCAACGAGGTGAAGCGGAAGGTGTGATCGCGCCACGACCCGCCGGGCAGTTCCGCGCTCTGCGTGGCGAGGGCTTTGCCGCTGCCGCGGTGGAAGAGTTCCGCCTTCACTGTGCGGGCCGCGTCCATCTTGAACTTGAGGTTCAACTCGGTGCGGCGATCGACCAGTCGCTCGCCCTTGAGATCGAGGCGGATCCACATTCCGCCGCCGTCTTTCTTCACCGCCTTTGCGGCCTTCCACGCCTTCGGCTTGTCGTGGTTCACGATCTCGAAATCGCCGAGCCACTCCTTGCCGTGCGTGCCGGTGTCGAAGAGCCCGGTGTACAGGATGCGTTTCGGGAACGGCCGCGTCTCGCCTTCAGTGGCGGCGTCGAAGAGCATCACGTCGTCGATCAGCAGTTCGGCGCGCGGGTCCACATAGAACTGGATGTCGTCGATGCGTTCATCCGCCGCGAGCGGGCCGCCGGTCCCGTCCGGCCGCCGCATCTTCGTCATGTCCACGCAGCCTTCGAGCCACTTGCCTTGTTCGAGCTTCGTGAGTGAGAGGTAGCGGTGGTAGCTGTTCGTGAGCGTGTACAACTGCACGCGGAGCGTGTCCGTGCCGGTGAGCTTGTACTTGAAGCGAAGCCGCGTGTTTGGGCCCATCGGCGGGCCGGGCACCGGGTTGAAGATCACCGCTCGGTACATCGTCCTCACGGCTCCTTGCTTGTCGTCGAAGTCCTGGGTGAGCACGCCCCGCATCGCCCGCGTGCCGGTCCGCGGCACGTCTTTCGTCTCGAGTTTGCCGCACATCCACCAGCGCTTCTCGATGTTGGTCTCATACTCCTCGAAGGCATGGACCCGGCTCGGGAAGAGCCCCGGCGGCACGAGCCCGGCCCCGTTCTTCGGCGGCTCCGGCAGCGATTCCTTCCCGTGCGAACGGAGTCGGTCCAGGAACAGCTTGCGGAACGCGACCTCGTCCAGTTCCATCGCGACTCTCGCGTTGGGTTTTCCTTCGACGGCGAGTGTCAGACCCTTGTCGTTCACTTCGAGGCGGAGCGGTTTGAAGGTGAAGAGCCTCTCGGCCGCCGCGGCGGCGACCGCGGCCGGGTCGAAGAGAATGGGCGTCTCGCGATCCCAGAGTTCGTACAGGTTTTGAAGCTGCCACGTGAGCGGGGTGCGGGCCGAGAACAACGTGTCGCGGTCCTTCTTGTCCAACGTCAGCTTCGCAGTCACGTCCAACGGAACGACGACGAGCGGCAGCCCGGAGGCGAACACGGCTTTCGCCGCGGCAATGTCCGTCTCGATGTTCCACTCCGGTTCGGCCTTCGGCTTGCCCTCGTATCCCACGGCGATCGACCCGCCCATGATCACGATGCGCTTCAGCTTCTTGGCCGCCGCCGGTTGCTCCTTGATGAAACGGGCCACGTTCGTGAGCGGCCCGAGCGCGATGATGGTGAGCCCTTTGTCTTCGTTCGCGAGCCAAGTCATCAACTCGACGGCGTTCTCCTTCGCCGGCTTGATCGTGCGGTTGTAGACGACCGCGGGATGCCGCCTGTACTGGATCTGCCAATCGATCGGGGATTTGGGCTGCGGGTCGGCCCCGGCCGCGACCGGCACCGGCGTGAACCCGGACTGCGCGAGGAACCGGCCGACGATCCAGGCACGGTCCTCGTCCCGCTCTTTGGACACGTGTTGAACGAAGGGATCAGGCGGCCCGCCACGGCCGACGGTGGTGATGCCGCGGATATCCAACTCCGGCGAGGCCAGCGCGAACCCGATGGCGAAGGCGTCGTCGATGTCCGCCCCGATGTCAGTGTCGATCACGACGGGGATTTTCGGCTGTGCGGCAGCGACGGACGCGAAGCCGAAGACAAGCGTTGCGGCGAGTGCGAACCTCATGGCTTTGCCCCTTTCGCCGTGAACGTGCGTTCGATGCGGGTACGGTTGCCCTGCTTATCCGCGATTTGCACGACGAGCGTTCCGGAGTGAAGCCGGGCTTTCGCGAGCTTCCACTCGACCACGCCCTGCGAGATCGGGTCGAACTTCACGGCGAGGTTGTCGCCGGCCTTCACTCCGTCCACGTCGAAGTCGGCGGTCACGGTGAACGACTCCTGATTCAGTCCGCTGCCGTAGTCGTGCATGCCGATCACGATCCGGTCCGCCGCGACATTCATCGTGAGCGTGGGCCGTTGTTCGTCCAGCATCCAACCGTAGCCGGTGCGATCCGGGTTCTTCGGGTCGTAGTCGAGGTCGATGGGACAGCCGAGGTCGATCCAGCGGGTGATGGTGCGTTTCTGTTCGTCCGAAAGCGGGATGCCTCCGCCCCAGCCGGGCGGCGGCATCACTTTGCCCATGTAATCAAGGTCGGCGCGGGCCTTGTTCTTTTGCAGGTCCAGCGGCTCGCCCTTGTGAACGAGCTTGCCACTGCCCGGCTTGTCTTCCGAAGGATGATCGTCGTTGGAGAAGCCGTCCAGCCGCTGGCCGTAGATCGACCACACGAGCAGGCTGCGCCGCGACTGGAACTTGCGGATGTACCGCGAGGCGTTCTGCGAGCCCCACGTGTCCCACCCGGCCGGTTTGTGGCCGAACTTCGCGCGCTCGTCCAACGCGAGGCGGTAGTACGTGCCGGGAACCATGCCGATGTTCTCGGCGTTCACCTTCGTGTCGTCCGCGTCGAGGTCGAGATTGCCGTCCGGGGTGTGGCCATCCTTCGAATGATGGCACTGAGCGCAGTGCTTCGCGAGGATCGGTTTCACGTCGCGCCAGTATTCCACGTTCAGGGGGCCGCGTTCGAGGTACTTCACGCCGGCTTCATTCTTCACATCCCATTTCGTCTTGCTCGTGTCTTGCGCGATGGACGTGATCACGGGCGTGGTGTTCACGAGGTCCCACACTTTGTAATCGTCCTTCGCAGCGAGGGTGTGCTTGAACTCGGTGGGATTCCGGCTGTGGGCGTGGCAGCCGCCGCAGTCGTTGCGAACTTCGCCGGGGCGAAGCTGATGCCACGTTTGGGCCGCGTTCAGCAACATGCCTCGCTTGTCGATGGTCTGGAAGGTGAAGCCGGTGTCCGCGGGGATCTTCGCGAGGAAACTCGTGTCGGGCATGCGATCCGGATCTTGTCGCTCTTGGAATTGTCCGGGCCTTCCTGAAACGGGGAAGAACTTGCGGAGCGGGATCTCGCCGAGAATGCGCAGGCGTTCCCCGGCGTGGTTGTAGTAACGCCTGCCGCTGATCGCGCCTTTGCGGTCCGTGGTCGGCTCCATCGCGAGAATGCGGACGGCGTGGATGTCGTCGTTGGAATAGAGCCCGGCGTCCGCTCCTTGGTTGTGCCAATTCAGCGGCGGGCCGTTGCCGTGGCTCGTGAACGGATCGAGCCCCTTCCACGGGTCGTTCTTGCCGACGTACTCCGCGGTGATGTGAGAACTCTTGAACCCACCGTTCGGGTACGTCTCGCGCTTGTAGAAGCTGGACGTTCCGACGAGCGCGAACGGGGTGCCCTCGGGGAGAAGCTTGGACTCCTTGCCGTCGTTCGGGATGTGCGGGTGGAGCAGCGGTTTCATGCCGTAGATGCGTTCGTAGGGCACCACCGCTCGCGGCCAGCACTCGTTGTAGTTCGGGTCGTTTTTGATTAGCCGCATCTCGGAGGGCTGGTTCACCACCTTGCCGCCCTTGATGAGGTAGATGCCGCCGTCGATCTCGGGCGGGTACGGGTACTGGTGGTTGGCGAGGCCGGGGGAATAACAGGCGAGCAGGTGGTTATCCGGAGCGCCGCTCGGGTGCGTGAACTTGCCGACGGCGGGGGAGGTCTTGTCTCCGCGGATGGAGCGATCCGCGGGCCCTTCGAAGCCCATGCTGAACGGCGTGAGCGAGACGCTGTCGAGGGGCATGAACGGCATCTTGTACCAGCGCGGGTTGCCGTTGTCGTGCCGGCCATACCGCCACGGCTCGAGATGCGGGTCGTCCATGTTCGCGGGGCCGAACGCGGGCGGCAGCGAGCCCCAGTCCTTCCTCGCGAGGCCGATGTCGGACTCGCGGTAGTCGTTCGAAAGGAACCGGTGCTGCCCCGGCCGCGGCAGCTTGATGAACGCCCCGAACCCCGAGTTGTTCTGGTTGTAGTACTCCTCCACGACGATCTCGCCGTTGGAAAGCTGCGTCTGGAAGTGGAAGCCGTTCGGGGCGCCGCCCGGATCGAACGCGCTCACAAGCGGGTTCCAGTTCGTGCCGTCCGGGTTGATGGTCCAGATGCCCCAGAGAATGTCGCTGCGGGCGCCCTGCGATTCGAGCGTGCTGTACATGATGCGGCCATCCCGCAGCACGACCGGATGCAGCGCCCCGGCGAGGTTGTGGTGCCCGATCTTCTCGAGGTTCCGTGGAGTGGCGTTCTCGGCGATGTCTTCGTCCGAATCGTCCATCACGAAGAGTTGCAGGCAGATCGCGGGGTAGCCCTTGGCGGGGCGGAAGCCGTCGCGGTTTGACGTGAACGCGAGCCGGCTGCCGGGCAGCGGGCACGCGCCCATGTTGTACACGCCCGGCTCGATGTGCGACTTTCCCGGCTCGCTCTTGCGGTAGTCGCTGCTCCAGTTCGCGGCCCCGGTGTTCGGCGTGAACCGCTGATTGGTCAGCTTCACCACCTTGCGGGTCTTCACGTGAATCTTGTAGATGTCCGCCCCTTGCCGCGGCGGGTTCCACTGGCTGGCGTTCTTCAGGTTGTGGATGTGCGTGTAGAAGATCCACTGGCCGTCCAGCGACACCACGGGATCGGTGATGCTTCCCTCGCCACCCTTCACGAGGAGTTCCTCGCTGCCGTCCGGGTGGAGCAGCATCAGGTCCGCGCCGGGTTCCATCGTGACCGGCGAGGAGAAGTCCGTGAAGAACCGCTTGTGCGTGGTGTCCCCCGCGCGACGAGCCCGCACGTAGGCGATGTCGAAGTCGTACTTCACGGTCTTGTCCGTGTCGATCTTCGGCACGATGACATCGATCGGGTCGAGGTACTTCTCGTCCTTCGGCCCCCGTTTCTGCGCGGAGGCGGAGAGGAACGTGGCGAGGAGCAATGCGGCGGCAGCGAGGGCACGCATCGGAGAGGCCTCCGGGGAAGGAGAGGCGGCGGCGGGTGGATGTGCATGAAGCGTACCCGCGACCGATGCCGAAGTCGAGCGAACGTTCGCGGCCGTTACGTTCACCTGTGAATTGGATCTATGAAGGAGAACTTCGACGACGCATTCACTCGATTTCGCGTTCGCGTTCGAGCAGCGCGCGCTTGCGGCTCACGCCCCAGCGGTATCCGGTGAGTTGGCCATCGGCGCCGACCACGCGGTGGCATGGAATCACGAGGGAGGCGGGATTCGTGGCGCAAGCGCGGGCCACGGCGCGGACGGATCGCGGCGCTCCGAGCGCGGCCGCGACCTCCGAATACGACCGCGTTTCACCGTAGGGGATCCGGCGAAGTTCCTCCCAGACGCGGCGTTGGAACGCGGTGGCGCGCACGTCCAGCGGCAGATCCAGATGCGGTTGCCGGCCCGCGAGGTGACGGAGCAACTCCTTCAACCACACGGCAAGTCCCGCGTCGTCCCGTGCGAGTTCCGCCTGTGGGAACTCCGCTATCAGAAACGCGTGCAACTCCTCGTCCGTATCCGCGAGGCTGACGGCGCACACGCCACGATCCGTGGCCGCGAGCAGCAGGCGGCCCAACTCGCATTCCGACGTGGCGAAGCGGATTCGTCGCGAGATTCCCCCCGCTTGGTATTCCGTGGGCGTCATGCCGAGTTGCTCGGCGCTGCGTTCGTAGAGCCGGCTTGAGGAACCGTACCCGGCGCCGATCATGGCGCGAGTCACGGTGCGGCCGGACTTCAGTTCGCTCTTGAGCCGATCGAGGCGGCAGGCGTCCGCGTACTGTCTCGGGCTGACCCCGACCACGCGTTTGAACACGCGTTGCAGATGGGCCGCGCTCATGCCCGCGCGGCGGCCGAGGGTCGAGAGGGACACCGGCCCGTCCAGGTTCTCCTGGATGATCGCGCAAATCTCGGCGATGATCGGCACGGTTCCGTCGTCCGGCGGCATCTTCGGTCCTCCGCCGATACGATAGAAGCGACGCCGTCGGCCGGGCTATCCGATTCTTGCGCCGAGATCCCGACATGACACGAATCGCGATTCCGATTTTCATCCTGCTTTCGGGCGCCTCCGCCGCCTCCGAGCCCCAGATGGTCGCGAAGTCGGTCGTGTTCTACGCCGCGCCACCACTTCGGATGAAGTGAAGGCCCTGCACGCCGCTCCGGGTCTGCTTCAGAGTTTGAAGGGGAAGAAATGATCGCTCGGCTACTCGGGATGGTGGCGATCCTGTTTCTGCCGTCGGCCGTGCGGGGCGAGTCGCCGCGGGAGCGAGGCGACCTGGCGATTCGCGCGCGGGCCATTCTCAAGACGCACTGTTCCGAGTGCCATCGACCCGGCGGGCAGTCCTTCGACATGCTCGATCATGCGGCGCTCGTGGGGCCGCACCCCATCCCGTTTTTGAACGTGAAGAAGAGCGGGCGGTCGCAGATCATCGAGTTCCTGAAGGATGGCTCGATGCCGCCCGGAGGGAAGCCGCGGCCATCCGCCGCGGACATCGAGGCACTCGAAGCGTGGATCGCGGCCGGAGCCCCGGCCTATCCCAAGAACCTCGACGACGCCACGGTCGCGACCATCGTCGAACTCGACTGGCGATCGCGGAAGCCGGCGGAGAACGAGCGGTACATCTCGTTCGCGAACCGGGTGGAGGCCGGAGCGATCGGGTTGAAGGACGACGAGTCGAAGTTGAGGGCCGCGTTGCAGGCGGCGACCACGGAGAAACGCACGGTTCAACTCGAACCCGTCGATCCGGCCGGGATCGTCTATCGGCTCGACGCCAAGAAGTTGGGCTGGCTCGAACCCGATTTTTTCCACGAGATTGGGCTCAATCGTCAGCCTGGGAGCGTGGTCGAATTCGTGGCGTGGGACCTTCTTCAAATCGAGTATCCGTTTCCGGCCGTCGATCCCGCACGATTCCAGAAGTTGGCGCCACGTCGCCCGTTCGCTCCGTCTCAACCCGTTCTCCGTGGCGATTGGCTGCTCGAGGCCCTCGCAGCCGGATCGCCCCTCGCCGCGGATCTCCGAGCGATGGCGGAACTGGCGGACTCGAAAGACGGCATGGCCCTCGGCCCGAAGCTCACGACCGCGACATGGGTCACGCCATCCGCGAAGGACGTGCCTCCGCCGTTGCTCGCGTGGTACTCGGGCGGGCGTCCGGGCCCGTTCGAAGTGCAATTCGCCGTGAAGGATCGCACTCCGCCGTTCACCGCGAAGGCCGGAGACAAGTTGCCCCTGATCGCGACTGCGGATCGCACCGCCCGGGCGATGCTGTTCAGCATCCTGCCGGACAGCACAGTTCAGCCCCTCACGCGGATGGAGACGATTCTCAAGAGGGGTGAGCCGTTTGGGTTCAACCCGGTGTCGCTGACGCCGCCGGGCGCAGTCACCGAGTGGCGGGAACGATTCGTTCTACTGGCCGCGGAGAACGACCTCCCGAAATTCACCCTGATTCGCAGTTCGCACCAAGAAGACATCACCGTGAAAGACCGGGCCCCGATTTGGCGAATCGTGGTGAATCGCGAGGGCAATCCGGACTTGGCCCGCATCACTTCGCAGAAGTTGGAAGTCAAAGTATTAAAATGACTTGAGTCGATGTGGATCGTGCCTGTTCGCGTCGGTCGCGGAGGGTGCTTTCTGGGCCGCTTGATTTCAAACAACTGTTTGATATTATGGATTGAAACAGTTGTTTGGAACACTTGTGTGAATGACCGGACCCCCACTCCCGAAGAGACCACGCCGCGCCAGCGACTCCTGGACGCGGCCCTCGCCGAGTTCGCCGATCGCGGCTACGACTCGGTCTCCATTCGCGACATCTGCAAGCGGGCGGGGATGAACGTCGCCGCCGTCAACTACCACTTTCGGGACAAGGAAACGCTCTACATCGAGACGGCCCGTCTGGCCCACACCTGTGCGAACCGTCCGTTCCCGGAATGGCCTGCGGACATGTTGCCCGAGGAGCGGCTTCGCCGGTTCATCCGCGGCATGGCCACGCAGATGTTTCTCCCGACCAGCCCCGCCGCGATGAAGTTCATGATGCGCGAGATGGCCCAGCCCGGAAAAGCGGCCCGCGTGATCGTGGACGAGTTCATCCGGCCCATGGCGTTCTCGTTGCGCGCCATTCTCGCAGCCATGTTCCCGGACCTGCCGCCCGAAAAGTTGCTCATGATCACGTTCAGCATCATCGGGCAGATCCTCTTCTACCGGATGAACCGGCCGATCGCGGAACTCATCTTCGGAGTCGAGAGCGTCGCCGCGTTGAACCTGGACATGGTCGTCGAGCACATCACGAACTTCACTTTGGCCGCGCTCCGAGGAGTGACGCCATGAACTGGGTCGCGTTGAAAATGCTCACCGGGGACACGGTGAAGTACCTCGGGATCGTGTTCGGCGTCACATTCGCGGCGTTGCTCATGGCCCAGCAGAGCAGCATCTTCTGCGGGCTGATGCGAAACACGACCTCGCAGATTCGCGACGTGGAAGGGGCGGATATCTGGGTGATGGACGCGAACGTGCAGTTCGTGGACGACACGAAGCCGCTGAGCGAGAACGAACTGTACCGCGTCCGCGGCGTGTCCGGCGTGCAATGGGCCGTGCGGCTCTACAAGGGCCTCGGCCGTGCCCGCCTCGCGGACGGCAATTTTCAGCAGATGATCCTGCTCGGGCTGGACGACGCCACGCTCGTCGGCGCGCCGCGCCCCGATCGCATCCTTGCCGGCAGCCTCGCGGATCTCCGCCAGCCGGATGCCGTGATGATCGACGAGTTCGGCTGGCGCTACCTCTTCGGAGAGGAACCCTTCGCCCCGGGCAAAGTGTTGGAGATGAACGACAAGCGCGCCGTCATCGTCGGCCTGTGCCAGTGCAGCCCCACCTTTCAGACGTTCCCAATTCTGTACTGCACGTACTCGCAGGCCGTGAAGTTCGTGCCGCAGGAACGAAAAACGCTGACCTTCGTGCTGGTGAAGTCCGCGCCCGGCGTCGCCCCCGAAGACCTCTGCCGCACGATTCAGGAACAGACCGGCCTCTCCGCCAAGACCAACGATCAGTTCTTCTGGACGACTATCGACTACTACATGAAGCGGACCGGCATCCCGATCAACTTCGGCATCACGGTGATGCTTGGATTCGTGGTCGGCTGTGCGATCGCCGGGCAGACGTTCTACCTCTTCACGGTCGAGAACCTGAAGCAGTTCGGCGCGTTGAAGGCGATGGGCGTGTCCAACGTGCGGCTCATCGGCATGATTCTGCTCCAGGCCGCCGTGGTGGGCGTGATCGGATACGGGCTCGGTATCGGCGGCGCGGCCGGCTTCGGCTACGTGTTCAGCAACTTCGTGAAGAGCGCGCCCCCCGCCTTCTACTTCGGTTGGGAAATCCTCGCGCTCACCGCCGCCGCCGTCACCGGGATCATCGTGCTGGCGAGCTTCATGAGCATGAAGCGCGTGTTGTTCCTCGAAGCGGGAGTCGTGTTCCGATAACCGTGGCCGTCGTCCGAACCTGACGAGAAGCATGAACCGTCACGCGACCCGCTTGCGGGATCGCCGAACAACCATGAACGCCATCCGCCTCGACAACGTGACCAAGGAATTCGGCCTCGGCGGCGAGAAGACGTTCGCGTTGCGCAGCGTCTCGCTCGAGCTTCCGTATGGCGAACTCGTGCTGCTCGTCGGCCCGTCCGGCTGCGGCAAGACCACGCTGATTTCCGTCGTGGCCGGGCTCCTCGAACCGACCGCGGGCGAGGTCGAGGTCCTCGGCCAATCGCTGAACCGCATGGGCGGCGGGCGCAAGGTCCGCTTTCGCGGCGCGAACATCGGTTTCGTCTTCCAGCAGTACAACCTGCTGCCCGCGCTCACGGCCGCGGAGAACGCCAGCGTGCCGCTCCTCATCGCGGGATGGGATCGGAAGAAGGCCGTTCGCAAGGCGGAGGAACTTCTCGCCGCCGTCGGGCTCGGCAACAAACTTCGCTCGTATCCCAACCAGTTGAGCGGCGGCCAGCAGCAGCGCGTCGCCATCGCCCGCGCTCTGGTTCACGATCCGAAGTTGCTCGTTTGCGACGAGCCGACCGCGGCGCTGGACGCGGTCAGCGGCCGCACCGTGATGGATCTCATTCGCAAAGTCGCGGTGCAGCCCGATCGCGCCGTCGTGGTCGTGACTCACGACAGCCGAGTGTACGACTTCGGCGACCGCATCGTGGAAATGACGGACGGGAAAATCGAATCGGTGAAGCGGATGACCCGCCCGCCGATCGCGTGAACGAGGTGCCTCCCATGCTCAAGCGTTACGGACTGCCGGTGGCGGCCGCGATCGCGGCGGCGTTCGCCTTCTCGCAGATGCTCGCGGCACAGCAGAAGCCGGCTCCCGCGACACCGCCGGTCGAGCCGGCCGTGTCGCCGTTCAAGGAGCCGCTCGCCGGCGCCGGCATCGTCGAACCTGAAACCGAGAACATCGCCATCGGCACGCCCGTTCCCGGGATCGTGGCACGCGTTCAGGTGAAAGTCGGGGACATCGTTCGGCCCGGTTCGCCCCTCTTCAAACTGGACGATCGGCAGATGAAGGCCGAGCACGAGTCGCGGCTCGCGCACCTGGCCAGCGCGCAGGCCACGCTCCAGAAATGGGAGCGATCGCCGCGGCCGGAGGAACTGCCCCCCGCGGAGGCGAAGCTGGCCGAGGCGGACGCCAACCTCGCGGACCAGCAGGCGCTGTACGATCGCGCCCTGAAGCTGAAGACGGAGAACGCCGTGTCCGAAGAGGACCTCACGCGCCGGCGGCAGGCCGTGGCCGTCGCCACCGCACAGCGGAGCAAGGCGGAATCGGATCTGAAGCTGCTCCGCGCCGGCACCTGGACCTACGACGTGAAGATCGCCGCCGCCGCGGTCGCGATCGCCAGGGCTCAGGCGGATCAGTCCAGGACCGAACTCGATCGGTTGGAGGTGACGGCCCCGCGGCTCGATTGGGAGAACGCGGATCGAACCGCGTTCAAGGTGCTGCAGGTGAACATTCGGCCGGGCGAATTCGTGGGCGCCACTCAAGGGCCCGCCCTGATCGTGCTCGGGCACGTGGGCAAACTGCACGTGCGGGTGGACATCGACGAAAACGACATTCCGCGTTTCCGACCGAACCTGCCCGGCGTCGCCAAACCCCGCGGCAACCCGCGACAGGAGTTTCCGCTGAAGTTCATCCGCGTCGAGCCGTACGTGATCCCGAAAAAGTCCCTCACCGGCGGCAACACCGAGCGCGTCGACACCCGCGTGTTGCAGGTGATCTACGCCATTGATGGCGACTCGCCCCTCTACGTGGGCCAGCAGATGGATGTGTTCCTGAACGCACAAAAGTGAACGAAACCGCCGCGAGACGATGCCTCGCGGCGGGAAGTGTTCAAAGCCGCCTCAAGGGATTTGAACCCTGGACCCCAGCTTTACGAAATCTATTCGCATCATCCGCCCTTGTTCACCATTGTTTGCAATTGCCTTGTTTTCAGGTATTTTTTGATACTCGCCGTTCGCCAGCGTTCGCCCGCGTTCGCCCCTCAAGGTGGCGTTAAGGTGGCGGAAAACGGCACCGCCCCAGCGTGAGCCGGGGCGGGTCGCGGTCGCTTTTCGCTTGCCCGCCGCGTCCTGCCCCGTGTTACTCCACCCCATGTTCCCCATCGGCTCCACTGCACGATCCCGCCTCGTTCGCCTCGTGGCTCGCGGAGCAGTGCCGCCGCGACTGGGTGGTCTACGCGAAGCCGCCGTTCGCCCCCGCCATCGAGCGCGGGGGAAAGGCAGTCTTTCCAGTCCTTCCAGCGTGGAAGGACTGGTTTCAATCCGCCCCCGCCATCGAGCGCGGGGGAAACTTGATCATCGATGGTGTGATGGTTATCGTGCGGGAGGAGCCGGTTGGCGCTTGATGCAAGGCCGCGGAGATTGATGGGGCGTACGCGGCGGCCAGGAACATCATCGGAGAGTTCCGGTGAGTGACTGCCCACCATCACTCAGCAAGTGACTCTCGGTGTGCGGCGACGCGGCTTGCACAGTTCGGGATAGTGCCAAAGCACCGTGAACGCGGTGGCGGGAAGGCACGGCTCGCCATCGACCATGACATGCGTCCCGTCCCAGAGTCGAACGGCTTCGCCACAGCGTGCCCCAGAACCGTTCGATCTTCCAGCGATCGGGAACAACAACTCCCTTGGGCCTTCATCAGTATTCCGCTGCGAGTGAATCCGTCGGGGCGGGACACACCGACGCGATGCGCAGTCACGGTGCGAAAGCCCGCTTCACCCGTCCATAGTGTGGGAGAACGGATTCGTCGAGCGTTCGCCGGGCGAGCGCCTGGTCGCCGTCGCGGATCGCGTCGCGAACCGTTTCCAAGGCCTCGCGCAACTCTACAGCGGCGTCCGCCTGCTCCGCGGTCGCGCGGCCTTCGCGCAGATAGACGCCCACTTCGAGTTTGCGCACAAGCAGATCCCACTCTTCGAGGTGCCGCTCGGCCTCGGACGTCTTCTCCGTCCGGATGGCGATTGTCGCATCCGCGTGCACGGCGGCCATGCGGTCGAAGCAGTACGCGCGATCGGGGTAGTACACGAAGGCACCGATCACGGCGAAGCCGAAGAGACCGAGAATCGCGATCGCGCCGAGAAGGGGTCCGGGGATCGCCACATCGAACTTGCCGCGCGGGGAGGTCCGGGTCGCAGGCCGCGTGAGCCATGCCTCGACGCCTGGCGAACGACGAACCGCCAGCCCGAGGATGCCGAGGCCTACGAGGATGCCTGCAGAGGTCTGTTCGAGCACCCCGAACTTCTCCTTCCACTTCGCCGCCACGGACTTCGCGTCGGCGAAGTCGCCCGAGTGGAACGGGTTGGAGTAGTCGTCGAACGCATGCGTGTGTTCCACCTCGGCCTTGCGCGCGTCGTACAGCGTCGCGTTGCAGAGGTAGGCGGCGGCGATCGCCAGCGCGAAGTACGCCACGAACCACGGCAGCGCGCGGCGGCCGAAGTCCAGCACGAGCCACAGGAGCGTCCCGACGCACAGGCCGATGCCGAAAAGGAACAGCACGAACGCGCCGCCGATCGAGTTCCCGTGGTCGAACATGAGCCCGATCTTCATCATGCCCGGGAGCGGCGAGGAGAAGATCGGCAGTGCGATCGCCGCCATGAGCAGCGGCGAGGTTGCGTTCGACTGTTGCATCGTGTGCTGCAATTCGCCGAAGGGAATGAGGGCGGACAGGGCCGCGGAGGCGACCAGCCCGACGGAGTAGAAGAGCAGGTCGCGGCCGACGAGTTCGCGGCCTCCAGCAACTCCTGGCGGTGCTTCGTGTACCTGGCCCGGATCAAGATTTCCAGCAGGTCATAGAGGGTCCGCTCGATCCGCTCGCCCAGCACGAAGCGGTGGTTGCGGGGGAATTTGCC
>Ga0169931_10000629_pt1 | contig 58624 bp, 52 predicted proteins | sample Kivu_15m_20L_FD_129675 | JGI IMG/M metagenome (GOLD analysis project Ga0169931, IMG submission 129675) | Freshwater microbial communities from Lake Kivu, Western Province, Rwanda to study Microbial Dark Matter (Phase II) - Kivu_15m_20L... | ecosystem: Environmental > Aquatic > Freshwater > Lake...
AACGAGTTCGACCCGCAGATGACCTCGCTCTACGGCGAAGGCCCGTGGGACTTCTTCGTCGACTCCGCCAAGTGCCTGTGGGTCGGCGGCGACATGACCTCGGGGTCTTGGTACAACGGTTCCCACATGTGGGCGGGCGGGTTCGTGAAGTACTGCCCACGTGACATCACCGCCCCCACCACCCCGCCTAACTGGACGGCCACCTGGCCGTCGGGCGGCGCGCCGACGCTCAGTTGGGGTGGGGCGACCGACAACTCCGGCAGCGTCCAGTACGAGGTGATGCGCAACGATCGGGTGATCGCGACCCTTTGGGGCCGAACCTTCACCGACACCGGTCGCACCACGCAGGCTCGGTACGCCGTGCGGGCCGTCGACGCCACCGGTAATCGCTCCGCCTCGACACCGCTCACGCTCCTGCAGCCACCGGCGCAACAGGTCACGCTCCTGCCGGCCGGGTCGCAATGGTCCTACGACGTGGCGGGGATCGACCGCGGTACCGCGTGGGCGCAGCCCGGGTTCAACGTGTCGGCGTGGCCGAAGGGCAACGGCATCCTCGGGTTCAACGAAGCCGATCTCACCACCACGTTCGTCAACTGGGCGCAGACGTCCTACCTGGTGCGCACCTTCACCGTCGCCAACCCGACCACCGTCTCGACGTTGACGATCGATCTGATCCGTGACGACGGCGTCGTCGTGTTCGTGAACGGCATCGAGGTCGTCCGCGACAACGTGCCGGCCGGCGCCGGGTTCGGGGTGCTCGCCCCGCAGTTCGTCTGGGGTGCCGACGAGCGGGCCTGGGTGTCGTACGCCGTGCCGCCCTCGAGACTGCAGGCGGGGACGAACACCATCGCCGTGCGGCTCCATCAGGCGACGCAGAATCCGGGTGATGCCTCGTTCGACGCCCGGATCCGAGCGACGCTCAACTGACCGAGACGTGCGATCGGCCTCCTACGATGGCGGCATGGCTCCGCGCTCCGTCGCCCAGGTCGTCCGCATCCACGCTGCCGAGCAGCCCACCGTCGTCGCCCTCCACAGCGGCGACGAGGCGATCACCTACGGGGAACTGAACCGGCGAGCGAGCCAGGTCGCCAACGGCCTGCTCGCCGCCGGGGTCCAACCGCAGGACCATGTCGCCTGGCTCGACAAGAACAGCCCGGAGTTCTTCGAGCTGTGGTTCGGGGCGGCCAAGTGCAACGCCGTGATGACCCCGGTCAACTGGCGCCTCGCCGCCCCCGAGGTGGCCTACATCGTCAACGACGCGCAGGCGACGGTGTTCGTGATCGGCAAGGACTTCCTGCCGGTGCTCGAAGCGATCGAGGGCCAGTTGCCCACCGTGCGCCTGGTGCTCGTGGTGGGCGACGTCGACGGTCGCACCACGTTCTCGGCGTGGCGCAACGCCCAGTCCGACGCCGACACCGACCTCGAAGGTGGCTGGGAGGACGTCGCGGTGCAGATGTACTCGTCGGGCACCACCGGGTTGCCCAAGGGCGTGATGCTGTCGAACAAGAACCTGTTCGTCGCCCTGCCGGCCTACGACGAGTACATGCACTTCGACGGCTCGTCGGTGAACCTGATCGCCATGCCGCTGTTCCACATCGGCGGCGGCGGCTGGGCGATGGCCGGGCTCTACCAGGGCATCCCCGGGGTGATCGTGCGCGAGGTCGACCCGGTGGCGATCATCGGCCTGATCGAGAAGCATCGCGTCACCCACGGCTTCGTCGTGCCGGCGCTGCTGCAGTTCATGCAGATGGTGCCCGGCGTCGGCGACCGGGACTTCTCCTCGCTGCGCTGCCTGCTCTACGGCGCGAGCCCGATCTCGACCGAGGTGCTCGTCGGGAGCCTGCGCACCTTCGGGGGCGGGTTCATGCAGGCCTACGGGCTCACGGAGACCACCGGCTCGGTCGTTGCGCTCGCCCCGGAGGACCACGACCCGTCCGGCCCGAACGCGCACCGGCTGCGCTCGGCCGGCAAACCGATGACCGGGGTCGAGGTGCGCATCGTCGACCCGAGTGCCGGCACCGACACACCCGTCGGGGAGGTGGGCGAGATCTGGGTGCGCTCCGAGCAGGTGATGAAGGGGTACTGGAACCTGCCGGCGGAGACGGCCAAGGCCGTGCTGCCCGACGGGTTCTTCCGCACCGGCGACGCCGGCTATTTCGACGCCGACGGGTACGTCTACATCCACGACCGGGTGAAGGACATGATCGTGTCGGGCGGGGAGAACATCTATCCGGCCGAGGTGGAGAACGCATTGATGTCGCATCCCGGGGTGGCCGACGTGGCGGTGATCGGGGTGCCGTCGGAGCGCTGGGGCGAGACGCCCAAGGCGCTGATCGTGCCCAAGGCGGGGGCCGCGATCGACGAGGCCGAGGTGATCGAGTTCTGCCGTCAGCGCCTGGCCCGGTTCAAGTGCCCGACGTCGGTGACCGTGGTCGAGTCGATCCCCCGCAACCCCAGCGGCAAGGTGCTGAAGAAGGACCTGCGCGCGCCGTACTGGGAAGGCCGCGAGCGGATGGTCAACTGAGTTGTCCCGGCGCGGCGCCGGGGGTGGTCGAACTCGCCGATGTGGGCGGACGCCGTTGCGGGCGGACGGCGTCGTAGGCGTGGGCGAGGCGGAGCACCTCGACATCGGCGCCCGGACGGCCGATGAGCTGCAGGCCCATCGGCAGACCGCGCTCGTCGAACCCGGCCGGGACGCTGATCGCCGGTAGCCCGGCGAACGTGGCGTACGACGCCACCTCCATCCACCGGTGGTAGGTGTCCATGGCCCGGTCGCCGATGCGGTCGGGCCAGCGCTGCTCGACCGGGAACGGCCACACCTGCGCGCTCGGCAGGGCGAGCACGTCGAACCGATCGAAGCACTCGAGTAGGTCGCGGAAATACGCCGTGCGGACCGCGGAGGCCGCGGTGATCGAGGCCCCGGTGAGCGCGACGCCCCGGTCGAGCTCCCACAGGGCTTCGGGCTTGACGAGCGCCCGGTCGGCCGGGCGGCGCACGGCGCTCGACAGTGACGCCGACACCAGCAGCGCCCGCCACACCAGCCAGGCTTCCCACACCTGCTCGGGCGGAAGACCGAGCCGGGCCGGCTCGACGCGACAGCCGATCCCCCCGAGGCGGGCCAACGCGTCCTCGCACACGGTGAGCACGCCCGGCTCCATGGCGAGGTGCCCGTCGAGATCGGCGAGCCAGCCGATCCGCGTGCCGGTCGGGTCGCCGACGAGCGTGGCCCGGGCGGCGGCGATGCCGTCGAGTTCGTCGAGACGGCCGGGCAGCGACAGCGGGGCTCGCGGATCGTGCCCGGCCAGGGTGCCGAGCAGCAGCGCGACGTCCAGCGCCTGGCGGCCCATCGGGCCGTCGGTCGCGAGCTGAGCGAGGTAGGCGTCGGTGGACGGCCAGGTCGGCACCCGGCCCTGGCTCGAGCGGAACCCGACGACGTCGCACCACCCGGCCGGGTTGCGCAGCGAGCCCATGTAGTCGCTGCCATCGGCGACGGGGACCATGCCGGTGGCAAGGGCGACCGCGGCGCCACCGCTCGAGCCGCCGGCGGTGCGGGTCGTGTCGTAGGGGTTGCGGGTGATGCCGTACACGTCGTTGAAGGTGTGCGAGCCGAGGCCGAACTCGGGGACGTTCGACTTGGCGATGACGAGGCACCCGGCCCGGCGCATCCGTTGCACGAGCAACGAGTCCCCGGTGGCGATCCGGTCAGCGAACAACCGGGAGCCCATCGTGGTCGGGAGCCCGGCCGCGTCGGTGAGGTCCTTCACGGCGTGGGGGAACCCGTGCATCCAGCCCCGGGAGTGGCCCGCGACGAGCTCGTCGTCGCACACGGCGGCCTCGGCCAGCACGGCGTCGAGATCGCGCACGGCGACGAGCGCGTTGAGCGTCGGGTTGCGGCTAGCGATCCGCTCGTAGTGCGCCGTGACGACGTCCCGGCACGACACGGCCCGGGCGTGGATGGCCGCCGACAGCTCGGCGGCCGGGAGCGCAGTGAGGTCCATGGCGGCATCGTCGCGCCCTTGGGTGCGCACCACATCGGCCCGGTACCCTGCGGGCGGGGCCCAGCCGGAGGGAGATCGCATGAAGGGGCTGTACGTCGCCGTTGCGGTGACGATGGCGGCGGTCGCCGCGGTCTTCGCGCTGTTCGCCGAGATCGAGCAGCGCTACGGGCTGTCGACGAACTCGCTGGGCCTCATCGCCGGTGCGGCCTTCGGGGCCTCCCTCGTCACGCAACTCACGCTGTCGCGCTACGCGGATCGAGGGTACGGGGCGGTGCTGCTGCGGGTGGGCATGGCGGCGGGCACCGTCGGGTTGCTGTGGTTCGCAGCGGCCACCGAGGTGTGGCAGTTCGTGCTCGCCCGGGCGCTGCTCGGCGCCTCGGTCGGCATGATCATGCCTCCGGCCCGCCGGGTGGTGATCGCCACCGCCCAGGGCAACGCCGGCGAGCGACTCGGTGTGCTCTACGCGTTCTTCCTTGCCGGGTTCGTCGCCGGTCCGCCGATCGCCGGGGTCCTCGCAACGGTCGGCGACGTGCGGCTGCCGTTCCTGGTGTTCGGCGTGATCATGGCCGTCGTCAGCGTGGTGTCGACGCTGCGTCTGCGGATCCCCGAGGCACCGAGGACCGCGGCGGGCGCACCAGTCGTCGACAAGCGGGTGCTGCGGCGGCTCATCCGCACCCGCCAGGTGATCGCTGCGCTGCTGGTGATCCTGTCGTTCCGGTTCTCGGTCGGGGTGTTCGAGCCGTTGTGGGCGGTGCACCTCGACGCCCTGGGCGCCTCGACACTGACGGTGTCGCTGTCGCTCACGCTGTTCGCCGCCCCGATGCTGGTGGTGGCCAAGCAGGCCGGCCGGCTGTCGGACCGGATCGGGCCCCGGTTCGCGTCGGTCGTCTCCGCGTTCGCCACCGTGCCGCTGATGGCGTCGTACGGGGTGTTCGAGTCGCTGCCCGTGGTGTTCGCCCTGTGTGTTCCGCACGGGCTGCTCGAAGCGGTCCAGTCGCCGGGCACCCAGGCGGCGATGGCCGAGGCGGCGCAGGCCGAGGACACCGCATCGGCACAAGGGCTCGGTGAGGCCGGCGGCTCGCTCGCCGCGATGATCGGGGCGCTCGCGGCTGCGTTGATCTACGACGCCTGGGGCGCGCTGGTGGCCTGGGTGTTGGCGGGCCTGACGATGGCCGCGCTGCTCACGACGAGCACGCTGCTCGACCGCCCGGTGCGGCGCCGGCCGGGGCCGGCGCCGGAGTCGGTTGCCGGGGTGAACGCGGCGGCTTAGGAGCTCGCCTCCCTCCGAGCCGAGCTCGCCGAACGGTCGATGTGGACGCGACGGGGGGTGCTCGGGGCTGGTGCCGCTGCGGCGGCGGTCGTGGCCGGGCTCGGGCCGGTTCGGCCGGCAGCAGCCGCCACGGGCACGTTCCTGTTCGGAGCGAGCAACGACGCCGGCAGCGTGGCCACGACGCTGACCTGTCGAGGCGGGCACGCCGGGGGTCTGGCGTCAGCTCGCGTCGAAGGCGGCCGCCGGCGCGTTCGTGCCGATCACCCCGGCCCGGGTGTTCGACTCCCGCCACCTGTCGCCGGTCGGCCCGCTCGCGAGCGGGGCGACCCGTACAGTCAGCGTGGCGAACTCCTACCTGCCCGACGGCGCGACGTTGGCGACCAGCAACGTCGTGCCGTCGAGGGCGACCGCGGTGGCCGTCAACCTGACCATCACGGACACGAGCGGTTCGGGATTCCTGTTCCTCGCTCCAGGCACGGCGACCGCCGTGACGGCGTCCAGCATCAACTGGACCGCACCCGGCACCACGGTGGCCAACGCCCTCGTCGTGCCGCTCGATTCGGTGCGCCAGCTCAAGGCCTTCGTCGGCGGTGGTGGCTCGGCGCACTTCCTCCTCGACGTCTCGGGGTACTACCGCTGATCGCCCCCGGCGTGCGCAGCGAGGAAGGCGAGCGTGACCTCGGCGAAGCGATCGCGGTTGGCCCGCTCGTCGTGGATCAGGTGGGTGGCGCCGCGCAGGGTCTCCACCTGGACGAGCCGGCTGGAGGCGCGCACCCGGCTGAGGTCGTCGGGTCGCGCGACGCAGTCCGGTGAGATCGGATCGGCCGCGACGATCAGGGCGGGTACGGGCACGGGCAGGAACGGGTCGAACGCCGGGATCATCGTGCCGTCGATCACGGGATCGAGCACGGTGGGATCGAGCTGCAACATCCCGGTCGCCATGGCGTCGATGGCATCGGGGTGCAGTTCGGCCCCCAGGGTGGTGCCCCGCACGCTCGGCGACGCCGTGAGCACCTCGACGAGCTTGCCGTGGGGGATCCCGGACGCCTGGAGGCGGGGGAGCGACGCTCGGACCTGCGCGAAGGTGGTCATGAGCGACCCCCCGACGCGAGCCTGAGGCGGGGCGAGCGGTGGGTCCTCGAGCACCATCGCCGTCACCAGGTCCGGGCGTTGCTGCGCGACGGCGGCCGAGGTACCGCCGCCGAGCGAGTGGCCGACGAGCAGGCACGGGCCGCAATCGAGGTGTTCGAGGACGGCGATCGCGTCCGGCACGTACCCGGCGAGGTAGGTGTACCCGCCCGGCGCGCGGTCGCTGCCGCCGTGGCCGCGGGCATCGACCCGCACCACCCGGTAGCGCGGCGTGAGACGCTCGACGAACCAGGACCAGGTGGCCGTCGACTGCGTGATGCCGTGGAGCAGCACGACCGTCGGGGCGCCGGTGGGGCCCTCGACGACGACGTTGATGCGGACCGATCCGTTGCGCACGTCCATGGGTGCCCACCGTAGGCGGCGCACGCCGTTGGTGACGTCCGGGGTCCGGCTCGTAGGGTGGCGGGAATGACGGGGGTCAGGGGAGCTCGACGCGGGCAGGGCGCGCCCGCCGAGGTGCGGCCCACGCTGCGGTCGACACAGTTCCCGCTGCTGTGGATCGGGGTGTTCTCCTACCTGCTCATCGGATCGGCCGAGCGGTTCACCTTCGTGTGGTTGGTGATCGAGGACCTCGACGGGCCGTCCTGGGCGTCGGGGTTGGTGCTGTTCGCGCTCGGGGCGCCGGTGTTCCTGTTCGTGCTGCCGGCCGGGGCGCTCGCGGACCGGGTCGATCGGCGGCGCCTGCTCATGACGACGCAGCTGGCCGGCGCCGCGGTGACGGCGGCCGCTGCGGTGGCCGTCGCCGTCGGGGTGATGAACCTCGGCATCGCGCTCGTGACCGCAGCGCTGCTGGGAACGACGTTGGCGTTCGGGCAGCCGGTGCGCTCGTCGCTGGTGCCGGCGGTGGTGCCCCAGGAGCTGTTGCTGCGGGCGATCGTGACCATGACGATCGGGATGAACGTGGCGATGATCGTCGGGCCGTTCCTCGGCGGGATCATCATCCGCCAGGTCGGCATCCAGTGGGCTTTCGCCATCGAGGCAGCGTTGTTCCTCGTGGGGTTCGTCACGGTGTGGCCGTTGCGCTTGCCGGCCCATGCGGCGTCGGCGACGGCGGCGCCGTTGCGGATCGGCGCGCTCGCTCGCTCGATCGTCGACGGGTTGCGGTTCGTCTGGTTCCATCCGACGCTGCGGGCGCTGTTCGCCCTGCTGATGGTCGGCGGGATGCTGATGATGGGCGGGTCGAACCTGCTCCTGCCCGAGATCGCAAAGGACGTGTTCGCTCGCGACGCGGACGAGGCGTCGCGCCTGTTCGCCTTCATGGGCGTGGGCATGACGTGTGTGTCGGTGTTCCTGCTCGTTCGTGGTGGGATCACCCGCAAAGGGCTGGTGTTCCTGTCGTCGATGGTGGTCGGCACCGCGATCCAGGTGCTGCAAGGGATGGCGCCGTCCTACCTGCTGCTGGCGGTGCTGCTGTTCTGTTGGGGTGGGTCGGGAGGCTTCTACCTGAACCTGAACCAGACGCTCATCCAGTCGGCCACCCCTGCGGAGATGATGGGCCGGGTGATGAGCCTGCACACGCTGTGCCAGGTGGGTCTGGCGCCGCTCGGTTCGCTCGTGGGCGGGGTGCTGGCGACCGGGGTCGGGCCGCAGGCGGCGCTGTCGGCCTTCGGCGCGATCGGTCTGGTGCTGGTGCTGGTGACCTTCGCTCGGGCATCGGCGCTGCGCGCCGTGGCCTAGCCGTTTCCGGGCCGGTGGCCGGGTCGGCTGCCGTCGCGTCGGCGACGACACCGCGCGCGGGAGGATGTCGGCCATGACCTACGACGACATCGCCGCCGCGTTCTTGGTCCCGGCCGGGGAGACGCCGCCGGCGCCGGTCGTGCCGGCCACCCCGGCTCGGCGCCTGCGCGACGCCTGCGAGGTGATCGCCACGCAGGGCTGGTGGTCCCGGCCGGCGGCCGAGGCGGTGAGCGCGCTCGGGCTCGGATTCTTCGACGGATACGTCTGGGGTCGCGCCGCTGCGCTCGGCACGCCCGCTGCGTCCACGGTCGCCGCCACGTTCGGGGTGTTCGAGCCGAACCTGATCGGCGCGGTGTACCGCCAAGGCGTCGCCACCGCCGGCCGGGACGACGTCCTCGCCGCCCGAGCGAGCGGAGCCACGGCCGCACTCGCCGCCGTGGTCGACACCGAGGAGGCCGCCGGCATCGCCGACCCGCTCTTGCACGCGTTCGACCAACTCGACCCGATGGGCCGGCCGCTGTTCGCCGGGTTGCGCGAGCTCCCGCGACCCGACGCTGCGGCCGGGCGTTTGTGGCGCGCCGCCGAACTGGTCCGCGAGCACCGTGGCGACGGCCACCTTGCGGCGTGCGTCGCAGCCGGCATCGGCGCCGTCGAGGCGAACGTGCTCACGGAGGTGTGGCTCGGCTACGGGGTCGGGGACTACAGCGGTACCCGGGGGTTCGACGCCGCTGCGCTCGCGATCGCCGTCACCCGGCTCGAGGCCCGAGGGTGGATGGCCGCAGGTGCGCTCACCGAGGCCGGACGTGCCGCTCGCGACGAGCTCGAAGCGGCCACCGACGCGTCGCAGGAGCCCCTCGTGCAGGTGCTCGGGTCGAGGCTCGACACGCTCGTCGCCGGCCTGCACACGATCGGCGACCGGTTGCTCGCCGCCCACAGCGCTCCGGCCGACCCACGCAAGCGGGCCGCGGGCTGAGCCAGGTTTCATGCCCCGGAAACCTGACCGACGGCGCGAGGCACCACGCTGCCACCGTGGTCCTTCCCGTTGACGATTCCGCACGCCTCGGCGGGTTCCTCGGCACCCGCGGTCGGGCATGGCGCGTCGGCGATGGTCTCGTCGACTTCCACCCGCCGGCGCCCGAGCCGCGACCGATCACGGTCGACGCCCGAGCGCAGCCGATCCGGTTCGACCTGCGGCGCAGCGCCCTCGTCGTGATCGACATGCAGCACGACTTCTGCCACGCCGACGGTTGGCTCGCCTCGATCGGGGTCGACGTCACCGCCGCCCGCGCCCCGATCGCCCCGCTCGAGGCGGGTGTTCCCGCGCTGCGGGATGCCGGTATCGCCATCGTCTGGGTGAACTGGGGGACGCGACCGGACCGGGTGAACCTGCCCCCGAACGTGCGCCACGTCTACGACCGCGACGGGCGTGACGTCGGCATCGGATCGAGCGTCCCCACCGGACATCCGGTACTCCAACGGGGCTCCTGGGGAGCGGCTCTCGTCGAGGAACTCGAGGCCGTCCGAAACCCCGACGATGTCTCGATCGACAAGCACCGCATGAGCGGGTTCTGGGACACGGAACTCGACAGCGCGCTGCGGGGTCTCGACGTCGACACCCTGCTGTTCGCCGGGGTCAACGCCGATCAGTGCGTCTTGGCCACCCTCATCGATGCCGCCTGCATCGGGTACGACGCCGTGTTCCTGGAGGACGTCTGCGCCACCACGTCGCCCGAGTACTGCTGGGACGCCACCGTGTACAACGTGCGCCAGTGCTTCGGGTTCACCAGCCGGCTCGACACCGTGCTCGCTGCGATCGCCGCCGATGGGCCCGAGCGTTGATGGAACTGACCGACGCCGCCGACGCCCGCTGTTTCCGGATCTCCCCGGGCGACACCGTGAAGCTCGCGGTCGTGCGCGCCCCGGACGGCGAGCACGGAGCGAGCGTGTGTTTCGAGGTGTGGGACCCCGGTGGCGCCCAGCCGCCGAACCGTCATCCTCGCTCGGAGGAGTCGTTCTGGTTCCTGCAGGGCGAAGGCGTGGCCGAGAGCGACGGTGTGCAGCGTCCGGTCCGGGCCGGGGAGCTGCTGGTGCTTGCGCCCGGCTCGCTGCACCGCATCACCAACACCGGTGCAGGACGCCTCTACGCGATCACGACCATGGCCCCGGACGACGGGTTCGTCGCGCTGATCCGCCGGGGGGTGCCCGACGTGCTCGACGACGACGACCTCGCCGTGCTTCGCGGCCGTCGCATCGGGCCGTGAGCTCCACCGTGCGCACCGTGCTGGTCACCGGAGCCTCGCGGGGGTTGGGCCGGGAGGTTGCCGCCGCGTTGCATCGCGCCGGCCATCGAGTGATCGCGACCGGTCGCACCCCGGTCGGCGACCCCCCTCGGACGATCGATGGCCTCACCCTCGATGCGCTCGACGTCAGCGACGCCACGTCCCGTGCTCAACTTGCCGAGCGCCTCGAGCAGGCGGGGGTCCGGATCGACGTGCTGGTCAACAACGCCGGGATCAAGGCTGCCCCCGGTCACCCGTGGGCGGCGTCCGCGGGCCCGCTCGGCGCCGTGCACCCCGAGGCCGTCGAAGCGATCCTGGCCACCAACGTCGTGGCACCGTTGTTGGTAACGCAGGCGCTCCTGCGGGTGCTCGCACCGGGCGCCGTGGTCGTCAACGTGTCCTCGCTGCTCGCGTCGCTCAGCGACGGCCTCGGTGTCGACTACGCCTACAACGCGTCCAAGGCGGCGCTGAACATGCTCACGGTGACCATGCAGCGAGACCTCGGCCCGCAGGGCTTCACCGTGGTGTCGGTGAGCCCGGGCTGGGTTCGCACCGACATGGGTGGTCCCGAGGCGCCGCTCGGCCTCCACGAAGCCGGCGGTGATCTGGCCGCTCTGATCGCTCGGCTCGACCCCTCCTTCGGCGGTCGCTACGTCGACCGCTTCGGTGCGCCGATGCGCTGGTGAGCGCTCAGCGCAGCGCGGGGTCAACCTTCGCGAGCTCGGCGAACTTCTCCGTGGAGTCGTAGCCGGCGTCGATGTCGGCCAGATAGCCGCCGAGCCACTGCCGCGACGTGATGGTCGGATAGCGGGGCTGCTCGCCCGGGGCGAGCAGTTCGGGGATCGGTCCGATGCGTGCGTCGAGGTTGGGCTTCACGAAGAACGGCGCCGACACCCGTGGCATCGCCTGCTCCGCCGGATCCACCGGAGCGAGCACCCGGTGCGGGGTCGCCCGCAGCCGGTCGTTGGTCCAACGTGCCAGCAGCTCCCCGATGTTCACGACGAACGTGCCGGGCACCGGCTCGACGTTTCGCCATCCGAGCCCTCGATGGTGCAACTGCAACGACCCCGGGCCGTCGTCCTGGTAGAGGATCGTGAAGACGTCGCCGTCGACGTGGGCCTTGAACCGGAACGGTGAGGGCTCGTGACCGGAGTCGATGTCGTTGGAGTAGTAGTTGGCGACCAACGTGGACGGGTCCTTGTCGACTTTGTCGGCGAACCACCCGTCGGGCAGACCGAGGCCCGCTTCGAAGATCCGCAACAGCCGGTCGGTGAGGTCCTCCATCTCCTCGAAGTAGGCGCGCCACGCCGCTCGGAACCCGGCCGGTCGGGTCGGCCACAGCGCGTCGTAGAGGTGGGATCCGATGTCGTCGGGGTAGCCGGCGGCGATCGCGTCGGCCGGCGTGTCGAAGCGGCTCACGTTGAACGACTGCCGTTCGCTGGTGTGGTAGCCGGGCCCGTCACCCGGGCAGGCGTACCCCTGGAACAGGTTGTTGGCCGGCGATCGGACGGCGAGCTTGTCCTCCAACGGCAGCTGGAAGAACTCCTTGGCCGTGCCGTAGAAGTGCTCGAGCTTGCCCTGGTCGACCCCGTGCCCCGTGATCAGTACGAATCCGATCGTTGCGCAGGCATCGACCACCGCAACGGCAACGGCGGCCCGGTCGTCCGGTGTGCCGTCGAAGAACGGTGCGATGTCCACCACCGGCACCTCGGCGCTTGCTGCGCCTCGGCGCAGGTCGACCCCGGGTGCCTCCGACACCCGAGCCAGAGCAGGCCAGGTGCCCTCGACGAACTGCCGGTAGATCTTTCGCAGCGCGATCGTCCCGCGGTCGACCTTCACGTGCACCAGGTCGGTCAGGTCGAGTTCGTAGTCGGGGTCGGTGTGTTCGAGCAGGTGCTGGTCCTCCAAGGTGACGGCACGGTCGAACGCGACCACGTCGGCGGCGGGCACGTCGGCCTCGGTGTCGTTGCGCAACGCCCACTGCACGAGCCGCAGGTGCCCGTCGTCCACCGGGCAGATCCCGGTGACGAGGAGGTGGTGCAAGCCGTTCGGGTACGTGATGCTCATGACCCGCAGGAACGGCGCGACGAACCGGCTCACCGTGGTGCGCACCGTGCGCGTCGTCGTCTCACCGTTGGCCCGACGGGCCACGTCGAGGTGGTTGTCGACCTCGAGCTCGATGCGGGCGACGAGGCCCTCGTCGGTCATCGAGACCTCGGGGACCTCGATGTGGGCCGACGACGGGTTGCCGAACGTGCCCCGGTGCACGTAGGCGACATGCGCCGGATCGAACGAGTTGTCGACCAGCCGGGTGGCGGCCGCGGCCCACACCTCGTCGAACTGGCGCACGTACCGGTAGTCCGGGTCGCTGGCCTCCGGCAGCGCCGGGATCCCGCCGACCGGCTCCTCGAGGGCCACCCACACGACCCCGTAACGAACGCAGGCATGGACGGAACGCAGCTGGGCTTTCGGCGGGATCGGCAGCCCGGGATCGAGCTGCGGGATGTGGGTCGCGCGCCCGTCGGCGCCGAACCGCCACCCGTGATACGGGCACACCACGCACCCGTCCTCGGTCCAGCCGATCGACAGCTTCGAGGAGCGGTGCGGGCACTTGTCGCGGGCCGCGGCCACTTCGCCGGGTCCGGTGGACCACACGACGAGGTCCTCCCCGAGCACGCGTCGGGCGATCGGTCCGGCGGTGACGTCCTCGGCGAAGGCGACCGGATACCAGAACCGCCGGAACGCCGGCACCTGGGTCACGAGCATGATCGGAGGTCCTCCTGCAACAGACGGGCGAGATAGCGGCGGTAGGCGACGGTGGGGGCGTCCACCTTCAGGTGGACCTCGCTGGTGAGATCGACGGGGAAGTCGCAGTCCGTGGTCTCGAGGATCGTGCGATCCTCCTCTTTCACCCGCGTGCCGAACGCGTGGAAGCGTTCCCACGGTTGCTCGTCGGGGGTGCCGCCGAGCGCGGTCAGCCGGACGTAGATCGAACTCGTGTCGTCGACCGGGGTCGCCACGCCGTAGAAGCCGTAGTCGGGCCCCGCACCGTGGTAGCGCAGGCGGATGCGGGTGGTGAGCGGTGCCACCAGTTCGGTCACGGTCTCGCGCACGAACACTGCGGACTCGTCGTCGGTCACCCCGAGTTGTACGCCCACGCCGACCTGCCGGGTGGTGACGACGGCGGTGAACCCGCCCTCGTCGTTGGGCCGCAGGTCGGGTCGGGGCAGCCGCGCGAAGGCCGGGTCGCCGAACGAGCCGCGGTGGACGTACGCCACATGGGCGTTGTCGAGGTTGTTGTCGATGATCCGCGGCGCGCTGCAGGCCCACCGTTCGAAGAACTCGACGTAGGTGCGCCACCCGTTCTCGGCCGCGGCGTCCGCTTCCGGCCAGCGCGGCGGATCGGCGGTGACCGGGTCGCCGACGCAGGTCCACACCAGGCCGTAGCGGAGTCGCACCGGCAGGTCGCCGCCGGTCGGGTCGAGCACGTACCGGCGGCCCAAGAGCGTGATCGGTGTCGGGCCGTGCCACTGGTCGACGACACCTACGGGGTACCAGTAGTCGCGCAGGAACCGGAGCTCAGTGACGCGCATCGGGTTGCTCCGACGGGATCACGAACGAGAACCGGGCGATCTCCTCGAACGCCTCGACGAGGAACTGCAGGCCCGCCGCGAACTCCGCTGCGCCCCGCTCGGCGCTGGCCAGGGTGGGATCGCCGATGACCCCGCTGGGGTGCAGGTCGTCGGACAGCCAACCGAACCCGACCGGGCCGCCGAAGCGGAGGTGCCGGAACCCGTCGAGCACCACCGGCAGCGCAGGCGCCGCCCGGTCCAGGTGCACGAGCTCCGGGCGCAGGTGCAACAGCAACGACGTCTCGCTCACCCCGCCGTGGATGCCCATGCCGTGCTCGGCGGGGTCGCCGGCGCCGCCGTGGTCGGCCGGGAGGAACGGGTGGACGAGGAAGGTCTGCAGGCCGTCGTGGAGGCGTAGCTCCCGGCAGGCGACGTCGAGCAAGCTGGTGTTGCCGCCGTGGCCGTTGAGGAACACCACCTTGCGGGTCGGCAGCATCCGCAACGAGCGGCCGATGTCGCGCAGGATCGCCAGCACCGTCTCGGGGCCCAGCCACACCGTCCCCGGAGCCCAGGCGTGCTCGTTGGACTTCGAGATGGCGAGCGTCGGCAGGAACCACAGATCGAGCCGCTCGCCGACTTGGCCGGCCAGCGCCTCGGCATAGGCCTCGACCACGATCGTGTCGGTGGCCAGCGGGAGATGCGGCCCGTGCTGTTCGACCGCCCCCATCGGCACGACGACGATCGAGCGCTCGTGGAGCGCGGCGGCGACGTCGGGGGCGGCGAGGTCGCCCAGCAAACGACGTGCGCTCATCGGCGGTCGGCGAGCCGCGCCGCCCACGTCCCGTCCACGTGCTGACGAAGCCAGCGCCGGTACTCGATCGAGGCGCGGTCGGTCTTCAGGTGCACGTTGTCGACCAGATCCAGCCGGTAGTCGGGCCAGCAGTGGTCGAGCACCGCTTGGTCCTCGGCCCAGACCCCGGCGTCGAAGGCTCGGATGTCGGCCGCCGGTCGATCCTGCTCCCGATCGGAACGCACGACCATCTGGAGTTGCCGGGTGCGGGTCGCGGTCTCGGGGACGGCGGCCTTCACCATCAAGTGGACGACGCCGTTGGGGTAGGTGATCCGGCTGATGAACAGCAGCGGGCCGTACAGGTGGTTCGTCGTGGTCCGCACCGTCGCGGTCGGGTCGCCGGGCTGACCCTCGACGGCGAGGCGGTAGTCGACCCGCATGCCGTCGTCGCGAAGCTCGACCTCGGGCAGGGGCACCTCGGGCCGGGCGGGCGTGCCGAAGCTGCCCCGGTGCACGTAGGCGATGTGGGCCGGGTCGATGTTGTTGTCGATCAGGAGCACCGCAGCGCACTGCCACATCGAGTCCGGTTCGTCGACGACCCGCCACCCGAACTCGTCGATCTCGGGGAGCTCGCAGATCGGCAGCAGCGGTTCGTCCAGCGCCACCCACACCCAGCCGTACCGCTCGGCGGCGCGGTAGGTGGTGAGCGCGGCACGTGGGGGATAGGGCGCCCCGGCGGGCAGCTGCGGGATACGGGTGGCGGCGCCGTCCTCCCCGTAGGCCCAGCCGTGGTAGGGACACACCAGGCCGCACGATTCGATCCATCCCGTCGACAGCCGGGCGTCGCGGTGGGGGCAGCGGTTGTCGGCGGCCGAGACGATGCCCGGCGCGGGCGACCACACGACGAGCTCCTGGCCGAGCAGGAACCGTTGCACGGGCCCCGAGGCGAGTTCATCGACGTGGGCCACCGGATACCAGTAACGGCGGAACACCGGGTGATCGAGCACGAGGCGCGGCAAACCGGTGGCGAGGTCGAGGGTCACGGGCGGACCGTAGAACCGGTCGGTTTCGGCACTGTTTCTTTTGCGTCAGCGGTGTGCGACGCCCGACCGCGCAGCTCGGCGATCCGCTCGGACCGGAACGACTCGGCGTTGCGACCCTGGGCGAGCACGACATCGTCGGCCGGGTGCAGGAACAGCGGGAGGGCCATCCGCGTGCGGTGCGCGGCGGCCCCGGTCGGATTCACCACCCGGTGGGTCGTCGCCGGATAGAAGCCGCCGCTCGCCAGCTGCAGCATCTCGCCGGCGTTCACGGCGACCGATCCGGGGTCGCAGGGAACGGGGTACCAGGACCCGTCGGTGCGCAGCAGCTCGAGGCCTGGTTGGTCGGAGGCGGGCAGCACCGTGATCAGGTTGATGTCCTCGTGTGCGGCGGCGCGGACCGCTCCAGCGGGCTCCTCGCCCGTGAGCGCGGGATAGCGCAGCACCCGCAACAGCGTGCGCCGGCTCCCGACCAGCATCTGTGACAGCGGTACGGAGAACCGGGCGGCAACCTCGGGCGGGGTGTTCGCCTCCACCCAGCCGAGCAGCGTCGTGGCCAACTCCGTCGCCGCTCGGTGGTACCGGCGCGCGGCGTCGCTCACCTCCTCGGGGTACACCGACCAGTCGTAGAGGTGGAAGAACTCCTTCAGGTCGCGCACAGCGGCGCCCTTCGCGGTCTCGCTGCCGACGGCGGGGAACCAGCCGACCTGCCCTCCGGGCGCCGCAAGGTAGCGCTCAACGGCAGGCGAGTCGAACAACCCCGACCACTCCCGGTACACGGCCTCGACGAGCTCCCATGGCAGCGGATGGCCGGTCAACACGGCGAACCCCGTGCGCCGCAAACTCTCGGTGAATCGGGCCGGAGCGTCGGCTGCGGCGAAGTCGACCACCGCCACCTCGTCCCGATCGGCCGACACCTCGGCGAGCGTACGTCTCGGCAGCTGGCCCCGGAACCCGGCGAGCGATGTTCACGATTTCGAAACGTGCGTAGTTGCCGGTCCGGTGCGGAGGTTCTTACGGTGCGATCCGAGCCGGGAGACACGACGATGTTGGTGAGCGAGATCCCTGCCCTGCGCGAGTACTGGTATCCCGTGGCCTACGGTCACGACCTCGCCGCCGGGCCTCGGCGGGCACAGCTGTTCGGCGAGGGAATCGTGTTGTGGCGCAACGCTGCCGGGTTGGTCCGGGCGTCCGTCGACGCCTGCCCCCACCGGGGCGCCCGCCTCTCGCAAGGGTGGCGTGACGGCACCTGCATGGTGTGCCCGTACCACGGCTGGCAGTTCGACGGCGACGATGGCTCCTGCGTGCGGATCCCGCAGAACCCCGCCGGCAGCGCCGTTCCCCGGCGGGCCCGGCTCGCCATGGTGCACGCCGACGAGCGCTACGGGCTCGTGTGGCTTTGCGTCGCCGAACGGCCTCGTGAGGCGATCCCGACCTTGCCCGAGCTGGAGGACCCGTCCTTCACGCTCGTCCACGAGTTGATGGAGGAATGGTCGGTCTGCGCGCCCCGGTGCGTCGACAACGCGCTCGACGTCAGCCACCTGTCGTTCGTGCACCGGAACACGGTCGGGAACTCGGCCCGGCCGGAGATGAGCGACTACACCGTCGAGCGCGACGGCCTCCGGGTTCGCTTCAGCATCTCCTACGAAGCCCAGGTGACCGAGGAGATGAAGCGCAACACCGGCCTGACCGTCGACGTCACGACGCGGACCACCCACGCCGAACTGGTGCAACCGCTGGTGTTCCGCGGGGTGCTCGAGTACGAGAACGGCCTGCGGCACGTGCTCTACAAGACCGCAGCACCGCTCGACGATCACCGGACGCTGTTCTGCCAGTTCATCGCCCGCAACGACGACCCCGACGAGGACCGGCAGCGGCTGATGGCCGAGATCGACCGGCGCATCCAGGCCGAGGACCGGGCACTGCTCGAAGGTCTGACCAGTGAGTTCCCCGTCGAGGTCGGCACCGAGGTCCATACCAAGGCCGACCGCATGACCCTCGAATACCGGCGGGTGCTGGCGTCGCTGGCCGCCGAGGCCGGCCCGTTGCGTCCCGATGCCACGTGGGACCCCTTTGCGCGGCGGAACCCGTTCACTGGCAGGGTCATCTCCGGCAAGGTCGAAGCGTGATTCAGGCTGTCGTCTACTCGAAACACCGGCGAAACGAACCGTCTCTACGTTGCGACAGACTGTTCCAGCCTCTTGCTTCCACCGACCGACCGGCGAGGCCGACACCCACGTGACCGAACCACCGACCGACACGACCTCCGAGGCGGCGCCCCCTGCGGTGCAGCTACGCCTGCTCGACGTGTCGAAGACCTACAACGCCAAGGACGGCAAGGTCCTCGACGGGGTGAGCCTCGACGTCGCACGTGGCGAGCTCATGTCGTTGCTCGGTCCCTCCGGGTGCGGCAAGAGCACCCTGCTGCGCATGGTCGCCGGCTTCATCCACCCCGAACAGGGCCGGATCGAGATCGCCGGCCGTGACGTGACCGACGTGCCCACCCATCGCCGCAACGTCGGGATCGTGCACCAGAGCCATGCGCTGTGGCCGCACATGACCGTGGCGGAGAACGTCGCATTCGGACTCGAGATGCGCAAGGTCAAGCGGGCGAAGCGCCAAGCGCTCGTCGCCGACATGCTGTCCGTGGTAGGACTGACGGGCTTCGAGCGCCGCCTGCCTCCCGAGCTGTCCGGCGGCCAGCAGCAGCGCGTCGCCCTGGCGAGAGCGCTCGTCATCGAGCCCCAGGTGCTGCTGCTCGACGAGCCGCTGTCGAGCCTCGACGCCAACCTGCGCGTGTACCTGCGAGAGGAGATCCGGCGCATCCAGCGCGACGTCGGCGTGACGACGATCTTCGTCACCCACGACCGTGAGGAAGCCATGGCGGTGTCGGACCGGATCGTGTTGCTGCAGAACGGCCGCATCGCCCAACAGGGTTCGGCGATCTCGCTTTACCGAGCGCCGGACTCGCACTTCATCATGTCGTTTACGGGCACGGTGGTGAACTTCGACGGAACCGTCGATCGGTCCGGTGACGAGCCGGTCGTGACCACCCCCATCGGGCGCTTTGCGCTGGGTGCGGCGGCCAACGTGACGAACCGTCTCGGCGACGGGGTGCTCGTCGCCATGCGCCCCGACGACGTCGGGATCCGCCTGGCGGGAAGTCCGGTGCCGCCCGGTGCGCTCGTGTTCACCGGCACCCTCGAGCAGGTCGTCTTCCTCGGTACGAGCGTCGAGGCGCTCGTCACGATCGCGTCGGGTCAACGGCTGGGGATGCGGCTGCATCCCCGTGAACTCGACGTGCTGCCGTCGGCGGGCAGCACGGTCGAGTTGGTCGTCGAACCCGACCACCTTCACGTCTTCGCGACGTGACCCGCCCCTCGGCGGGAATCCCTGAGCAGTGCTCCGCCCCAGGAACCCGACAGGACAACCACATGACCCAACGAGCAACCGCTACCCGGAGACGATCCGTCCGAGTGATCGCCGGCCTGCTGTCGGCCGGCCTGGTGGCCGCCGCCTGCGGCGACGACTCCTCGTCGTCGGCGACGACCGCCGCTGCGACGACGGCGGCGACCACCGCGGCGGCGACGTCGGCCGCCGCGACGACGGCGGCGACCGCAGCGGCGACCACGACGGCCGCACCGCCGGTGAACCTCAAGTTCGCGACCATGGACGAGATCGCCGCGCTGTGCCCGGCGGCGAACAAGCCGGCCAAGCTCGTGTTCTCCACGTTCCCGGCGCAGAAAGACGCCATGGACAAGTACCTGGCGCCGTTCAAGAAGGCGCTCGGTATCGAAGTCGAGTGGCTGGAGAACGGTCTCGGCGACCGCCTGACCAAGCTGGCGGCCGAGAAGGGCAAGCCCACCATCGACGTGGCGCTCGTGCCGATCGCCGAGACGCCGGCGTTGCTGGCCAACGGGATCGTCGAACCGACCAACACCAAGCTGCCGAACTACGAGCAGCTGATCAGCCCGGCCAAGTACGCCGGGGGATACGGCGTCAGCGCCCTGCAGTTCGGGATCGCCTACAACCCGGCGTTCGTGAACCCGCCGCCGACGTCGTGGCTCGATCTCCTGAATCCCAAGTACGCCGGCAACATCGCACTGCCGTCCATGCCGAACTCCGGTGGCTATGCGTTGCTGGCCATGCTGGCCCGGATCGGCGGAGGCAAGGAGTCGGACCTCAAGCCGGCGATCGACCAGATCGCGGCGTTCAAGAAGCAGGCGCACTCCTTCATCGGGCCAACCCCGCAGGTGGAGGCGCAGATCAAGAGTGGTGAGATCCGCATGTACCTCGACATCGGAGGCGTCGCGGTGCGGGCCAAGGCCGAGCGCAACGTCCCGGTCGAGTTCGTGATCCCCAAGGAGGGTGCGCCGCTCAGCATCAACTCCCTCGTGGTCCCGGTCGGCAGCAAGCACAAGGGCTGTGCCGAGGCGTTCGTGGCGTACATGCTCGGCCAGGAGGCGCAGACCGGCTGGGCCGAGACGCTCCTGTACGGCTCCACGAGCTCCATCATCAAGATGGACCCGGCGTTGGTCGCCCGGCTGTACCCCGCCCCCGGGGCCAAGACGATCGTCGAGATCGACTGGCCGGCGATCGCCAAGGGCACGGCAGACACGATGGACTACTGGAACCGCAAGGTCCTGAACTGACATGACCACGATGACCCCCGCCGTCGGTGACGCCGGCACCGACGCGGTGGTCGACGAGGCCGGGCGAGCCGGGACATCCGTCCCGGCTCGCCGGCGTCGGCGGCTGTCGCCCCGGCGGTTCGGCCCGGCCGCGCTGCTGTTGCCGGCGGTCGCCATCGTCGGCGTCGGCGCCCTCGGTCCGATCGCGGTGCTCGTCGCGTACAGCGTCGGGCTGCTGGGGGACAAGGTCCCAGCCGGCGCCGCGCAGTACCAGGAGATCCTCGGCGACGGGTACTACTGGGGCGTCTACCTGACCAGCATCCGTCTGGCGTTGACCGTCACCGGCGTGGCGCTGCTGGTCGGCCTGCCGATTGCGTTCGCGATCTCCCACAGCCGGGGCTGGACCCGCACCCTGCTGGTCTCGGCGATCGTGATGCCTCTGATGGTCAACATCGTGGTACGCAACCTCGGGTGGGTGATCGTGCTGTCCCGCAACGGGTTGTTGAACCAGGTGCTCGACGTGGTCGGCCTCCGGCAGTCGCTGCCGGGCAGTCTCGGCGGGATCGGTCTGGTGCTCGTCCACGTCGGCATCCCGCTGATCGTGCTCCCGATGCTCACGGCGATGGACCGCATGGATCCCGCCGAGCGGGAAGCGGCGCTGTCGCTCGGAGCCCATCCGATCGTCGCATTCTTCCGGATCACCCTGCCCCGTCTCGCAAGCGCGATGGTGGCCGGCAGCACACTCGTGTTCATCCTCGCCGTCGGTTCGATCGTGACGCCGCGCTTCCTCGGGCAGGGGCGGGTCGCCGTGGCCCCGGTGCTCGTGCTCCAGCAGATCGCGACCTACCGCTGGGAGCGGGCCGCGGCGCTGTCGATGCTGCTGTTCGTCATCGTGTTGCTCTATGCCGTGTTGGCCCAGCGTGTCGGCGGGCGGCTCACCCGGGGCCGCTCGGTGCGCTCCCGGCGTCGCGGTGCACTGTTGCGGTCCAGGCCGATCACGGCCGTCGCCTCGATCCTCAACCGGTTGCCGGTCCTGCAGCGGTCGTGGAACGCCGTGCGCCGCGCGTATCTGGTCCTGGTGCTCGGCTTCCTGATGTTGCCGATGATCGTGATCCTGAAGAGCTCGGTCGATTCGTCGGACTCGATCCAGGTCGGCTTCGACGGGTTCACGCTGAAGTGGTTCGCCGAGGCCTTCTCCTCGGACGGCTACCGCACGGAGTTGCTGTTCTCGGTCCGGCTCGCCGTGGCTGCCGTCGTGATTGCGCTCCTGGTGTCCCTGGCGGCGTCGTGGGTCTTGGCCCGGTTCTCCTTCCCCGGTCGTGACGGGGTGGTGGCGTTCCTGATGTCGCCGCTGCTGGTGCCGCAGGCCTCGTTGGCCATCGGGTTCGTGCTGTTCTTCCTGTGGCTGGGCACCAGCCCATCGTTCGAGCGGCTGTTGTTCGCTCACCTGGTGATCACGGTTCCGTACATGTGTCGGATGCTGGTGACGGCGTTCGAGAGCGTGCAGCGGTCCATGGAGGAAGCGGCGCTGTCGATGGGAGCGCGCCCGTTGCGGATGTTCTGGCGGGTCACGCTGCCGCTCGTTCGCCCCGGACTGTTCGCGGCGTTGCTGTTCGGGTTCCTCGTATCGTTCGACGAGGCTGCGGTGTCGGTGCTCCTGGCGAGCGGCGACACCACGACGTTCCCGGTCAAGTTGCTCGGCGCCATGGAGTTCCAGCCGACCCCGATCGGCACGGCGGTATCGGCGTTGTTGATCCTCGTGCTCATCTTCGGGATCGTCCCGCTGGAGCGACGCTTCGGCATCGCCTCCAACGCCGTCGGCGGACGCCGCTGAGGTGGGTTGCGTTCAGCGGGCGCTCTGGAGCGCGGCGAGGTCGGGGGTGGCGATGTCCAACTCGCCCACCGGGACCGCGCAGGCCTCGGTGGTCCACGCCCAGATCGAGGTGACCTTCCGTTCCGGCTGGACGTAGCCGTTGCGGCCGTGGAGTATCCGGTAGTTGTCGATGCAGAGCAGGTCGCCGGCGGCGAGCCGGAACTGGGTACCGTCGTGGCGGGAGCGAGCCACCTCGTCCATCCAGTGCTGCACCATCGGGGCGTGGCTGTGCTCGTCGGGTCCCGGTGCGGCGGCGAGGTCGGGATGGCAGCGCACCTGCACCCGGCCGTGCACCCGGCGAGCGATCGGCTCGAAGCTCGGCTGGGGGAAGTTCGGCATGCTGTGGTCGATCGGGACGGTCCACGCGAACCGGGCGAAGGCCTCGTCGTGTGCGGACAGCAGCGTGAGCAGCCGTAGCGCGTCGACGAGGAACGAGGCGCCGCCGATCGCGCACGGCTGCGCGCACCACAAGAAGATGTGGTCGGGGGCGTAGTCGCCGAAACCGAAGCCGTCGTTGTGGGCCGGTTGGTCGGCCTCCATGGGCCCCCGGTAGCGCTTCCGGCCGCGCTCGTCGGCCGGTTGCGCGGTGACGACGGCGGCCTCGTCGGCGATCTGCACGGGCGTCACCTCGAACTGGGGGCGGATCCGGACCGTCCGCGGCCCCAGTACGTCACGACCGGTGGCGACCGCCTGGTCGAGATCGGTGACGCCACGCACGAGGGCGGCGCCGTCGACGGCGAGCAGCGCCCGGGCGTGCTCGCACGACATGGCCACCTGGGGCAGGATCGCAGCGGCTCGAGGGTCCACGCACGGCCTCCTTGGGATGCGGGCGCAAGTGTCGTCGATCCCGGTGACCGGACCGTTGCGGCCGGATCATCACTTCGTTTCGCCCAGAGCAAACCGGGCCGAGCACCGGTCTCGCCGCGCGCCGCGGCCGGTCGCCGTCGTTCGGGCAGACTTGGACGATGGTGGTCGTGGCGCTGCGCTCGTGGTCGTCCCGGCGATGGTCGACGGCGGTGGTGGCCTCGCTGGCGACGGCGCTCGTCATCGGGCTTCCGACCGACGTCATCCCCAACCCGGTGTTCGGCCGCCCGGTCCCGGTCACCTGGTGGTCGCCGCTCGTGCTCGCCGTGTCGGCGGTCCTGACCGGGATGCTCGTGGCGACCTACGTGCGTGCGGTACCCGGTGTCGATCGGCCGGCGCGCGCCGGCGGCCTGGGCGGAGCGCTTGCGTTCTTCGCCGTCGGCTGCCCGGTGTGCAACAAACTCGTCGTCGTCGCCCTGGGCACCTCGGGGGCCCTGCGCTGGTTCGAGCCGATCCAACCGCTCCTGGCCGGTGCATCGGTGGCGCTGCTGGCCGTCGCGCTGCGTGCCCGGCTCCGGGGCGAGGTCGCCTGCCCCGTTCCCCGATGACCGATCCGACACTGCGTCGCCGGGTCGTCGTGGCCGGTGCCGGTGGCCGGGACTTCCACGACTTCGCCACCGTGTTGCGCGACGACCCCGCCGTCGAGGTCGTCGCGTTCACCGCGGCGCAGATCCCCGGCATCGACCATCGCACCTTCCCGGCTGCGCTCGCAGGGCCCCGCTACCCCGACGGCATCCCGGTCCTCCCCGAGGCCGACCTCGCCGCGCTCGTCGCCCGCCACGGGGTGGACGAGGTGATCCTCAGCTACTCGGACCTTCCGCACGTCGAGGTCATGCATCGGGCCTCGATCGCGCTCGCCGCCGGCGCCTCGTTCCGGCTCCTTGCCCCGCAACGGTCCTTCCTCTCCCTCGACCGTCCGGTCGTCGCCGTCACCGCCACCCGCACCGGAGCCGGCAAGAGCCAGACGAGCCGCCGGATCGGTCGCCTGCTCCTCGACGCCGGCCTGCGCGTTGCGCTCGTGCGTCATCCCATGCCGTACGGGGACCTGACGGCGATGGCCGTCCAGCGGTTCGCGACCCTCGACGAACTCGACGCCGCCGCCCCGACGATCGAAGAGCGAGAAGAGTACGAGGAGCCGATCCGCCAAGGGTTCGTCGTGCACACCGGTGTCGACTACGCCGCCGTCGGGCGGGCCGCCGCGGCCGAGGCCGACGTCGTCGTCTGGGACGGCGGGAACAACGACACGCCGTTCTTCACGCCGGCGTTGTGGATCACCGTGCTCGACGCGCTCCGACCTGACCACGGGCTCGGCTACCACCCCGGCGAGGTCAACCTGCGCCGGGCCGACGTGGTCGTCGTCAACAAGCTCGACAGCGCGCCCGCCGGTGCGCTCGAGGCCGCGCTCGCGGGGATCGAGACGGTCAACCCGAGGGCGACCGTCGTGCTGGCCGACTCGCCGGTCACCCTCGACCCGGGCCCGACGTTGGCCGGGCGTCGGGTGCTCGTGGTCGAGGACGGCCCCAGCCTCACCCACGGCGGGATGCCCTTCGGCGCCGGCACGGTCGCGGCCCGGGCGGCCGGTGCGACCGAACTGCTCGACCCGCGCCCGTACGCGGCGGGCTCGATCGCCCAGGTGTACGCCGCGCATCTCCACCTCGGTCCGGTGCTGCCGGCGATGGGGTACGGCGCCGAGCAGGTCGAGGACCTCGCAGCGACGATCGCCGCAGCGGCGCCCGACGTCGTGGTCACCGGCACCCCGATCGGGCTCGAGCACGTGCTCGCCCGGGCGGGTGGCCAGCTCGGCGTCCCCGTCCGGCGGGCCCGGTACGAACTGCGGGAACGCCAGCACCCGGACCTGCGCGACGTCCTCGCGCCGTACCTCGCCGGCTGGGGAGCCCGGGCGTGAGCGCACGGGTGGCGATCACCCACGTCGAACTGCGCCGGGTCCACCTGCCGCTCGTCACCCCGTTCCGCACTGCGCACGGCGTCGAAACCGTTCGTGACGTTCTCATCGTGCGCGTGCTCGGCCCCGACGCGGAAGGCTGGGCGGAGTGCGTCGCGCCGGCGGAGCCCACGTACACGGCCGAGTACGTCGACGGCGCGCACGACGTGCTGCGCCGGTTCCTCGTCCCGGCGTTCGCGGCGGGTGAGGCTGCGCCGGTGGTGAAGGGTCACCCGATGGCGCGCGCGGCGCTCGAGGTGGCCGTCCTCGACGCCGAACTGCGTGCCGCGGACCGCAGCCTCGCCGCCCACCTCGGCGTCACCCGGGCGCGCGTCCCGGCCGGCATCGCCCTCGGGATCTCCGGCTCGGTACCCGCGCTGCTCGACGCCGTCGAGCGGCACGTCGCCGAGGGCTACCGGCGGGTGAAGCTGAAGATCGAACCCGGATGGGACCTCGTCCCGGTCGCCGCCGTCCGGAGCCGGTTCCCGGACCTGGCTCTGCAGGTCGACGCCAACGGCTCGTACACCCTGGCGGCCGCCGACCATCTCGGTGGCCTCGACGAGTTCGGCCTGCTGCTGTGCGAGCAACCGCTCGCCGACGACGACCTCGCCGGCCACGCCGCCCTCGCCCGCCGGATGCACACGCCGATCTGCCTCGACGAGACGATCACCTCCGCCACCGTCGCCGCCGATGCGATCGAGCGGGGTGCCTGCTCGGTGGTCAACCTCAAAGTCGGCCGGGTCGGCGGGCTCGCGGAGGCGGTGCGGATCCACGACCACTGCCGGGCCCGGGGCGTGGCGCTGTGGTGCGGAGGGATGCTCGAGACCGGGCTCGGCCGGGCGCTCAACGTCGCCCTCGCCGCCCTGCCGGGCTTCACGCTCCCCGGTGACCTGTCGGCGTCGGACCGGTACTTCCACGAGGACCTCACCGAACCGTTCGTGCTCGACGACGGCCACCTCGCGGTGCCGGCCGGTCCCGGTCTCGGGGTGAGCCCCCGCCCGGAGGTGCTGGCCGCCACGACCCGTTCGGTCGAGACCCTCGACCTGCGCCGTTGAGGACCGAGGTCCCGGTCGGATCGTGCCCGCCGGCGGCCACACTGCGGCATGCCCGAGTTCGACTACGCCGGGGCCGCAGCGCCCGTGCGGCTGTTCAGCGCCGACGCCGTGTTGTGGGTCGCCCCGTCGGCGGCCTCGAACCCGGCGGTACCCCGATCGTGTGAGCGCTACGGCGTGATGACGGCCCGGCCGGCGAGCTTGCCGGCGTGGAGCAGCGCGTAGGCCTCGGCGGCCCGCTCGAGCGGGAACCGTTCGACGTGCGGATTGATCGCACCGCGGGCGGCGAGCGCGATCACCTCCATCAGCTCGGTGACCGTGCCCCAGTAGGTGAGCGACACCGACACGCCATAGGGCACCCGGCCCTGACCGACGGCCAGCGATCCGCCGGCAAGGCCGACGATCGTCACGTGACCCGCCGAGCGGACCACCGAGGCCGCGAGCGTCAACGTGCTGTCGGCCCCGACGAAGTCGAGCACGACGTCGGCACCGATCCCACCCGTGCGGCCGCGGATCTCGGCGGCGGCACCGTCGGCCGGGATCGCATGATGCGCCCCCGACGCGAGCGCAAGGGCGAGGGCCTCGGCGCGGGTGTCGACGGCGATGATCGTCGCCGAGGTCGTCGCGGCGAGGATCTGCACACCGAGGTGACCGAGGCCGCCGACACCGATCACGGACCACCGTCGCCCCCGGTTGCAGCAGCGCCGCCGACCGCTTGATCGCATGGTACGGCGTGAGCCCGGCATCGGTGAGCGGGGCGGCGATCACGGGATCGAGGTCGCCGAGCGGGACGAGGTGCCGGGCGCTCGGCACGAGCAGCAGCGGAGCCATCCCGCCGTGCGTGCCGAGGCCGCCACCCGCGACCGGGTTGGTGTGCGCCACCGCGCAGTAGTTCTCCGCCCCGGTCCGGCACCGGTGGCAGCGCCCGCAGCCCCACGGCCCGTGGACCGCGACGGGCGCACCGATCTCGAGGCCGGTGACCCCGGCGCCGACGGCATGGACGTACCCGGCGTTCTCGTGCCCGAGCGTCATCGGGATCGGCCAGGGGACCAGACCCGGCGGGAGATCGTGGAGGAGGTGCAGGTCCGAGTGGCAGGCACCGGCGCCCGCCACCCGGATCACGACCTGCCCCGGCCCCGGTTCCGGCTCGGCGACCTCGCGCAGCTCGGGGTCGTGCTGAACTCGACGAGCTGCAGGGCTCGCACGGTGGGCTCGTCAGTTCGACGCCGACGGCGTCGCGCTCGACAGGCGGTGGTTGGTGTAGGTGGGGCCGCCCACCCAGTGGCACACCTGCGGGTCGCACTCGCGCAGCGAGCCGCGCTGCCACCGGCCGTCGAGGTCGAACCATCCCTCGCGTCCATCCGTCGCGGTCACCTTGACGATGCCGTCGCCGTCGCGCTCGTAGAGCCAGCCGGTGAAGGGATGCTTTGCGCCGTTCATGACCGCCTCACTTGCCCTCGCCGCCGGCGGGGCCCTCGATGAACTCGGTGAGCTTGTTGTGGAGCCAACGAACCTTCGACTCCTGGTAGATGCTCAACGTGACGCCGGGCTTGAAGGTGGCCTCGAGGCCCTTCTGCACGTTGGCCATGTTGTAGAGATCGCCGTCGAACACCTTGCCGAGCATGCCGATCTCCTCGGCGGCGGAGAACCGCTCGTCGGCGCTGAGCCAGTGGATCGACGCCGGCGGAGGACGCTCGCCTTCGTAGGGCGACACGAAGATGCACTCCATGATCGCCTGGCGGTGGTTGTCGCCGTTGGGGCGGAACCGGTACACGATCCGGTTGTAGGCACCCCAGGGGTGGAAGTTCGGGAACAGGGTGTAGTCGAGCGAGTCCATCAGTTCGGCGTCGCTCATCCGCTCGGCCCGCTCGCCGTCGATCGGGGCCCAGCGGCGCCGGGCCATCTCGGCGGCGAAGGCCCGCATCGTGGTGCCCTCGGGGACGTGGACCGGCAGTTCCTGATCGTGGCGCACGTCGAGCATCGCTGCGAGCATCTCGTCGGGCGTGGGCTCGTAGCCGAGCAGCGGGCTGGGGGTGCCGCCGGGCGTGATCACGCGCGAGCAGTTGTCCCAGATGTCGATCTGGCTGTTGGTGTCGCCGAGGTACGGCATCACGAGCGGGTGCGTGCCGTTGACGTGGTACGCCTCGCAGAACGCTTCCTGCACGATCTTCCAGTTGGCGTCGATCACCTTCGCGATGTGGGCCTGCTTGTAGTAGCTGCCGAGGTCCCAATCGGCGAACTGCTCGCGCAGGTCGGCGATGTACTCGTCGAACGGGGTGGCATCCGGATCGGGGTTGATGAACACGAACCCGGCCCAGGTGCCGACCTGGCAGTCGTGGAGGTGGAACGCCTCGTCCTCCACCTGCGGGAAGTCCCAGCGGGCGGGGATGTCCTGCAGCGAGCCGTCGAGGCGCCAGGCGAAGCCGTGGAAGGCGCAACGGATCTCCGAACAGTTCCCATCGAAGTCCTTCAACCGCCGGCCCCGGTGCAGGCAGGCGTTGGGGAAGGCCTTGATCGAACCGTCGGGCTGGCGGACCACCAGGAACGACCACCGGGTGATCTCGTACACGTAGTAATCGCCCGGCTCGGGGATCTCCTCCTCGCGGCAGGCGTACTGCCAGGCCCGGGTCCAGAGGCGCTTGACCTCCTTGTCGTGCCACTCGCGTGAGATGTACCGGTCGATCGAGACGTCCTCGTCGCCCTGGTGGCTCCAGTGCTCGGCCCGCAGCGCGGCGGGGACCGGCTTGGTGTCGGCGTCGAGCAACTGCTGGTAGGTGACCCCGGGGGAACGGGCGATCTCGGGATCGGCCTGCATCGTCATGTCGCTTCCCCTCACGGGACGGTCGGAACTGATCGGGAGATTACTTCTCGCAGGCCGCAGGCGGGGAGGGCGGGTCCCAGTCGAGCCACAGCTCCTTCATCGCCCGGAGGGTCACGTTCGGGTGGTGCGAGAAGTCGTTGCGGCCCGGGCCGAGGCGCAGGTTCGCCAGGCGGGGCACGAGCGTTTCGAACGTGAGGCGCTGCTCGACGCGCGACAGCCCGGCCCCGGGACACACCGTCTCGCCCCACGAGAACGCGAGGTGCCGGTGGGCGTTTGGCCGCTGGTGGTCGAACTCGGCCGGGCAGCCGAACACGGCCGGGTCCCGGTTGGCGGCGGCGTACCGCAGGTGGAGGCTCGCGCCCCGGGGGATCGGGACCCCGCCGACGTCGGTGTCGATCAGGGCGGTGCGCACCATGCCCATCGTCGGGGACTCGGCCCGCAGCACCTCTTCGACGAAGCCCCGGGTACGGCTGCGGTCGGCCCGCAGTGCGGCCAGGGTGTCGGGGTTCGACAGCAGCAGCCACATCCCCGAGGTGAGCGCGAACGTGGTGGTCTCGTTGCCGCCGATGTACAGGTGGTCGACCATGTTGATGATCTCGGCCTCGGTCAGGGGCCGGTCGCGGAACCGGGCCTCATTGACGAGGTAGGAGATAACCGAGTCATCGGGCGTGGCCCGCTTGTCGCGCATGGTGTCGGCGATGAAGTGCTGGAACTCCACCCCCTTCTCGCCCGCGTAGACCGCCTCGTCGTCGCTCAAGCGGCCCTTGAACGGCAACACCCAGGCCTCCGACCACACCTTGAGCTGCGGGATGTCCTCGGCCCGGAATCCCATGAACGCGGTGATCACCCGGACCGGCAGGGGGATGGCGAACTGACGCACGAACTCGCAGGTGCCGTCGGGCTCGAACGCGCCGAGGAGCTCGTCGATGATCCCCTGGATCAGGTCGCGGCGCCGTTCGGCGGCGGCGACGGTGAAGAACGGGTCGACGATGCGGCGGTAGTCGGCGTGCTCGGGCGGGTTCGAGCCGAGCACCGACCGGCGCGGCCATCCGTCGCGCTCGTAGATCTCTCGGGTGAGGGCGTTCGGCCCCGCCGACGGGGTGGACTCCCCGGCGCCGCGCCCGAACACGTCGATGCGGCGCAGCACGTCGGCGATGTCGTCGTAACGGGTGAGCACGTAGGTGGTCGTGCCCGGCATCTGCCACACCGGGGCCTCGGCCCGCAGCAGGTCGTAGGTCGGGTACCAGTCCTCCTGGGTGGCGGGACAGAAGAAGTCGACCTCGTCGACCCTCGTCGGACGACCCGGAACGCTCGCAGCCACGGCAGCTCCCCTCGCGACGCCCTGACGCTAGTGCCCGGCCGGGCGGCGACCGCGGCCTACGGTGCGAGGGTGTCCACCACCGCCTCGCCGCCCGACGCCCGACGCCGGGGTGCGACCGCCGTGTTGCGCCATCGGGACTTCCGCTTGTTCTGGCTCGGAGCGCTGGTGTCGAACATCGGCACGTGGATGCAGAACGCCGCCGTCCCGTTCGTGATCTACCAGCTCACCGAATCCTCGGCGTGGGTGGGGCTGTCGACCTTCGCCGTGCTGTTCCCCGGTGTCGTCCTGGCGCCCGCCGCCGGGGCCTACGCCGACCGGCTCGACCGTCGGCGCGTGCTGCTGTTGGGCCAGGCCGCCTCGGGGCTGGCCGCGTTCGGACTCGCCGGCGCATGGGCGGCCGGCGTGCACCGGCCGGGTGTGGTGCTGCTGCTCGTCACCCTGGGCGGCATCGTGTGGGGCCTGACGATGCCGACCTGGCAGGGCTTCCTCGCCGACCTCGTGCCCCGGTCCGACCTGCCGGACGCCGTCACGCTGAACTCGATGCAGTTCCACGGCTCGCGTGCCATCGGCCCGGCGCTCGGCGGTCTCGTCCTCGCCGCGTTCGGGCCCACGTGGGCGTTCGTGGCCAACGGGATCTCCTACGTGGCGGTGATCGTCGCCGTGCTCGCCGTGCGGGCCCGGCCGGCGCGCCCGCAGCCGTCGGGCAACAGCGTGCGCAGCGACCTGCTGGCGGGGTTCCGCTACGCCCGGCGCAACCGGGGGATCGCCACGGCGTTGACGATCGTCGTGGCCGTCGGGTTCCTGGGTAACCCGATCGTGCAGCTCGCGCCGGTGTTCGCCGAGCGGATCTACGACGTCGGCGCCGGGGAGTACGGCCTGCTCACCGGGGCGTTCGGGGCCGGCGCAGCGACGGGGATCTGGTTGGTCGGGCGGTGGAGTCGCAACCGGGGTCGCAGCCGGGTCCTGCTCGGCGCGCTCGGCGTCCTCGGCGTCGCCGTCGTCGGCTTCGGGCTCGCCCCGGTCTACTCGGCCGGGCTCGCGTGCGTGCTCGTGGCCGGGTCCGCGGCGGTGGGCTCGGGCACGCTGCTGCTCACCACGGTGCAGCTGCAGGTGGCCGACGCGTTCCGGGGTCGGGTGCTCGGCGTGTACGCGATGGCGTTCACCGCCAGCTACCCGCTCGGCTCGCTCGTGCAAGGGCTGCTGGCCGATGCGATCGGGCCCCGGGCCAACGAGTTGGTGGTCGGCGCAGTGATCCTGGCGGTCGCCGTCACGCTGGTGATCCGGCGGGCGTCGCTCGTGGCCCTCGACGCCAGTGGCGCCGAGCCGGCCTAGTCGCGGATCTTGCGATCCATGTTCTCGTGGTAGTGCGCGATCTTGCACTCCCGCTCCGACAGGATCTGCGTGCGGAACGCCGAGGACCGCTTGGTGCGCGCCATCTGCTGGTAGATCGCGATGTCCTCGCCGACCACGTGTTGCAGGCCGGCCCAGTGCCGCATCGTGTGCTGGAAGTACTGCTCGTAGGCGGGGTCGGTGCGGTCGCCCGGGTAGAGGATCTCCCAGCACAGGAACCGGGTCCGGTCGACGTCGATCGGGATCGGCTGGAACACCTGGATGTGCTCGGGGTTGCAGTTGAACACCGTGTTCGGGAATACCACGTAGTGGCAGATGCAGAAGCGGTGGTGGTCCCAGGTGGCCTGCAGGTCGTCGAGGTGCTCGGCCCGGGGCACGAAGCACAGGTAGTTGTCGCCCGAGATGTGGAACGACGTGCCGCGCACCGCCTTGGTGAACGCCGGCGGCACGTGGTGCAACTCGGTGACGTGGTACACCTCGTTGAACCCGTCGACGACCGCTTTGTACGAGACGGGCACGTCGAAGGTGATCACCTCGTGCAGGACCATGTCCTCCATGCGGTAGGCGCCGAGGTCGCTCGTGATGTCGGGACCGATCGCGTCGAGCAGCGGCGTGGCGGCCTGCGGGCCGGCCAGGTTGATCCAGATCCACCCGCCCCAGGTGTCGACCGCGACGGCGGGGGAGCGGGCGCCGTCGACGTCGTCGGCGCAGAAGTCCTCCCGTTCGGGCACGCCCACGAGACGTCCGGTCGTGTCGTACACCCAGCCGTGATACGGACAGGTGAACCGGCGGGCGCCGCAGCCGGACAGCTTGCCGACGATCGCAGGCCCACGGTGCAGGCACACGTTGTGGAACGCAGCGAACCCCCCGTCGGGCTGCCGGGTGACGACCACCGTCTCACCGTGGCCCTCGTAGGTGAGCCAGTCGCCCGGGTTCGGGATCTGCTCGACGCGCCCCGCGATCAGCCAGTGGGTGCGCAGCACCTTCTCCCGCTCGAGTTCGAAGCGGACCGGGTCGGTGTACACGTCCATGGACATCCGGCTCGGACCGTGGTCGGGGACGTGCTGCACCCCCGGGCCGAGCCGGGCCGGCAGGTCACCGCGAACGGGAATGTGGACCATGGCAGAGAACCCCCGAGGCGCCGTGTGCGGATGGTATCCGGGCTCGGCGCCCGTACTCAGGCCCAACCGCCGGCGTAGGCGACGAACTGGCCGGTGGTGAACCGGCTCGTACCGTCGAGGAACACCGCACAGAAGTGGGCGAACTCGTCCATCGTGCCGAGCCGGCCCATCGGGACCATCGCCTCCACCCGGGCCCGGCCCTCGGGGGTGTCGGCCCGGTTGGCCTTTACGAAGCCCGGGAAGTCCATGAAGTTCGTCCCGACCGCGTTCACCTGCACCCCGCTACCGGCCACCTCCGCCGCCACGTTGCTCACCAGGTGGTTGGCCCCGGCCCGGGCCGCCGAGTACAGCGGCGCCCCCGGCGTGGCACGAGCCGCGGACGCGCTGGTGATGACGAGCACCTGCCCCTCGCCCCGCTCGATCATCAGGGGCAGGACGGCCTTCAAGAACCGGTACGGGATCTCGACGCAGCCGACGAGGACGTTGCGGAGGTCCTCGACGCTCGAGCGCAGGAAACGGCCGGTGGCGATCCGCCCGGAGAACAGGCAGGCGGCGTCGATGCGACCGAAGCGGGCGATCCCGGCCGCCACGAGCGCCTCGGCGGCCCCGTCGGCGCCGAGGTCACCGAGCCCCTCCACGGCCTCCACGGCCGCGCCCGACGCGGTCAGCTCCTCGACGAGCGCAGGTGCCGGGTCGGCCAGCACGAGGTCGTGCCCGCGGGCGGCGAGCACCCGGGCGAGGTCCGGGCCGACGTAGGAAGAGGACGGGACGACGGCGGCGACCCGGCGGGTGGTGATCTCGGTCATGGCCCCAGCTTGCCCGGTTGTTGGGAGCCCGTCGGGCGGCGGCGGTAGCGTTCCGGCCGATAGCTCGGACCATGGGGGCGACATGAGCGATATCGATACCGCACAGCTTTCCGACGCGGAGGCCGAGGCGTTCCGGGCTCGTTGCCGGACGTTCCTCGAGCAGCACGCCACGGGGATCAAGGGCACCCGGGGTGACGACCGTGGCGCCGGGATGATGGCCCAGGCCAAGACGTTCCAGAAGGCGCTCGCCGATGCCGGCCTGGCCGGGATCGTGTTCCCGAAGGAGTACGGCGGCGCCGGGCTCACCCGGGCCCACGAGCGGATCTGGCGCGAGGAGTACGCCAAGTTCCCCGACATGACCTCCGAGCTCACGATCAGCCACGGCATGTGCCTGCCGGTGCTCAACGACTTCGGCACCGCCGAGCAGAAGGACCGGTTCCTGGCCAAGAACATCAGCGGCGAGAACGTGTGGTGCCAGATGTTCTCCGAGCCCGGCGCGGGTTCCGACGTCGCCAGCTTGCAGACCAAGGCCGAGCGCGACGGTGACGAGTGGGTCATCAACGGCCAGAAGGTGTGGACCACGCTCGCCCACCTGAGCGACTACGGCGTGCTGATCGCCCGCACCAACCCCGACGCCCCCAAGCACGCCGGCATCTCGATGTTCATCTTCGACATGAAGGCCCCCGGCGTCGAGATCCGCCCGATCCACCAGATCGACGGCGGCAAGCATTTCAACGAGATCTTCTTCACCGACGTGCGCATCCCGGCCGACTGGCTGCTCGGCACGTTGAACAACGGGTGGAACCAGGCCACCGCGATGCTGATGTACGAGCGGGTCGCCATCGGCACCGGCTCCTCCAGCGGTGTGTCGCACCCCTATGCCGACCGCCTGATCGACGACGCCCGCAAGAAGGGCCTCACCGCCGATCCGGTCGTTCGCCAGTTGCTGGTGCGCATCTACAGCGAGGAGACCACGAAGTCGCTCGTCGCGATGCGCACCCGGGCCGAGCTCAAGGCGGGCAAGGCCCCCGGGCCCGGTGGGTCGCTCGGCAAGCTGCACGGCGCCCGCATCTCCCGGTTGATGCGCCAGGCGGTGCAGACCGTCGCCGGCGCCGAGACCAACGCCTGGGAAGAGGGCGGCAGCGACTTCTGGCGCCGGATGATGCTCACCAGCTTCTCGTCGCACATCGCCGGCGGCACCGACGAGATCCAGAAGAACATCATCGGCGACCGCGTGCTCGGCCTGCCCCGCGAACCGATGGTCGACAAGGACCTGCCGTTCCGCGACCTCAAGGTCGGCACCCAGCGGTCCTGATCGGCGGACACCGGCGCTGCGGCGCCGGTGCGGTCTGGCACCGGGTCGGCCGGCGAGGGGTACGGTCGCACCCATGCGCACGCAGGACCTGATCGATCTCACCGGCAAGCGGGCCGTGGTCACCGGCGCCGGAGCCGGGATCGGCGCCGCCATCGCCGCTCATCTCGCCGGTGCCGGTGCCACGGTGCTGGTCACCGATCTCGACGCCGTCGCCGCCGAGGCGACGGCGTCGTCGTTGCGGGCCGCCGGAGCCTCGGCGAGCGCCATGCGCTGCAACGTGACCGTCACCGACGAGCTCGTCGCCGCCGCCGAGGCGGGGGCGGGCGACGACGGCGTCGACATCTGGGTGAACAACGCCGGGATCTACCCGACCACCGGTCCGCTCGCCGGGGTCACCGACGAGTTCGTGGCTCGCATGCTCGACGTGAACGTGCGGGCCCAGTATTCGGCCACCCGGGAAGCGGTTCGCCGGATGCCCCGCGGTGGGGCGATCGTGAACCTGGCCTCGATCGCCGGATTGCGCGGCGGAGCCGGGATCAGCGCGTACTCCACGTCGAAGGCGGCGGTGATCGGGATGACCCGGGCGCTCGCCGCCGAGTTGGGCCCGGCCGGGGTCCGCATCAACGCCGTGGCGCCGGGCGTCATCGACACCCCTGGCGTGCAGGCGCAGCTCGGTCCGCTGAAGGACCAGGGGATCGAGATCGAGCGGATCATCGCCGGGAATCCGCTGCGCATCGGCGGCCGGCCCGACCACATCGCCCGCGTCACGCTGTTCCTCGTGTCGCCGCTCGCCGAGTTCGTCACCGGGCAGACGATCGTCGCCGACGGCGGCGCCACGCTGTGAGCGTCGAGTTCCACCTGGACTCCCCGGCGTTCCAGGCCGACCCCGCCGAGCACTTCGCCCGGCTGCGCACCGGCTGCCCGTTGCACCGCAACGACGAGCCGGCGCTCCACTACTCGCTGTCACGCGACGCGGACGTGCGCTCGGCGTTGCGCGACGACGAGACCTGGTCGTCGGCGGCGGGCCCGGGGCTCGCCCATGCGGACCCGGCCCGGTCCACGACGGTGCTCGTGTCGAGCGACCCGCCGAAACACACTGCGGAGCGCGTGGCGATCTCCCGGGTGTTCCGCACCTCGGCCGTCGAGGCGATGGAACCGGACCTGCGGACGCTCGTGGCGGGGATCGTCGACGGTTTCGTCGCTCGGGGCGCGGGTGATCTCGTGCAGGACCTGGGGATGCCGGTGCCGCTCACGGTGATGTGCTGGATGCTCGGCACCCCGGTCGAGGACCTCGAGCTGTTCCGGTCCTGGGTGCTGCCGATGGCCGAGGGCGTCACCTACGTGCGGGGCTCGATGGACCCGCGCGTCGCCAACGCCTACCGCGAGTTCACCACCTACTTCGGGGCGCACATCGCTCGTCGCCAGGTTGCGATCGATGCGGGCGACGCGGTGCCCGACGACCTGCTGACCCGCCTGCTCACCGTCGAGCGCGACGGCCAGCGCCTCACCACCGCGCAGGTGTTGGGGTTCTGCCAGTTCCTGCTCGTCGCCGGCAGCGCCACCACCACGCTGCTGATCGGCAACCTCGTCCACCGGCTGCTGGAACACCCCGACCAGTGGGCGGCCGTGGCCGCCGACCGGTCGCTGGTGGCCAACGCCGTCGAGGAGAGCCTGCGGTTCGACGCACCGGTGCACGGCCTGTTCCGCACCAACACCTGCCCGGTCACCCTGCACGGCGTCGACATCGAACCCGACACCAAGGTGCTCATGCTGTTCGCATCGGCCAACCGCGACCCTGACGCCTGGGACGACCCGGACCGCTTCGACGTCACCCGTGACCTCGGCGGCCTGAAGCGTCATCTGGCCTTCGGGTACGGGATCCACCTGTGCCTTGGTGCGCCGCTCGCCCGGCTCGAAGCCGCCGTCGCCCTCGACGCCGTGCTCGACCGGTTGCCCGGCCTGCGCCTCATCGGTGAACCGGTCGAGGTGCCGGCCTCGGTGCTGCACGGCTACGAACATCTTCCCGTCGCCTGGGACGTCCCCCCGGGCTGATCCGAGCCGAGGAGGCCCGAGCATGGAGACCCTGCAACGCGACGTCCCCACCGGGGTGGTGGCCGGCGCCTACGACCCCCGGTTCGCACCGGTCGTCGAGGAGTTCGTGCGCAACTACCACGACCGTGGCGAGGTGGGCGCGTCGCTGTGCGTGTCGCTGGGCGGCGAGACGGTGATCGACGTCTGGGGCGGCGCGGCCGTGCTCCCCGGCGAGGACCGCGCCGGGGCGCCGTGGGAGCGCGACACCGTGTCGATCGTGTTCTCCTGCACCAAGGGCGCCACCGCGCTGTGCGCCCACGTGCTCGCGTCCCGAGGGCTCCTCGACTACGAGGCTCCGGTCGCCACGGTGTGGCCGGAGTTTGCCCGCAACGGCAAGGAATCGGCGACGGTGCGCATGATGCTCGACCATTCCGCCGGGGTGCCGGTGGTTCGGGGCGAATTGAGCCGGGACGAGGTCGAGGACTGGGACCGGATGGTCGCCCGCCTGGAGGCCGAGGAGGCGTTCTGGGAGCCGGGCACCCGCAACGGGTACCACATGCTCAACTTCGGCTGGACGGTCGGTGAGCTGGTGCGGCGGACGTCGGGCCGCTCACTGGGCACGTTCTTCGCCGAGGAGATCGCCGGCCCGCTCGGGATCGACTTCTGGATCGGCCTGCCCGAGGCGGTCGAGCCGAGGGTCGCGCCGATGCTGCCGTACGTGCGGCCCAAGGGTGAGCCGCTGTCGACGTTCCAGAAGGCGATCCTCAACGACCCCACCTCGATCCCCGCCTGTTCGTTCCGCAACGGCCCCGCCTTCAACCCCGGCCGCCGATCGGCCCGGGTGGCCGAGGTCGGCGGTGGCGGGGGGATCGCCAACGCCCGTGCGCTCGCCGGGATGTACCGGCCGCTCGCGCTCGGCGGTGACGGCCTCGTCGACGCTGCGACGTTGCGCCGGATGCGCACGATCTCGGTGGCCACCAACGACGACGCGACGCTGCGGATCGCCACCCGGTTTGCGCTCGGTTTCATGGTGTCGATGGACAACCGGGCCAAGGTGGAGACCGATTCGGTGGTGCTCGGGGAGCAGGCCTTCGGCCACGTCGGCGCCGGTGGTTCGATCGGGTTCGCCGACGTCGCGCACGGGCTGTCGTTCGGCTATTCGATGAACAAGATGGGCAAGGGCATCCTGCTCAACGAGCGCGGCCAGTCCCTCGTCGACGCCACCTACGCCGTCCTCGGCGCCTGACCGCCCGCGCCCGTCAGCTGGTCAGCGGGTCAGCGGGTCAGCGGGGGGTGAAGGTGACGGGCAGGGACCAGCAGGTGCGCAACTCGCCCCACTGCAGCGATCGCAGCGTGGGCGTGGCCCCCGCTGCGAGGGTTACGTCGCCGAGTCGTTCGAGCAGCACTCGGCTGGCGGTGACCGCCGTGTCACGGGTGAGCGCGAACCGCGAGCGCGGCCGGTCCTCGGGCAGGGCGGGGTGCTTCGAGGGCGCCCCGGTCCCGAACGACACCGGCGAGCACAGCCCATCGGCCCGGTAGTGCCCACGGGCCTCGCGGTGGCAGAGGTCCTTGCGGGTGATCGAGAACGTGTCCGGGTCCGGGAAGGCCCGCCGATCGCGGTTGGCCGCAGCGGCCGAGCACACGACCAGCGCCCCGTCGGGAAGCAGGCGGCCGAACCGCTCCACCTCGTGGCGGGTGAACCGGCGGGCGATCAGCACCGGCGTCGAGTGGCGCATCGCTTCGAGCCACGCCGCTTTCACCAAGCGGCGCTCCTCGGTGACGATGCCGAGCTGGTCTCGGTGGGTGAGCAGCAGGAACCACAGGTTGGCGAGCGACCCGTGGAGCGTGTCGTGGTCCTCCTCGAGCAGGGTGGCCACGACGTCGCGCTCGTCGCCACCGAGGCCGGCGATCACCGAGATCAGGTCGTCCCCCGGGGCATCGCGGCGCTGCGCGACGACGGGCTGCAACCCGGCCAGCAGCTCGTGGAACGCCGTGCGGGCGTCCTCCCGGCTGCGCGGCTCCCAGCTCCCGGCGCGCCGCAGTCGCAACAGCCGCTCGGCGAACCAGGCGAACGACGGCGCCGGCAGCCCGAGGACCCGGGCCCACAGCTCGACGGGGTACCGGGCGGCGAACCCGATCGCGAGATCGGCGGCGCCGGCGCCGTCCTGCTCGGCGGCCAGTTCGTCGCACAGTGCGTGGGCCACCTCGGCGGCGGCCGCATCGACGATGCGGGTGACGCACCCCCGTACGGCGATCTCGTCGCGTCGGTTCTGGCCGATGCCCTCGAGTTCGGCGAACCAGGCTCGGGGCCGCGTGACGTAGTTCGGCTCATCGACGAACACCGACGTGACGTCGTCGTACCGAGTGACCCAGAACGCGTTGCCCGGCCAGTCCCGGTAGCACGGGGTGGCCTCCCGCAGGGCGGTCAGCACGGGGTAGGGGTCGTCGAGGAACTGCGGGGTGTAGAGCTCGCGCGGCTTGATGGGGGGCCGGGGCTCCCAGACCCGCTCCCGTTGGTACACCTCGTAGGTGCGGAACCCGGCGGCCGCCTCGTCGACGGCGACCTCGGGTGCGGCGGTGCGTCGGGAGCCCGTCACGCGAGCTCCACGTCGAGCCAGAGGTTGCGGATCGAGCCCAACCCGATGGGGGCGAGCGAGGTGCCGTCGATGTCCTTGGGCATCTGCTCGACTGTGATGCGGACGTCGCGCAACCGTCGTGACAACACCATCGAGCCGATCACGGACTCCTGGTGGGAGATCCACGCCCCGGGGCACAGGTGCGGACCGACGCCGAAGGCCATGTGGCTGAAGCGGCCCTCCTTGGCGTAGCCCGAGCGCAGCAGCTTGCCCGAGTACAGGTCCGGCCGGAAGATGTCGAAACTCTCGGGCTCGGCGAAGATCCGGTCGTCGTGGTTGGCCGACACGTCGACGCAGTGCACGAGCGAGCCGGCGGGGATCGTCACCCCGTGGAGCGTGACGTCGAACGTGGTCTGGCGGGGCTGCCCACCGATCGAGGTGGAGTGCCGCAGCGTCTCGTGGAACGCGGCGTCCCACAGCGACTCGTCGGCTCGCACCGCAGCGAACTGCTCGGGGTGCTGCAGGAGCAGGTACCACATGTTCAAGATGGCGCCACGGGTGGTCTCGCCACCGCCACCAACCACCAGCGCGATGTTCGAGGTGATCTCCTCGGTCGACATCACGTCGCCGTCGATCTCGGTGGCGCACAGCTCGGAGATGATGTCCTTGCCGATCGAGGCCCCGGCCTCGTCGTAGAGGAACGTGGGCTGCTTGCGGCGTTGTTCGACGAGTTCGGCGACGTAGTCCTCGAGATCCTGGCGGGCCTCACGCCCCTGCTGCGCGGTGTCGGAGCCGCCGAGGCCGTTCATCATCGAGGAGTACCAGTAGAAGAACCGATCGCGCCCGTCGTCGGGGATGCCGAGCACCTGGCACACGACCCGGATCGGGAACTCGTTCGCGAAGCTGCGGGCCAGCTCGATCGTGCCCGACGAGCCGTCGAGGCCCCAGGCGTCGATCAGCTCGTTGGCCAGGCGCTCGATGTACGGCTTGCGCTTCTCCAGCGCCAGCCCCACCAGGTGGCGGCCGTAGACGTTGCGGCGCCGCCGATGCTCGATACCGCTGAGCTCGAGCTGGGTGTTGCCCAGCACCCCCGACGACGAGCCCTTCGGGATCGTGTTGAACCCGAGGTCGTCGAGGTAGGCGGCGGTGATGTCGTCGTACCGGGTGAGGTAGTAGGCGTTGCTCAGCCGGTCGTGGAACACCGGATGGTGATCGCGCAGGATCCGGTAGTAGGGGTACGGGTTCCGCTGGAACTCGAGCGTGGTGAAGATCCGCGGGTCGAACAGCGGCGTGCCGTCGGGGGCGTGTCCCATGTCGAGCGCAGTGCCGACTGGCATCAGCGGGAAGTCCTTGCGGGCGCCGGGCTCCGCCGGCACCCCTGCGGCGTCGATGCCGAAGGCGCGGTCGACGACGGCGTGGAACGGGCAGCTGGAGGCCATCTCGAAGTCCCCCCTTTGGTGTCGCCTGGACTATAACGATCGAGGTCGTCGACAGCCGTCCCGGGAGCCGTCCATGCCGTCGCGCTACGTGATCACCGAGCCCTGCATCGACGTGAAGGACAAGTCCTGCATCGAGGTCTGCCCCGTCGACTGCATCCACGCCGACGACGAGGACCGCGTCTGCTACATCGACCCCGACGAGTGCACCGGCTGCAACCTGTGCTTGGCGGCGTGTCCGGTGGGGGCGATCTTCACCGAGGAGACCGTCCCGGCGGCGGCGCAGGCCTGGGTCGAGGTGAACGCCCTGTGGTTCCGGGACAAAGCGGCCGCCCGGGCCCAGGTGGACGAACTCGCCGGGTGAACCGGTTCAGCGGCGCCGAGCGAACAGCGCCTTGAGGTAGGCCCCCTCGGGGAACCCGACCGGGTGGTCGGCCGGCGCGGCGGTGCGGGTGTGGATCTCGAGGGTGGTGCCGGTCGCGTCGAGGACCGTGGCCTCGAACGCCTCCGCGCTCACCCGGCTCGAACACGAGGCCAGCACCACCGTGCCCCCGGGCGCGACCAGGCCGGCGGCGGCGCGAGCCAGGCGGGCGTAGGCCCGGAGCGCGCCGGGAACGGCGGCGGTCTTGTTGGCGAACGACGGCGGGTCGACGACGACCAACCCGAACGGGGGAGCGCCGGCCCGACGCTGCGCGACGAGGCGGTCGAGCACTGCGAACGCATCGCCGACCACCGGGCGGTGCGCAACGCCGGGGGCGTTGCGGGCCATGGCCGCAGCGGTTGCCGTCAGTGCCTCGGGGGCGACGTCGACGCTGGTGACCTCGGTCGCGCCACCGGCGGCCGCGTGCACCGAGAACCCGCCGGTGCAGCAGAACACGTCGAGCACCCGGACACCGGCGGCCAGGGCCCGGACCCGGGCCCGGTTGTCGCGCTGGTCGAGGAACGCGCCGGTCTTCTGACCGTGGATCACGTCGGCGTCGAACACGAGGCCGTTCTCCCGGTACCGGATCGGGCCCGCCGGCAGGGTGCCGACGATCGCCCTCGCCGGCCCGATGCCGCTTCGGCGGCTGCCCCGCAGCACCACCCGCCGGACTCCCCCGGCCCCGGTCGTGCCGGCCCCGGACAGGCCGGCGACGACGGCGTCGAGCCACGGGACCCAGGCGGCGGTGTCGAGCCGGACCACGGCCACGTCCTCGTACCGGTCGACGGCCGCGTACCGGTCGACGACCGCGTACCGGTCGACGACCAACCCGCCGAGACCGTCGTTCTCGCCGTGCACCAGCCGGTACGCCGTGGTGGCCGGGTCGACGGCGTACCCGGCCCGGCGGGCGACGGCGGCCCGCACGGCGCCGCTCACCCAGGCGTCGTCGATCGTCGCCGGCGTCCCCCGAGCGAGGACCCGCACGCGGATCGGCGACGCCGGGTCGTACAACCCGACACCGGCGAAGCGGCGAGCGGGGTCGAACACGACCGCCAAGGATCCCGACGGGCCACCGGGATCGTGGGTGACGGACCGGTCGAACACCCACGGATGGCCGGCGCGCACCCGCCGGGCGGCGTCGGCGGTGACGCGGACCGGAACACGCAGGCTCACCGCAAGACGTAGTCGGCCGGGTCGGGGGCGCGGGTCTGCTCCCAGAACTCGATCACGGCGAACGGCCAGTTCTGTGCCGATCGGCCGTAGTCGTTCTTGTACCAGGACGACACCGACGAAAAGCCCCAGGTGCGCAACCGGTTGGCCTCGTCGATGCGGTCGTTGTAGGCGTCGTGGGCCTCGCGGCGCGGATCGAGCGAGCCGAGTGACTTCGCGAGCAACAGGTGCAGGCATTCGACGAGGAAATGCACCTCGCACTCGGAGAAGTAGATGATCGAACCGTTGGCCACGATGTTCGTGTTCGGGCCGTAGAGGCAGAAGAAGTTCGGGAAGTTGGGGACCATCACCCCGAGGAAGGCGCGAGCGTCGCCGGCCCACTGCTCGTGCAGGTCGATCCCGTCGCGGCCCGTCACCGTCATCGGCGTGAGGAACCGCGACGCCTGGAACCCGGTGCCGTAGATCAGCACGTCCGCCGGGTGCAGTTCGCCGTCGGCGGTGCGGATGCCGTCGGGCTCGATCGCGGCGATCCGTTGCGTATGCAACGACACGGTCGGCCGCCGCAGCGTGCCGGCCCAGATGCCGTCGTCGAGCACGAACCGCTTCGACAGCGGCGGGTAGTTCGGGGTGAGCGCCGCGCGCAACTCGGCGTCGTCGCCGGCCTGCAGGTCGATCCAGGCCTGGAGCTGCTGGCGCATCTCCTCGTTGCGGGCCGACACCGCCCGCTCGGTCGGCGGGTACGACGGGTCGACGTAGGCCGCGGGGAGCATGCCCTCGGCGCCGCGCCAGAACAGCCAGAACCGGTACCACTGGGCGTAGGCGAGGACGTGGCCGAGCAGCCACTGGAAGCCGGCCGCGACCGGCTGGTGGTAGCGGGGTGACGGGATGAGCCATGGTGCGGTGCGCTGGTACACGTCGAGGTGGCCGGCGATCTCGGCCACCTCGGGGATGAACTGGCAGGCGCTCGCCCCCGTGCCGATGACGGCCACCCGGCGACCCGTGAGCTCGACGGTGTCGTCCCACTGGGCCGAATGGAACGCCGGGCCGGCGAAGCTGCCCACGCCGGGCAGGTCGGGGAACTTCGGCCGGTTGAGCTGACCGACGGCGCACACCACGGCGTCGGCCACGACCGTGCCGTCGCCGTCGGCGTCGCGGACCGCGAGCGTCCAGGTCTGGGTGTCGTCGTCCCACGTGCACGAGCGCACCTCGGTGCCGAACCGGATCCGGTCGAGCAGGCCGAACTGCTCGGCGCACTCCCGGAAGTAGGCCTGGAGCACCGGCTGGGTGGAGTGGTACTCGGGCCAATCGTGCTTCTGGGCGAACGAATAGCTGTACATGTGGTTCTGCACGTCGACCCGGCATCCCGGATACCGGTTCTCCAGCCACGTCCCGCCGACGTCGTCGTTCTTCTCCAGCACGGTGAAGGCGATCCCGGCCTGATCGAGCCGGTGCGCCGCGGCGAGGCCCGACATCCCCGCGCCGATCACGGCGACCGTGAGCGTGCGTCCCGGTGCCACCTCGGCGGCCTGCCATCGAGGGGCCCGCAGGGCGTCGCCCTCGAGCGCGAGCTCCTCGCGCAGCAGCGGCACGTATCGCTCCGGCACGTCGGAGCCGGTGGAGAACGACATGAGCGCCACCATGTCGGCGGCCCCGAGCGGGGCGGGCACCCCGGCGCGCTCGTCGCGGAACCGGCGCAGCCCATCGAGGCACACCCGGCGGGCGAGGGCCTGCTGCTCGGCGGTGTAGCCGGCCTGGGGCTCGCGCAGCCGCGCCGGGTCGGGCCGCAGTTCGGGCCGCAGCACCGACCGGTCGCCGGTGAGATGGGCGACGGCTGCGAGCAGGGCGGGCAGTTCGGCGTCGGCGAGCGCCCGTTCGATGGTGGCGTCGTCGGCGGTGAACGGCGGGACGGGCGGCGACAGCGGCATCCCCGGAGCGTACGCGGCGGGGTCGAGCGTCCGTGTGCCACGATCCGGCCATGCGCGCGGTGACGATCGTGGACGGCAAGCTCGACTGGCGGGAGCATCCCGACCTCGTGCCGGGGAACGGCGAGGTGCGGGTGCGGGTGCGGGCTGCGGGCCTCAACTCGGCGGACCGGCTCCAGGTGGTGGGCCGCTACCCCGCGCCGGTCGGCTCGCCGCAGGACATTCCGGGTCTCGAGATCGCTGGCGAGGTCGACCTCGTCGGGCCGGGCGTCACGCGTTGGCGGCTCGGGGACCGGGTGATGGCCGTCGTCGGCGGTGGGGGTCAGGCCGAGCAGTGCGTGGTGCACGAACGGCACCTGCTCCCGGTGCCCGAGCGGCTCTCCGACGTCGAGGCCGGTGGGTTCCCCGAGGTGTTCACCACCGCCCACGACGCGTTGTTCACCCAGTGCGGACTCACGATGGGCGAGCGCGTCTGCGTCCACGGCGCGGCAGGCGGCGTCGGGGTGGCGGGCGTGCAGCTCGCGGTCGCGGCCGGTGCCTCGGTGGTGGCGACGGTGCGCAACGAGGACCTGCGCCGCGCCGTCGGCAAGCTCGGCGCCACCGTGGTCGCCCCCGAGGGGTTCGCCGACCACGGCCCGTTCGACGTGGTGCTCGAGCTGATCGGCGGCCCGAACCTGCCCGACGACATCCGCTCGCTGGCGCTCGGCGGGCGCATCACCGTCATCGGCGTCGGCGCCGGGCCGGCGGCCACGATCGACCTGTTCGGGTTGATGGCCAAGCGCGGCCGGATCCACGGTTCGACGCTGCGGACCCGCAGCCTCGAGGACAAAGCCGATGCGGCCCGGCGGGTGGAGCGCCAGGTGCTCCCCCTCGTCGCCGACGGTCGCTTGAGCGTGCCGGTGGCGGCGACGTTCCCGATGGCTGCCGCGGCCGACGCCTACGAGCGCTTCACCCAGGGCGGCAAGCTCGGCAAGATCGTGCTCGTCGCCGAGTAGCCGGGTTGCGCCGGTCGGGGTAGCGCTGCGCACGTTCAACCCTGGGGAGGAGGCGCCGAGGCCCTTCGGGCCCGCACGATCGGAGGTGTGAACGAGATCGTCATCCCAACGCTCAACGGGCTCGTGGAGTACGTCCTGTACGCCGGCTCGCTGTTCGTCCTCCTGTGGTTCGTCGCCCGCTCCTTGGTGCGGCATCGCAAGATCCAGCCGCGGCAGCGGGCCAATCCGAGTCAGTGGATTCGGGAGGTCGGGTGGTCGACCCTCAGCCAGTTCGTGATCGCGATGGCGGGGCTGGTGATCGGTCTCGGTGCGCAGCAGCTCCTTGACACGGCGACGGTCGACGTCTCGTCGTGGACGTCACCACTCGCCGTCGTGGGGCTCACCACCGCCTTCGTGCTGTTCGACGACTTCCTCTTCTACTGGTGTCATCGGGCGCTGCACACGAGGCCGCTGTACCGCCGGTTCCACCTGATCCATCACCGCAGTGTGGACGTCAGCCCCCTGACGTCGTTCTCCTTCCATCCGGTGGAGGCCGTCGTCAACTCGCTGCCGTCGATACTCCTCGGGCTGACCGTCGACGCCCCGTTCGCCGCGTTCTACTGGTTCGGCTGGGCCTCGCTGCTCAACAACCTCCTCGGCCACAGCGGCTTCGAGTGGGCGCCGCGCTGGTGGCACGGCGTGCCGGTCCTCGGTCTGAAGACCCCGTCGAGTCACCACAACCTGCACCACGAGAAAGTGCGCGGCAACTACGGGCTCTACTTGACCTTCTGGGACCGCTGGTGCGGCACCGAGTTCGTCGACTACGACGAACGCTGGAACCGCCTCCACGACCGCATCGCGCTTGGACGTCGCGGTGCCGACATCGACCGGTCCAGCGCGGCGCCAGAGATCGCGCGCCATGTTTCCGAGTCGTGAGGCCGACAAACGCAACGCAGAGAGGCCTGCCCGTGCCTGCGCTGCTCGCATGCGTGGCCGTGCTGATCGGTATCGGGGTCGCCGTGCTGTCGGAACCGTTCCCGGGTCCCCCGATGCCGCTCGGAGCCCGGCTCGCCGCCGGCGGCGCGGCGACGCTGGTGTGCCTGGCGTCGCTGCGTCGGCCGGTCGCGTCGTTGGTCGTCGGGTCGGTGCTCCACGTGGTCGCGGTCGTCTGGTCGCCGGGCGTCGCGCCGATGATCTACGTGCTCGTGTTCGTCACCTACGAGGCTGCTGCGAGCAGCCGGCTGCCGCTGGTGGTCGTCGGGGCGACGTGCCTTGCGGCGACGGCGATCGGGAGCGTCGTCGCGCTGACGCTCTATGCGAGCGACCTGGCCGCCGACGTCGCGCTCGACGAGCTCTTGCGGGGCACGCTCGACGGTGCGCTGATCACCGCCGTGGTGGTCGTGGTCGGCCGCCAGGCGCGGGCGCTGAGAGCAGCGAACGAGGAACTTGACGCCTTGCGCGTCGTGGAGCGGGACCATGCGGTCGCCGAGGAGCGCCGGCAGATCGCCGTCGAGCTCCACGACATTGCTGCGCACCACCTGAGCGCGATGGCGGTCCGAGCCAAAGTGGCGTTGCGGACGGGATCGACCGACGACCTACGGGAGGCGACCCGGACGGCGGCGAACACCGCTAGCGAGTCCCTGGGTGCCCTCCAACAACTCGTCCACGTGCTGCGCAACAGCGGGTCGGCGCCGCTGGCCCCGCAGGCTGGTCTCATCCAACTGCCCGACGTCGTGGCCAGGGTGACCGCCGCTGGCCTCGACGTGGAGCTGGACGTGCCGTCGCCGCTTCCCGACCTGGACTCGCAGAGCGACCTGGCGGCGGTCCGCATCATCCAGGAGTCATTGACCAATGCGCTTCGCCATGGTGGGACGGGCCCGGTGACCGTCGTGCTGCGACCCGCGGGCGACGAGGTGTGCCTGCGGGTGGTCAGCGCTCTGCGTCCCGCCTCCGCTGCCCAGCGCCGGCGCCGCCGGGAGGGCCGGAGCGCGCGCGGCGGGCGGGGACTCATCGGGATGCAGGAGCGTGCACACGCGTGCGGCGGGGTGCTCAGCGCCGGGCCGACCGATGCCGGCCGATGGCTCGTCGAGGCCTGGTTGCCGATGCGAGGTGCCGGTTGACGATCACGGTGGTCGTCGCCGACGACGATGCGTCCGTCCGCACGGACTTCCGGCGCCTCCTCGAGCTCGAGGACGACCTCGTGGTCGTCGCCACTGCGCTCGACGGCATCGATGCCGTCGAGCAGACCGAGCGATACCGCCCCGACGTCGTCGTGATGGACATCCGGATGCCGGGCCTCGACGGAATCGCGGCAACGGCCCACCTGCGCCGAACGGCACCGGCGTCACGAGTGCTCGTGGTCACGACGTTCGATCTCGACGAGTACGCGTTGGGGGCGGTCCGTGCCGGGGCGTTCGGCTTCCTGCTCAAGCACGAGGCGCCCGACATGCTCGCTCGTGCGATACGCGTCGTCATGGAAGGCGGCGGCATCGTTGCGCCGCGCGCCACGGCGCGGTTGCTGCAGGAGCTCGTCCGCCCCAGCGCGTTGCCGGCTGCGGATCTGTTGACGTCCCGGGAGCGGGAGGTGCTGGAGCTCGTCGCGACGGGCGCCAGCAACGAGGACATCGCCGCGGCGCTCTTCGTCTCGGTAGCGACGGTCATCTGGGCCTACGAGCACGGGTGCGTCCGCCGGCGTCGGTGACGACTGCGTCCAGGCGCGACGACCCGTCCGTCACGGCCTGTCCGTCACGGCCCGTCGAGCCGGCTGCCGACGGTGTCCATGAACCGGGTCAGCTCGTCGATGCGCCGGTCGAACCCGCCGCGGCTGGCCGGGTCGAGCAGGATGTGCGAGACGCCGATGTCCCGCCAGCGGCGCACCTGATCGAGCTGCTGCTCGGGGGTGCCGGCGATCGACACCGCCGGCTTCATCAGCGAATCGGGGTCGTGGTAGAGCCGGATCGACAAGGTGAGCTCCCGGTCGCGGTCGCGGCCGGCCTCGGCGCACAGCTCGCCGATGCGGGCCCACGCCCGGGCCACCTCCTCGATCGGCTGGAACGCCGCATGGAACGCGTCGCCCACCCGGACGGTGCGCCGCCACGCGGGCTCGGTGTCGCCACCCACCCAGATGGGGATGCGCCCGTGCACCGGCTTGGGCGCGAAGCCGATCTCGGGGAACCGGTAGAAGCGGCCCTCGAAGCTCGGCCGGTCGCTCGAGAACAGCTCGTCGTACACGGCGAGCTGCTCGTCGGCGCGCGGGCCCCGATTGTCGGGGGGCATGCCGAGGACCTCGAACTCCTCGCGCATCCACCCGACGCCCACCCCGAGGATCGCCCGGCCGCCCGACACCGCGTCGAGCGACGCCCACCACTTCGCCGACAGCACCGGATTGCGGTACCCCATGATCATCACGGTGGTGCCGAGCTTGATCCGCTCCGTACAGGCCGCGACGTAGAACAGCGTGCCGAGCGGGTCGAGCCAGTTCATGTCGTTGCCGCCCGGGAACGAGCCGTCCTCGGTGTACGGGTACTTCGACTGGATCGCACGCGGCCAGGCGACGTGGTCGCTGGTCCAGGCCGAGTGGTAGCCGGCCTCGTCGGCGACCCGGGCGAAGCGGGCGAGGTTGGCTCCGGTCGCCTGGCGACCGAGATGCGGCAGATGGACCCCCCAGAGCATGGGGCCGCACCGTACGCCGCTCAGCCGAACCAGTGCGAGGGTTCGTGGCCGGGGACCGGCTCGTCGCCCGCCCGGCGCACCACCAGCAGTTCGGCGGGGCCGTCGAGCTCCACCACCACCGGGGTGTGCGCGGCGATCACCACCCCCTCACCCGCCCCGATCGCCACTTCGTGGGTATCGCCGCGCACGGTGGCCCGCCCGTCGAGCAGGACCAGGACCTGCTCGTGGCAAGTCGCGCCGCGCGCGAGGCGCACCCCGCCGTCGATCCGGTGTCGCTCGACGTGCAGCTCCGAGGCCGCGGCGTGCGCGACCCCGTCGACCATGGCGAACTCGACACGACACAGCGGCGCAGCCATGGCATCAGGTTCCGGCCCGCCGGTTCGCAGCGCCAGGGACTCTCGTCCTGCCAAGCTGGGGTCATGCTGTGGGGCGACGTCATCCGGTACTGGGCCCGTTGGCAACCTGAGGCCCAGGCGCTGCGGTTCGAGGAGCTGACCTGGAGCTGGGCCGAGTTGCACCGGCGCACCGACGAGGTCGCCGCTGGCCTCGCCGCGGCCGGGATCGGGCGCGGGGACCGGGTCGGGCTCCTGCTCGGCAACCGGCCCGAGTTCGTCGAGGTGGTCGGGGCGGTGATGAAGCTCGGTGCGATCGCCGTGCCGATGAACGTGCGGCTCACCGCGCCCGAACTCGCGTACCAGGTCGGCGACGCCGACTGCGCCGTCGTCGTCACCGAGGACGCGCTCGCCGGCGGCCTCGAGCAGGCCCGGCGCGATCGGCCGGGGATGCCCGTGGTGTCGGCCGACGGCGGCCTCGACGCCTTGCGGGTCGCCGGTGGGCGGCCACCCGAGGTGGTCGTCGACGAGCACGACCCGCTGTTCTGCTGCTTCACCTCCGGTACGACCGGCGATCCCAAGGGCGCCGTGCTCACCCACCGGTCGTGGCATTTCGCCTCGATGGGTCGGGCGTTGCAGTGCCGCATCACCGGGGCCGATCGCACCCTGCTGCCGTTCCCGCTTGCGTTCACCGGCGGCCTGGCCATGCACCTCACCACGTTGTGGGCGGGGGCGACGCTCGTGCTCGAACGGGCCTTCGACCCCACCCGGTGCCTCGATCTCATCGAGTCCGAACGCATCAGCGTGTTCATGGCCGTGCCGGTGATCTTCCAGACCCTCGCCGACCATCCGCGCTTCGCGGCCGCCGACCTGTCGTCGTGGCGGGTGGCGTCCTCGGGTGGGGCGCCGGTGCCGCCGTCGCTGCTGCGCACCTTCATCGCGCGGGGGATCCCGATGATCCAGGCGTACACCCTCACCGAGGTGTCGGCCGCCGGCACGACGCTGCCCACGCAGGACGCGCTGCGCAAGGTGGGCTCGGCCGGGGTGTCCGCACTGCACTCGGCCACCCGGGTCGTGCGCGAGGACGGGTCGGACGCCGCGGTCGGCGAGGTCGGCGAGATCTGCATCAAGGGCCCGGAGGTGATGGCCGGCTACTGGCGCAAGCCCGAGGCCACCGCCGCGACCATCGTGGACGGCTGGTGCCACACCGGCGACCTCGGCTTCCTCGACGACGAGGGCTACCTGACCGTGGTCGACCGCGCCAAGGACATGCTGATCTCGGGCGGGTTGAACGTCTATCCGGCCGAGATCGAGCGGGTGCTCGCCGGCCTGCCCGGGATCGTCGAAGTCGCGGTGGTCGCAGTGCCCGACGAGCGGTGGGGGGAGAGCCCGGCGGTGGTCGCCGTCGGCGATCCGCAGCGGGTGACCCCCGACGCGGTGCTCGAGGCCTGCCGTGGGCAGCTCGCCGACTTCAAGCTGCCCCGGTACGTCGTCGTGCGCGACGAACCGTTGCCGCGCAACATGAGCGGCAAGATCCTCAAGCGCGACCTGCGCACCGAGTACGCCGACCTGCCCGGTCGGACCACCCCGATCCGGTGAGCGCCCCTCGGTCCGGGACGGCGCGCGCCGCGCTCGCCAAACGCGAATTCCGAACGGTCTGGCTTGGCAACCTCGGCTCCTCGATGGGGTCGTGGATGCAGACCCTGGTCGTGGGGTTGTTCTTCCAGGACCTCACCGGCAAGGCGTCGTGGGTGGGCATCGCGATGTTCGCCCAGATGGTCCCGATGCTCGTGTTCACGATCCCCGGCGGGGTGGTGGCCGACCGGTTCGACCGGCGGCGGCTGCTGATCTCGCTGCAGCTGGCCCAGCTCGTGTTCTCCGGCACGCTCGGCGTGCTCACGTTGTCGACCGACGCCCCGCCCAAGCTCGCGGTGATCGCGCTGATCTTCTTGGGTGGCTGCTGCAACTCGTTGAACGCCCCGGCGTACAGCGCGGTGCTCCCCGGCTTGGTCGGCGCACGCGACCTTCCGGGTGCGATCGCCCTCAACTCTGCTGCGATCAACGGCTCGCGCATCGTCGGCCCGGCGCTCGGCGGCCTGCTCTATCCGATCGTCGGAGCCGGATGGTTGTACGTGGCGAACGCCGTCACGTTCCTGTTCGTGGTGGCCGCGCTCGTCGCCGTGCGCCTGCCGGCCTTGGCCCGCCCGGCGGGCACCGGGCGCAGCCTCTCGGTGGGGATCCGCTACGCCCGCGCCGATCCGGTGCTGCGGCGCATCCTGGCCACGATGACCGCGTTCTCGTTGCTGTGCCTGCCGTTCATCTCCCTGTGGGCCAGCCTCGTGCGCCGCCACCTGTCGTTCGCATCCGAGGGGCCCGTCGGCCTGCTGTACTCCGTGTTCGGGGCCGGTGCGCTCGTCGGCAGCCTGGCGGTGGGGTCCGTGCTGGCCCACCACGACCGGATGCGCCTGGTGCGCCTCGGCCTGACCGGATTCGGAGTGACGATGGCGGCGATCGCGGCGGTACCGGTCGTCGGGGTCCAGTTCCCGCTGTGGTTCCTGCTCGGGGTCTGGTACTTCGGGACGACCACGTCGATGCTGACGATCTTCCAGCAGCGCCTCGACGACACCGTGCGCGGCCGGGTGATGTCGTTGTGGTTCATGAGCTTCGGTGGGACGGTGTCGCTGTGCGGGCCGGTCTTCGGCCCGCTGCTCGATGCCACGTCGTCGAGCGTGCTGCTCGGGATATCGGCCGGAGCGGCCGTGGTGCTCGGATGGTGGTGCAACCTGCAGCCGCTCAGCGGGGAACCAGCACCGTCACGCCCGGAGACGTCGCGGCTGGAGACGTCGCGGCTGGAGACGTCGGGCCCGGAGACGTTCCGCCCCGAGACGCGCGACCCATCGCCGGCAGCACCTCGGGGAGATCGTCGAGGCGGAGCCGGCGCGTGACCACCGCGGTGGGGTCCAGCCGGCCCGCCTCCACCAGGGCGAGCACCTCGCCGAGGCGCGATGCCGACAGGCCGTGCACCCCGAGGATCTCGAGTTCGTCGCGGATCACCCGCGCGATCGCCAGGGGAGCCGTCGCGGCCGGGAACAACCCGATCTGTACGTGCCGGCCGAGCGGCCGCAGGCCCAGGATCGACGCGTTGGCCGCATCGGGATGGCCGATGCAGTCGAGCGACACGTGGGCGCCACCGAGATCCGCCACGATGTTCGCCGTGGCGGCCGGATCACCGGGGATCGTCGCCACGGTCTCGGTGGCGCCGAGGCGGCGGGCCAGGGCGAGCGCTGCGGGGTCGACGTCGAGCGCGAGCACCCGGGCGCCGAGCGCGCGCCCGAGGGCGACCGCTGCGAGGCCCACCCCGCCGCAGCCGTGGACCGCCACGGTCTCGCCGGCTTGGACCCGGCCCCGTTCGACCACGCCCCGGTAGGCGGTGGACCACCGGCAGCCGACGAGGGCGGCGGCCTCGTCGCTGATCGTGTCGGGCACGACCACGGCGTTGACGTCGGCGTAGGGGATCGTGGTCCGTTCGGCGAACGCGCCCCAGCGGGTGAACCCGGGCTGCTCCTGGTGGCGGCAGACCTGGTGTTGACCGGCGCGGCACGGTTCGCAGCGGCCGCACCCGCACACGAACGGCACGACGATGCGTTGCCCGAGACCGACACGCTCCACCCCGGCGCCGAGCGCCACCACCCGGCCGACGAACTCGTGGCCTCCGACGTGCGGGCACACGATGTCGGGGTCGGTGCCGTGCCAGCCGTGGACGTCGCTGCGGCACAACCCGACCGCGAGCACCTCGACGACGACGTCGCCCGGCGCGGCGCAGGGGTCGGGCACCTCGACGATCTCGATCGGTCCCCGGAAGCGGTCGTAGCGGGCGGCGCGCATGGCCCGTGATCCTGGCAGCGGATGCCAGACTGCGCGCATGTACCAGCACCTGCTCGTCGAGACCGACGGCGCGATCACCACGATCACGCTGAACCGGCCCGAGAAGCGCAACGCCCTGTCGTTCGAGGTGATGACCGAGCTGCGCGCGGCGTTCGCCGAGGTCGGCGACAGCGAGGCCTGCGGGGTTGTGCTCGCCGCCAACGGCCCGGTGTTCTCCGCTGGGCACAACTTCGCCGACATGGCCGGCGCCGACCTGGGGTCGATCCGGCGGCTGTTCCGGCTCTGCACCGAGATGATGGACACCGTGCAGGCGATCCCGCAGCCGGTGGTGGCCAAGGTGCACGCGCTCGCGACCGCGGCCGGCTGCCAGCTGGTCGCCACCTGCGACCTGGCGGTCGCCTCCGAGGACGCGGCCTTCGCGGTCCCCGGTGGAAAGGGCGGGCTGTTCTGCCACACGCCGATGGTTGCGGTCGCCCGCAACGTCGGCCGCAAGCGGGCGCTCGAGATGGCGATGACGGGGGATCCGATCGACGCTCGCACCGCAGCGGACTGGGGCCTGGTCAACCGCGTCGTGCCGGCCGCCGAGCTCGATGCCGCCACCGACGACCTGATCCGGCGGGCCACCCGCGGCTCGGCGCTGTCGAAGGGGATGGGCAAGCACGGCTACTACGCCCAGGTCGACCTCGATCAGCCCAAGGCCTACGAGTATGCGATCGAGCTGATGTCGGCCGGGGCCACCACCGCCGACGGCCAGGAGGGGATCACCTCGTTCCTGGAGAAGCGCAAGCCGGTGTTCCGGCAGCGGTGATGGGCGCCGCACTCGACGGTCTGACCGTCCTCGAGCTGGCCCCGGCGTCGGGTCCCGTGTCGGGCTCGGTGTCGGGTCCGGTGTCGGTGGGCTTTGCCGGCAAGTTGCTGGCCGACCTCGGTGCCGACGTGGTGGTGCTGGAGCCGGCCGACGGGTCGGCCGCGCGGGCCCACCCGCTGTGGGGCTACCTGGCGGGCGGGAAGCGTTCGGTGGCGCCCGGTGCGGATCCGGGGGCCGGCGAGATTGCGTCGTGGGTGGCCGGGGCGGACGTGGTGCTCACCGATGGCACGTCGCCGTGGCACGACGCCGCCGTGGCCGCCTGCACCCCGTGGACCGTGCTCGTGGACGTGTCGCCGTTCGGCCGTAGTGGGCCCTATGCCCCGTGGGCGGCGAGCGACCTCGTCGTGTGGGCGATGGGCGGCTACCAGTACTTCACCGGTCGGCCCGAACGCGAGCCGATCTGGCTGCCCGGCCCCCAGGCCCAGCTCCACACCGGGGTGCACTCGGCGTTCGCTGCGCTGGCCGCGGTGCGCGAGCGCGATCGCAGCGGGCTCGGTCAGCGAGTCGAGCTGAGCGAGCTCGAAGCGACGTTGGTCGCCCACTCGTGGCTGGTGACGACGTGGGCGGCGTGCGGGCAGCTGCTCGCGCGGCAGCCCGGCGACCTGATCCGCTGCGTCGACGGCTGGGTCTACGTGATGCGGATCGTCCCCAAGGACGAGATGTTCGTGATGATCGAGCGGCCCGACCTCGCGGACGAGCAGCTCACCCGGGACATCCCCACCTGGCATGCGAACATCCCTCGGATCTTCGTGGCGGTGGCGGAGTGGGCGGCGTCTCGCACCGTGGCCGAGGTGGTGGAGCTCGGCCAGCTGTTGCGGATCGCCGTCACCCCGGTGCTCGACGGGGCCGGGGTGCTGGCCGACGAGCAGCTGGCGGCGCGGCAGTGGTGGGAACGCGATGGCGACACGACCTATCCGGGTCAGCCCTATCGGTTCTCCGCCACCCCGTCGGCTCGCCGGGGGCCGGCACCTGCGCTTGCGGGTTCGGGCGCGGGTCCGGGCTCGCGTCTGGGCTCGGGCGGAGCATCACCGTGGGCGGCGCGTGGTGGTTCCGGGCCGGTCGAGGGGTCCGACCGGGCCCCGGGCGCGGGGTCCGACCGGGCCCCGGGCGCGGGTCTGCCGCTCGAGGGGATTCGGGTGATCGAGGTGACCACCAACTGGGCGGGTCCGGTGGCCGGCCGGTTCCTGGCCGACCTCGGCGCCGATTCGATCAAGGTGGAGTGGGCCACCCGGCCTGCGACCCGGGCCCTGGTCTGGGTCGGTCCGTTCCAGGACCTGCAGCGTCAGGCCCATCACCGTTCGATGTACTTCGCCGAGATGAACCGCAACAAGCGGGGGGTGTGCCTCGACCTGGCCAAGCCCGACGGGCGGGCGGCGTTCCTGGAGCTGGTGCGCCACGCCGACGTGGTCCTCGAGAACAACAGCGCCCGGGTGATGCCGAACCTCGGCCTCGGCTACGAGGACCTGCGGGCGGTGAACCCCTCGATCATCCTCGTGTCGATGTCGGGGTACGGCGCCGACGGTCCGCACCGGGACTGGGTGGCCTACGGCGCCAACATCGAGACGACCAGCTCGCTCACCTCGATCACCGGTTATCCCGACGGTGAGCTGTCGCGCACGACGCTGTTCTACGCCGACCCGGTGTCGGGCAACTACGGCGCCCTCGCCGTGCTGGCCGCGCTGCGCCACCGGGATCGCACCGGCGAGGGGCAGTGGGTCGAGATGGCGCTCAACGAAGCGGGGGTGACGTATTGCGTCGACGCGCTGGTCGAGTATCAGCGCACCGGCGTGTTGCGGGCCCCGCAGGCGAACCGCGATCCGGCGGTCGCGCCCCAGGGCGTGTACCGATGCATCGGCACCGACAACTGGGTGGCGCTGACGGTGCGCTCCGGTGCGCAGTGGCGCGAAGTGGCGACGCTGATCGGCCGGCCCGACCTGGCCGCCGACGAGTCCCTGCAGGAGCTCGCCGGACGACAGGCCCGCCACGACGAGCTGGACGAGGCGATCGCAGCCTGGACCGCCGGCCGGGAGCAGTACGAGGTGGCCCATGCGCTGCAGGCGCTCGGGGTGCCGGCCGGTCCGGTGCTGGCCAACTGGCAGATCCTGCCGGATCCGCACATCCACGCCCGGGGCGTCTACCAGACGATGGTGTATCCGGTCGTCGGGGCCTACCCGGCCACGACGTGGCCGTGGCGGTTCGAGCGCACCCCGGCGGCGCTGCGCCGACCGGCCCCGCTGTTCGCCCAACACAACCGGGAGGTGTTGCACGAGGCCGGTCTCGACGACGCCGCGATCGAAGCGCTGTACGCGAGCGGCACCACGGCCGACGAGCCGGTACTGCCGCCCGGCTGAGTCCGGCGGGGCGGCGTCCCGGTCAGCCGCCGAAGCCGGTGTGCAGGCGCCCCTCACGCATCGCCGCCACGCGGGCCTCGAGGACGTCGAACCAGCCGGGGTGGGTGATGATCCAGAACCGGTTGGTGCGCACCGCGTCGAGGACCATCGAGGCCACCTCGGCCGGGTCCTTCCCGCGGTTCGCCAACAACGAGCCGGCGTTGGCGACGAACCGGTCCTCCACGGCGGTGCTCGTGTGGGCAGCCGCCACCTCGGCGGGGCGATTGCGGGCGGCGTACACGATCTGGGTGTTCACCGCTCCGGGGCACAGCACCGAGCACCCGACGGACGAGCCGGCCTGGTGAAGCTCGAGGGCCAGCGTTTCCGAGGCGGCCACGACGCCGAACTTCGCCACGTTGTAGGGCGCGATGCCCGCCGACGACGCCAGCCCGGCGGTGGAGGCGGTGTTGACCACGTGCCCGTCACCCTGGGCGGTGAACACCGGCACGAAGGCCCGGATGCCGTAGATGACGCTCCACAGGTCGACCCCGAGCACCCAGTCCCACGTGGCCTGGTCGAGCGCCTCGATCGGGCCGGCCGACACCACGCCGGCGTTGTTGTGCACGAGGTGCACCGCCCCGAACCGGGCGATGGCGGCATCGCGCAGGGCGATCACCTCGGCCTCCTTCGACACGTCGGTGCGCACCCCTGCCACCTCGTGCCCGGCGTCGGCCAACCCGCCGACCGCAGCGTCGAGCGCATCGGTCTGGATGTCGGCCAGGACCACCTTCATCCCGGCCTCGGCACATGCCGTGGCCACTGCCTTGCCGATGCCGCTGCCCGCCCCCGTGACGACGGCGACCTTGCCTCCGAGATGTTCCATGGGGGTGATCCTGCCAGCCCGCTCGTAGTGCGACGAGCGGGCCCCGCCCGCCCGCCGCCCGCCGCCCGCCGCCCGCCATCGCCATCGCCATCTGCCCGCCGGCCCGCCGGCCCGCCGGCCCGCCGATCTCAGGCGGCATGGCGGGCCGGGGGGCCGGCGGTGGTGACCCGCCCGCCGGGGTAGGCGATCGTGAGCGTGCGGTCGGGGGTGAGCGTGAGCTGCCAGCCCTCGGCGTGGGCCAGGGTGTGGTGGTGGGCGCACAACGGCAGCAGGTTGTCGAGATCGGTGCGGCCCCCGCTGAGCCATTCGATGACGTGGTGGACGTCGCATCGGTGGAACGGCACGCTGCAGCCCGGCACCGCGCAGCCGGGGTACAGCGCCCGTAGCGCTCGGCGTTGAGCGGCGGTGGCGTGCCGACGTTCTCGGCCCCAGTCGAGCCGCTGCGAACTCGATGGGGTGCCGTCGGGCCGGATCTCGATCACCATCGGATTGCCGTACGCCACCAGCCACTCGGTGAGCGAGGGCGGGATCCCGTTGGCGGCACCCCAGTCGTGGACGACAGCTGGCCCCCGATGGTCGGCCACGACGACGGGCCGCTCGGTGGTGCCGTGCTCGACGAGCTGGACGAGCGCTGCGGCCCGCCGCCACGAGGCCCGCTCGATCGGGTCGCTCGGGGCGAGATCGCCCGGTTCGATCCGGCTCGTGGCTCGTTCGAGGATCTCGTGCAGGCGAGCGCCGGTTGCAGCATCGAGCACGGCGCTGAGGCGCCACTGGTGGCTGAGGGCGTCCTGACGAAGCGACAGGCGGTTCTCGCGCACCTGGCGGGCGAGCCGTTCGGCCTCGGTGGTGCGCCGGGCCCGCTGCGCTGCGGCCGCCACCGTGCGGGCGAACCGGTCGGCCGGGGTGAGCTCGGCGCTGGCGGCGAGGGAGGGGAGGCCGTCGAGGAACGTCCGGCGTTCCTCGGGCTCGAGCGTGCGTAGGGCCCCGACGACGTGATCGACGTGGGCGTCGGTGATGGCGCCGGAGGCGAGCGACTCGGCCAGCGCCGGCTGCTGCTCGAGCACCTCGGCCCTCGCCACCACCCGCTCGGCCTGGCGTAGACCCGACCGGCTCGCCTCGGCGATCGCTCCCTCGCCGAAGGCCGACCCGGCCATCACCTCGCGGGCGAGGGCGGCCTCCTGAGCATCGAGCCAGCCGCGCAACTGCCGCAGCGCAGCGAGCCGGTCCGCAGCAGAACCGTCACCCTCGATCGC
>Ga0169931_10000630_pt1 | contig 58620 bp, 46 predicted proteins | sample Kivu_15m_20L_FD_129675 | JGI IMG/M metagenome (GOLD analysis project Ga0169931, IMG submission 129675) | Freshwater microbial communities from Lake Kivu, Western Province, Rwanda to study Microbial Dark Matter (Phase II) - Kivu_15m_20L... | ecosystem: Environmental > Aquatic > Freshwater > Lake...
GCGAAGACCCGGGCTCATTAAAAGCGATATGCCCATCAGTTCCAATCCCGAGCACTTGCAGGTCGATGCCTCCGGCTTGACTGATCTGCCGCTCGTAACTCTCGCAGTGCCGATCGAAATCTAGCGCGCGACCGTCGGGAACATGCGTCCGCTCCGGCCGCACGTTGATGTGTTTGAAGAGGTTCTCCTCCATGAAATAGCGGTAGCTCTGCGGATGTGTCCCCGGCAATCCCACGTACTCGTCGAGATTGAAGGTCGTGACCTGAGAGAAATCGAGCCCCTCTTCCCTGTGCAAACGTCCCAATTCCCGGTACACGGCCAGCGGGGTTGCGCCAGTCGCCAGTCCGAGCACACACCGAGGGCGCTGCCGTACTTTCTGAGAAATCAAATCTGCAGCCGCCAAGCTCGCTAGCTCAGCGGTCGAATGAATCACTACCCGCATTCGCCAAACTTCCTCATTTTCCCAGTCTTGCTTCGTCGAGCGCATACCAGCCACGATTCCAAGTCCGGAGCGGCTCGAGGTACACAACCAACAGGCCAGTCTTCTGCGATTGGCCTCGTCAGTGGGCTTAGTTGTATCGGAATCATCGCCGGCAACCAACTGCCCGGAGAAATCCCCCAGTTTTTTCAAGTCGACGTTGCCTCAAACGAGTTTTTTCGCGAAAGTCCGGCGTCGATTTCTCTCTCGCCAGACGCCTCCCTCGGCGGAGCGGGAAATCGCTGAGAGACAATCGGCCCTCGCGCGGTCGGCGGGGTCGGAAGCCCCGCGCCGAGCGCAGTAAAAATTTCCGCATTCCGCATTTCACTTCATGAGCGACCCCACCTCCACAACCGGTCAATCGACGCCCCAGTTTCGGGTCGACGACACTGCCCAGCCTTTTCGGCTCGGTCCTCGGCCTGCTGGATCGGGGAGCGAATCGGATCTCGTCGATCAAACTCGGAACCAGATCCGAAATCTCGTCGAGGAGATCGCTGAGCTCGCCAAGTCGGGCTGTTCGACCACTGCCTTCTTCGAGGGATTCCTCGCCAAGACAACCAGTGCACTGGCCAGCTCGGGCGGCGTCATCTGGACCCGTCCCGCCGATGACCAACCAGTGGAAATCGCCTGTCACATCAACTTCAATCAGTCACTCCTCGCAAGCAGCGAATCGGCACAATCGCAACACACTCAACTGCTGCAACAAATCCTCACAGCAGCCGATGCGGCAATCATCCCACCCGACACGGCTGGCAGCGGAACCTCAGCAGGCAATCCGCTTGGCCACCTCCTTTTATTCGCGCCGCTGCAGATCGACCAGCAACTCGTGGGCTTGGTTGAAATCTTTCAAAGACCCGGCGGCGGCCCGGCGACTCAGCGCGGATATCTTCGGTTCCTCGTGCAGATGGCGGAAATCGCCAGTGACTTTCTCAAAAGTCGCCGGCTACAAGAGTACGCCGACCAACAACTGCTCTGGAAAGACCTTCAAGAATTCACCCGCCTCGTGCACCGCTCGCTCAATCCTGAGCAAGTGGCCTACACCATTGCCAACGAAGCCCGCCGAATTATCGGCAGCGATCGCCTCGCGGTCAGCCTCGTTAGCGGTACCAGGCAACAAGTTGTCGCCGTCAGCGGACTCGACTCGATCGAACGACGCGCGGCCGAGGTGCGAAGGCTGAGCGAATTAGCGACCACGGTTGCCCGCGGCCGCGAACCACTCTGGTATCAGCATCCCGACCAACCGCTGGCCCCGCAAATCGAAAAAGCACTCCAAGCTTATCTCGACCAGTCACATGGACGAGCCATCGCCGTGCTTCCGCTGGCTAAACCAACGGAGCAGGATAACCCTCAAGGTCGGACGCCGCCCAGAGCCCCCCCCTTCGCCACTTTAATCATCGAGCAACTGAGTTCGACAGAGTTCCCGGACCAACTCCGTCGCAAGGTCCAATTGCTTGAGGACCATGCCAACGCAGCTTTGGCGAATGCCCTGAAAGTCGAACGCATTCCGCTGCGGAAATTCCTGCAATCTGCTGAACTGCTGCTTCGTCCCTTTGAGCGTGCCCAAATCGGCCGAACCGCTGGTTGGCTTGGTGGGCTGTTTGTCGTAGCCGCGATCCTGACGCTGCTCCCTTGGTCATTTACACTCGGCGCCAAGGGGAAACTCCTTCCTCGCGACCGGCAAGAAATCTACGCGGCAGTCAACGGCACCCTCACCGAAGTTATCGACGTCGACAATGCCGGCGGTGAAGTTGCCTCTGGCTCAGTATTGGCCCAAATGTCAAATCATGAACTCCAACTCCAATTGGAACGACTCTCTGGCGAACTGGCCAAGGCGGAAGCTCAGATCAGCAACCTCAATCACCAGCAACTGGAAAAGTCGCGTGGACAAAATCGCGAGCAGGAACGGCGCGATCGATTCTATGTCGAAACGGAACTCGCCAAAGCCGCGGCACTTCGCGACAGCTTGAAGGAAGAACTCCAAATCGCACAGCAACAAGTCGAAGCCCTGACCATACGCAGTCCGATTGCGGGCGAATTGGTCGACTGGCAATTGCGGCGGCAATTACTGGGCCGCCCCGTTAGTCGTGGCGACCGCTTGATGACCATCGTTGCTCCGGACTCCAAATTCGAAGTGGAACTTTTTGTTCCCGAGAAACGAATGGGACACCTCCTCACCGCCGCCAAACAGTCGCCGGAGGCACTCACCGTCAGCTTTACGCTTGCCTCGCACCCCGACCAACAAATCGTCGGGCGGATTAGCCAAATCGAACCGGTGCTCGCACTCCATGAAACAGAGGGGAATTCGGCCCGCGTTCTCGTCGAATTTGAAAACACTCAAACGAACCGGGACTTACTCCGAACCGGAACTCGCGTCACCGCCCGAATCGACTGTGGCTCGCGGTCGTTGGGCTACGTCCTTTTTCACGAGTTGCTGGAAACGATCGTCAGCACCTGGCGGTTCTGGGTCTAACGCGCCCAATCCTACGAGTTGGCCTGCGAATCTTCGGGTAAATCGTCCTTTCCGATAGGTGCTACTGGGCAATTCACCTATAATAAAGCTTCCCACTCGCCTTACATCTTGCCGCCCCGAGTCGGGCGACGATTCCCCCGCCGCTTTCGCGACGAGAATCGACTTGCTCTATCAACTCCCAAACACCCAGCCTCACTTGGCTCTAACTCATGGTAGACGCGACGATGAAGTCTTGTTTCTTCCCCCGCCTGTCCTTGCCCTGTAGCGGCATTCTCGCCTGCCTGTTCGCCACTCTCCTCCAAGCGCAGGCACTGTCGCCGCCAAGCACATCTCCGGCAACGGCCCAACCCCGACCACTCTTCAATCCGGCCAGCACGACAACCGGCACCGAGTCTCTGACTCAGGATGCGAGTGTCGAATTGCAGGACTGCGCCGTGCACTTGATCGACGATATTGACGTACCCGCGCGAGAAGCCGGATTGCTGATTGGAGTCAACGCTGTCGAGGGGCAAGTCGTCAAGCAAGGTGAACTACTCGCTCAAATTGACGACCAACTCGCCAAGCGACAACTCGAAGAGGCCCAACTCAAACTCAGTATCGCCACCAAAAAAGCAGAAGACACAACCGATATCGATGCGGCTGACAAAAAGCAGAAACTGCTGGACGTGATGTACCAGAGAAAGCTCAAACTGCTGAAGGACAGTTCTGCCTCACAGGAAGATGTCGAAACGGCGCGGTACCAAAAGGAAACGTCCTTCTCCGAATACCTCAAGGCGAAACGCGACAAAGACCTGGCCCTTGAGGAAAGCAAAACCGAAGAAGTCAAACTCAACGCAGCCAAAGACAGCATCGTCCGTCACCAACTCATCAGCCCGATCGACGGGCACGTCTTCCAAGTCTTTAAAGAAGCTGGCGAATGGGTCGCAGCCGGTGATACCGTGATGCGAGTCGCTCGAATGAATAAGCTCAAAGCCACCGGTCTCGTTGACGCCACCCGCTACTCGGCTCAAGAAATCGCCAACCGAAACGTTGTCATCACGGTGCGATTACCTCGCGAGCAAACGGTCGAACTGCCCGGCAAGATCGTTTACATCGACTACGAACGAAAAGAGGCTGGCCAGAAGTTTCAAGTCTGGGCCGAAATCGACAACAAGCAGGAAAACGGACAGTGGCTCCTCAACCCGGACGACTACGTCTCAATGCGAATCCTGCTGAAGTAGGCTCTCCTGAAGCCAACGCACTCACTCCGGCCGAGAGTGCTTAGCGAATCCACATGAACGGCTTGCCGTTCTCATCCAAGCGGAGTTCGACGCCGAGCGAAGGTCGCGTCTGCTTCAGCAGGTCGACAATCGTCATGTAGTAGGGATGCTTCTTTTTGACAACGGTCACCATGGTCTTGGTCGGATCAATTTCCTTTTTTGCCAGCGCATTCCAGTCATAGAGCACGGGCACTTCGCAAAGTCCCGCAACGGCTGAGACGGCCTGTTGCAACGGGAAGCCTTTGATCTCAATGTCCCGGCGCCCAAACAACTTCGGCTCCGCCCGGCTCACCGGCACCTCATTAGGCCATCCGACTGGCCAATGCTCATCGGCCTGGCCGGAATCAACGACAGCCAACTCGACCGACTTCCCCTGCTCACGCACGGGAACCAGGACCAGCCCGGCAGGTCGCAAAGCGGCCGCTAAAGCAGTACCCGCCGAAAGCCCCTGCAACTCATCTTGTAGTTTTCCCGACTCTTTCAGCGCCGCCCAAGCTGAGGGCTGAACTCGCGTTGGCTTGCCCAATTGCCGCAACAGGTCGCGGACAAAACTCTCAGCCGGCAGGTCCAGCGTCTTCTCCTCTACGATGACGGAAAGTTCCTGATTGAGCTCAACCAGTTGCTCGCTAGTCAGCCCAAACGCCTTCTTCTCGGCAAGGGCAACCTTGGAACCATCATCACGAAGCTTTTGAATGTAATTCCTAATCCCCGCGACATCAGAACGGGAAAACCTTGCCCCGGGAAGACTCAAGTTCCCCCCCGCAATCACGCCATTGACCCGGACGACGATTGTCTTGCCCGATTGCAACTCCTCGATTCCCGCCTCACCCGGCTTGCGGATAGAAGAAATCTGAACGCGATCGGCTCCGACCGTCTCAAGAAGTTCCGCCCAATCTTGCTGGGCTCCAAGCTCGCCGGCCGCACTCGCCACGAGGTGCAACTCAACCAATCGCGACTGCTGCCCAAACGACGGAGCGGCAAGCGAACCTGCCATCCATCCCAGAACAACGGCTGCCACCATCACCGATCGGAACATCTGCCAACTCCTCCGCCGGTTCGAAGCGGACTCTGAGCCAAAGGGAACTTAGTCCGCGACGCCGTACCGAACGATACAGTAGACCGCTTTAAACAAATCGCGGACACCGATTTTCTTCCCGTCTTTATAGCCGCGGGCGTGGTAAGTGATCGGGACCTCAGTAATCCGATAGCCCAACCTGGCCAACTTGGCGGTCATTTCCGGCTCGACCCCAAATCGATTTTGCACCAATCGCAAGTCAGCCAACACATCGCGACGAAAAGCCTTGTAACAAGTCTCCATATCCGTCAGGCGAATCCCGGTGAAAAGGTTGGAAGCCGTCGTCAGCATCCAGTTGCCCAAGCGATGGACAATTGACTTGTCTTGAATTTCTTTGCCAATAAAGCGGCTGCCGAACACAACATCCGCTTCGTCCCGAATCAGCGGTTCAAGCACCCGGGGAATGTCGGCTGGATCGTATTCAAGATCAGCATCCTGAACCACGATCAAATCACCGCTGGCTTGTCCAAAGCCCGTCCGCAACGCCGCACCTTTGCCGGCATTCTGCTCCTTAAAAACAATCTTGACCCCCGGAAGACCAACCAGTTTCTTCAGTACCTCGCGAGTTTGGTCGCGACTGCAATCGTCAACGACAATCAACTCCTTGGGAAATGGCAACGCTGCGAGTCGCGTGATCACGCGAGCAATCGTTCGCTCTTCGTTGTAGACCGGCACCACAATCGACGTGAGGACTTCGGTTTCAGCCATCCCAGACGTATCCCACTCCACAGTGCGATAGCGTTCCAGTTCCTCGCGCACGAGTCCTTCACAACTCTCCAGACGGGACAAGACCTCGTCCAACTCTGGAAGCTTCTCGGCGGGTTTCTTTTTTCGTGTCATCGATAATTGCATGGCTGTCACTCTGGACAATTGTAGTCCGCCACCTTGCTGAAGAGGAAAACTCAAAGCCCCTCATCCACCGGCAAAGTGACCCAAAAACCACCTAAAGTTAGGTCAGCTTGACCGCGGGACATCCTTTTTCTTCGTGGTTTCGTCGACTTGGCTTCGGCGATTCAGCCCAATCCCCCTCTTTCCAAGGGAAACGGGCTGTTTCGGACCGCAGATTCGATAAAGACAGAACGCGCTTTAGGTGGTTAAAGCCCCCGTAGGACTCGGTCCATCATCTAACCATTTTCACTCTTTCCCGGGCAGCCACCGGACACCCCGCAGAGAACGCGGCTGCTCCAAGCCTCCTTAGCCTTTTGAAACAAAAAACCCGGCCGAAATTTCGACCGGGTAAAGCTGTTTTTTAATTACAGTACGGCAAGCCCATCGCGGGCCAGCTGACACTAACGCAGAGCATTAGTCCCAGCTCAAAGTGCCACCGGTTTGGTACTCGGTCACGCGGGTCTCGAAGAAGTTCTTTTCCTTCGCCAAGTCCATCGTCTCGCTCATCCATGGGAATGGATTAGAGCTGCCGTACTGAACTGGCAGACCAATACGTTCCAAGCGACGGTCAGCGATGTGCTGGACGTACTCGCGGAACAGTCCCGAGTTCAGCCCCAATACGCCATTGGGCAAGCAGTCCTGGGCGTAAGCGATTTCCAGTTCGACAGCCTCGCGTACTCGCTGAACCATTAGTTGTTGGAATTCAGGAGTCCAGATTTCAGGGTTCTCCTGCTTGATGCCGTTGATCAGGTCGACACCGAAGTTCAGGTGAATCGACTCGTCTCGCAAGATGTACTGGAACTGTTCGCCAATTCCCTTCATCAAGTTGCGGCGATGGAAGGAGAGGATCATCACAAAGCCGGTGTAGAAGAACACGCCTTCCATAATCAGGTAGTAACCGATCAGGTTCTTGAGGAAGGCTTGCTTTCCTTCAAAGGTGTCGGTGCTGAAGTCCGGGTCGAGCACTTCCCGGGTCAGTTCCATTTCGAATGCATCCTTGCGGGCAATCGCCGGAACCTCGCGGTACATGTTGAAAATCTCGCCCTCATCGAGGCCGAGGCTCTCGACGATGTAGAGGAACGTGTGCGTGTGCACAGCCTCTTCAAAGGCTTGACGGAGCAGGTATTGGCGGCACTCTGCGTTGGTCACATGCTTGAAAATCGCCAGCACGAGGTTGTTGCCAACGAGACTCTCCGCAGTGGCGAAGAAGCCCAAGTTCCGCATGATGACGGCTCGCTCGTCAGCAGACAGTTCGTTGGAGCGCCAAATTTCGATGTCCTTGTTCATCGGGACTTCGGTTGGCATCCAGTGGTTGGCACAGCCATTTACGTAGTGTTCCCAAGCCCACTTGTACTTCAGCGGCATCAATTGATTGACGTCCACTTGGTGGCAGCTAATCAGCCGTTTTTCCTTGGCGTTAATCCGCGAGGACTTGCCCATGGTGCTGATGCGGTCTTGGATACTCGGACGGTCTTGTACATCGAGAGACATAACTCGCTCCATCGAAGATAAGCGTTAATAACGGGATGAATTCCCGACCAGGCCCGTAGTAAGCGGACCAGTCGGCGCGTCGACGATTTCCTGCCAGCCTCGCAGTCATTCATTGACAGCTATCGAGGCCGTTGCAAGTAAATCGTTCTGGCCGGGTCGGTGACTTGGATGGTCTTACCCAAATCACCAGACACTCCAGTTGAAAGCCGAGTAAAGGCTCCCCAAGTTTTCAAATCTGTCGGACTCTACTTTTCCGCAAATCGCAGGCTCGATTCACCGACAGAAATTTTAACAGCGCTCACTTGCTCTCCGCGAGCGTCTTCTTCGCGGAGAGCAAGAACAAGTGAACGATTTCAACTGCTATTATTGGCAAGCCTCGCAGGTCGGATCATCCAGACTGCAAGCTTTCACGTCAGTTGCAGGACGTCCCTCGGCCGCGCGGTTGATCGTCACGTCACCGGAGGCACTGCGGTTCTTCATCCAGCGTGGCTGGACGCCGAACTTGTTGATGTCGACCGTCGATTTCTCGACGTTCGTCGCACCCAACGTCCGCAGGTAGTAAGTCGTCTTGAGGCCGGCTTGCCAAGCGAGTTGGTACATGTCGTCCAGTCGACGGCCGCTCGGTTGAGCGAGGTAGAGGTTCAGCGACTGGCCCATGTCGATCCACTTCTGGCGACGGCTGGCACATTCGATCAACCACTTCGGCTCAATTTCAAACGAGGTCGCGTACCGATCCTTGATGTCTTGAGGCAGTCCGGGGATCTCACCAAGGGCACCATCGAAGTACTTAATGGCTTCGAGCAGGTCCTTGCACCACAGCCCTCTCTCCTTCAGTTCGGTGACGAGGTTGATGTTGATCTGCACAAACTCGCCCGAGAGATTGCTCTTGACGAACAGATGCTTGTACATCGGTTCAATCGACTGAGTCACACCGATAATCGTCGAGATCGTAGCGGTTGGAGCAATCGCCATCACGTTGCTGTTTCGCATGCCGTGAGCACGAACATGCTCGCGAACAGGCGCCCAGTCCAACGAAGCCGTCGTGTCCATGTCGATCGGCATGCCACGCTCTTCTTGGAGCAGGCTGACCGTGTCGATTGGCAACAGACCGCGATCCCACTTGGAGCCCTTGTAACTCGAGTAAGTGCCTCGCTCCTTGGCCAGTTCGCTGGAAGCGAGAATTGCAAAGTACGAAATCGCTTCCATACTGCGGTCAGCAAATTCGACCGCTTGCTTGCTGGCGTAGCTGATGCCGCAGGCTGCGAGAGCGTCCTGGAAACCCATCAAGCCCAAACCAACCGGGCGATGCCGCAGGTTTGAATTTTTGGCTTCCGCCGTCGGATAGAAGTTGATGTCGATCACATTATCGAGCATCCGGACCGCAGTTCGCACCGTTTCCTCAAGCTTCTTCACATCAAGCTTGCCGCCACTGACGTGGTTGAGCATGTTGATCGAGCCAAGGTTGCAAACCGCCGTCTCGTCAGCCGAGGTGTTGAGCAGAATTTCGGTGCAAAGGTTGCTGCTGTGCACCACGCCGCAGTGGTCCTGAGGAGAGCGAACGTTCGAGGGGTCCTTGAACGTGACCCAAGGATGGCCCGTCTCAAACAGACGAGTCAGCATCTTTCGCCACAAGTCGCGAGCCTCAATCGTTCGGTGCAGCTTGATCCGGCCTGCTTGAGCTTCGGCTTCGTAAAACTCGTAACGCTTCTCAAACGCCTTGCCGTACAAGTCGTGCAGGTCAGGCACTTCATCGGGGCTGAACAGCGTCCACGAACCGCCCTGAACCACCCGCTTCATCAATAAGTCAGGGATCCAGTTCGCGGTGTGCATATCGTGCGTTCGCCGGCGATCGTCACCGGTGTTTTTCCGCAGATCGAGGAACTCCTCGACATCGAGATGCCAAGATTCAAGGTACGAGCAAACCGCGCCTTTACGCTTGCCGCCCTGATTGACTGCCACCGCCGTGTCGCTGACCACCTTGAGGAATGGAATCACGCCCTGACTTTGGCCATTGGTGCCTTTGATATGAGAGTTGGTTGCCCGGATGCTGGTCCAGTCATTACCGAGCCCACCAGCCCACTTGGAAAGTTTGGCGTTATCAGCAATCTGCTTGAAGATGCTATCCAAGTCGTCCTGTACCGTGCTGAGGTAGCAGGAACTCAACTGCGGGTGCAACGTTCCCGAGTTAAACAGGGTAGGAGTTGCCGAGGTAAAGCGGAACGTGGAGAGCAGGTTGTAGAACTCGATCGCTCGGTCAGTCTTCTGCTCGCCCTCATTGATCGCCAAACCCATCGCGACCCGCAACCAGAAATACTGAGGGGCTTCAAAGCGACGCCCTTCAATGTGCAGCAGGTAGCGATCATAAATGGTTTGCAAGCCGAGGTAAGGAAACAGTTCGTCCCGTTCAGAGACAATTGCCTCGGCCAAACGCGGCAGGTCGAAATCCCGCAATGCCGGCGTCAGTCGCTCGGCGGCGATTCCTTGCTCGATGTAAGCCGCAAACTTCTCCCGGTAGCGGTCCGCTACATGGTTTTCATTGGCCGACTTGTCCAGCGACTCGCGATAAATGATGTTCAGGATCAACCGGCTGGCGACGAGGTCGTAAGAAGGATCCTCTTCAATTTTCGCCCGAGCGGCGAGAACCATTGCCCGACTGATTTCCTTGGTCGTGATCCCATTAAAAAATTGCTTTTCGACTTCCTCGAACAGCAGTGGAGCTTCAGCGGCAATGCTCAGGCCCTCGCAAGCGTTGCCAACCTGACGGCGGAGGCGTTCGAAATCGAGCCCCTCGAGGCGGCCTTCAGCGGAAACCATGATCGCCGGGAATGGCTCGCTGCTCTCCATCCGCTCTTCAGCCCGCAGCTGGCGAATTTTGGCATGCTCGGCGCGGTAAAGGATATAACGACGTGCGACCGAGAAGTACTCGTTCCGCATCAATTCGTTTTCAACCCAGTCTTGAATCTGCTCGACGCTAACCACTTGGCCGCGCTGCAGCAACTGCTCGGCTGCCGCTACAACCTCTTGCGTCATCACTTCAATCTTCTGAAGGATCGCCTCGTCCAGCTGCCCTACTTCGGATAAACCACGGTCGGCGCAGAAGGCCTTGGCCATTGCCCGCACGATCAACGCATGATCGAATGGTGCGACACGGCCATCTCGCTTCCGCACGACCAACTCGGAGCTACTGACCGAGCCGCCGGCAAGGGAGCCACTGCTTCCCGTGTTGGTACGCTGTGCCTCATCCTGACCTTGGCCGATATTGTTCTTTACGTGTTCCATTCGATTTGCACCCTTTTGAATTAAGAGCAGAGAACTGCGCTAATCAAAGCCATCAGCTAACCCCAGCCATCAGTTCGGCGATACTAAAGAAAGGTCGCACCCGAGCACTGACTTGTGGCCAACTGACGCTTTCTCGGCGTCACTGAAGACACGTTTGGTCCGTTCAGAAGAAAATCAGACGACGGGGGCACGCAGATACTCAAGCCTCCCTGCCGACTAACCTCCTGAAATCCAACCGCTCTTCGGCGAAACCGAGAACCCGTTCCCCACCGAAAACAATCGCGAATTTTTGTTGATTGGCGACCCTCAGTCAGTACCCCCAAAAAAGGGGCACACACGGAGTCGATTACCGACCCGCTGGAACACCTTTCGAACCCCCCGCCCAGTCGTCGTGACGACCGGTTGCGAAGTCCTTTTTTTAGGCGACCATCGAGCAGTGTTCTTACCGCTGATACCCAGGCCTTCAGCGAGCCTTTTTCCGAAGCCTCGCAGCGGCCAAATTGTGAAGCGGTCTTAACCCAGCCCTGAGGGGCGGGAGCCCAATATATCGACGCCAAGTGCTTTGTCAACACAACATTTTGTGCTTGCACTCTCATCGTCTTTTACCACCTCAAGCTCCATTTTTTTCGGAAAATCGAAACATTTTAGCACCCACCTGAGCCTCCCAAATCGCGTCGGAAATGTGCAAGATTGGGCCAAATCCGCACACCAAAAAGTTGAAGAAATTCCTGAACGACCAACCATCTATAACACCCTTCATCAAGGGGGCCATGCGTCTCGGCTTTCCTGTACAGTCAAAAGCAGGCCATTTGTCGCCTCGGATGCCACTCCGCACCGGCTGGCGAGGGCGGCTTCTCTGGCAAAACAGCCTCAATCGCTGGCGGTTGGAGCGTTGAGGCCAGGCAAGGCCTTTCGCAGGGCTTACCAACCAGTCGCAAATGCACCGGGAAAACTTCCTTGTACCCGTTTTCCCAACGGTCACGCGACTCACACGGTGTGCACAGAGCCAACTCCAAACTGCTCTCGTCAAAGAGCCGGCCCCTCGAATAATGTTACTGCTTGTCTTTGGTCCGCCCTAAACTCTGCCAATCCACATCAACCGAACCGTGTCGCAAGCCCTCGCCAGCCTTCTGAGCCGCCTGCAGTTCCGGGAGATGGAACGCCGCGAAAGATTTCTCGCCGTCCTAGAAGATATCCAAGCCGCCGCGCCGAACTTGCGACGGCCCAATTTCCAGAGGCTTGCGAGCTCCGACCTCGTCGCGCTCTATCGGGCGATCGATCGACACTTCCTGGAAAATCGCATCTCAACCACGATCGGCGAGGCAGGACACTCACTCAGCTTTCGAGTTTCCCAGCGAATGACCAGCACAGGTGGCTGTACGACTACCCGCTTCCATCCCCGTTCCAGCCAAGCAACTTTCCAAATCGCAATCGCGGGCCAACTGCTGGGACAAACCTGGGCGAATCAGCAAACCGCGATCGTCTGCGGAGTCACCTGCAACGACATGCGGGAAGGCCTTTGCCGCATCATGGAACATGAACTCCTCCACCTCTCCGAAATGTTAGTTTGGCGCGACTCAAGCTGCGCTCAACCTCGCTTCAAGAGCATGGCACAGCGACTCTTCGGACATCGGGCTTCTAAGCATCGACTGCTCACTCACCGTGAGGTGGCCGCGAAGAATCACGGGCTTCGCCCCGGCGACACCGTTCAGTTCCTCGTCGATGGCAGACAGGTAGCGGGAAAGATTAATCGGATCAACAAACGTGCCACGGTGCTCGTACCCCATCCCAAGGGGCAGGCCTATTCTGATGGCCAGCGCTACCTGAAATATTACGTCCCGCTAAAAATGCTCGTTAAGCAGCCACGATAGCCAACGAGCTTTTTTGACTTAGCCTCTACTGGCCACAAGATTCCGCCAATCTCTTTGCGCGCTCCCTCAACTCAAACGAATCCTCGTTCATTTCTCCTGAATCAGCTTTGATTAGTGGTTACATTCTTCTCGTCCGCGCGCAAAAAAACACCGCCGAAATCCATTCCCGGCGGTGTTCTTTCATCTCATTGCATTGTCATCGAGCGGGCCGTCAAAACGGCCACTCGAACTTAAGTCGACGGGGAAACAGGCGGTGGTTCATTACCGTCCCAGTCGATGTTGTTGAACAATTCGGTGAGGACCCAGCCCAAAACTGCGAGTCGGCCTAAGCCAACCAATCCGCCAGCTCCACCGTAGCCACCGCCAGCTCCACCACCACCGCCGTAGTAGCCACCCCAGTCGCCAGCCGCATTGCAGCAACCACCAGCGGCAGCACCACACGCGATATCGTTACCAACCATCGCACCTGCGTAAGGCTCAACTACCGGTGCGCCCGCAGTGCAAGCGTCGCAAGCATGCGACAGCTGCTCGGTGACAACGGCATGATCACCAGCAGCAGTCATCGGAACGTCGAGTTGCTGAGCGGCTTGTGCAGCACCTTCTTCAACAACAGACTCGCCGACTACAGTCTCGGTTGCTTGAGCAGCCTGCCCCTCTTGGCCTACGGCTTCAAAGCTGACAGCCGCATAGCCCGTTGGACCAGCAGCCACGAACTCGTAAACGCCCGGCTCAACACCGGCGAAGCTGAACTGGCCGAACGCATCGACTGCGGCTTCGGCGATTCGCTGATTGTTGCGAACCAAGTAAGCCTTTGTTTGAGCAGATACGCTTCCGGAGACGAAGTCAAACAGCTTGCCAACAAGGTTTCCATCGCTGGTGGCAACCCGATTGTTGCCTTCGATGCGAGAAGGTTGCTCAGCTGCGGCACTGGTCAAAGTCTCAGTCGCTGCCGAAGTTGATTCAAAAATTTCGCGAACTTGCTTGAAGTCTGGATTGACCACAGCGACTTCCATCGCGTTGGCTCCATTGCCGCGTACGACCTTCACACCGCAAGCAGCAAAGCCATCTTTGCCAGTTGCCACGAAGGAGTAGACGCCTTCTTCAACACCGGTGAACTCGAACTGTCCGAGCGAGTTGCTGTTGACGACGTGAGCAACCTGGCCCTCACGTACGAGGCAAACACGCAGTGAAGAGAGTCCGCTGACCGATTGGTCGCGGTTGACAACGCTCACACGACCGGTGACGTTGCCTTGTTCGTCAACGCTCAGGGTGTGATTGCGGAAAGAGCCAGTCAAACCCGAAACGACTCGCCCAGCAACCGAGGGAGCCGCCGTTTTGACTGGAGTGTTGTCCAGCAAATACTGGTGGGCTGACACCGCAGCAGTCGCTAGCAGTGGCAAGGCCAACACGTAAAAGGCAAAACGTGCGTAGCCGAAAGTGTTTTTCATAGATGTATCCTTGGTGCAATGCAAAGAGATAGAGGCAGGACAACCTAAACCAGGTTGCGAGTGCGCATCGGGGTCTCACCACTCCCGCGCACGCTTGCGACATTATGATTGGGGGGGCCGATTGGGTCAATCAAGCAAACCGGGCTGGTTATGCCTGTTTTGCGTTAATTTTTGGGTTCTTTCCCCACCCTGACGGCTTGCCCAGTTTTTGCCAGCCCCTGCTTGGTTAGCAGCCCGGTTTCGGGGCTCGAGGCCGAGGCAAACCGCGATTTAGCCATTCGGCCAGCCATTCGGGCGGAAAATCCCGCCTCAACCGCCAGCCGCATCGCTCGAGCCATTGCTTCAGGATTTGCCGCCCTCGCAACCGCTGAGTTCAGGAGCACCGCGTCAGCCCCCGTTTCCATCGCCAAAGCCGCGTCGCTCGCCGTCCCAATCCCCGCATCGACAATCACGGGGTAATCCACATCGGTTGATTTCAAATCTTCGATAATCGTCTGCAGGCTGGTCGGATTGAGCAGGCCAAGCCCCGACCCGATCGGACTGCCTGCCGGCATCACACTGACCGCGCCTGCCGCTTTCAGTCGCCGGGCCAAAATCGGATCGTCGCTGGTGTAACAGAGCACTTCGAAACCATCGGCGACCAGAAGTTCCGTCGCCCGCAAGGTCTCGATCGGATCAGGCAACAGCGTGCGGCTGTCTCCAAGCACTTCCAGTTTGACCCAATTTTCGATCTCCGCTCCGAGGCTGCGAAGGATCTCGCGTCCCATCCGCGCCAGTCGCACGGCTGTCGCTGCATCGAAGGCACCCGAGGTGTTGGGCAACAAATGCACCCGCTGCAGATCGAGAAAATCGAGTGCATTGCGTCCCGAGCTGTCGTACAGCTTTTCTCGCCGCACGGCGAACGTCACGATTTGAGTTTCACTTGCGGCAATTGAGCGCTGCATCAGCTCAAACGAATCGTACCGCCCGCTGCCCATGATCAATCGACTGCGGAAACGGTGCGTACCAATCCGCAGCATAGAAACCTCGGGCTGGTCATTCAACTGAGGTTTCGACGAAGCCGTTCCGTTTGTCTCGGACTCCAAAGATGGGGCGCTCATTCCTAACCTCCCCCGACCAAGGCTACGACTTCAACCCGGTCCGCAGACTTCAAACGGTGACTGGAGAGTTCGCGATGCGGGACAATCGTCCCGTTGACTTCGACTGCGAGACCACGCCGCTGCAACCCCAGCACTTCGAGCAATTGGTCGACCGTCGCCTCAGCGGGAAGTTCCAGCGGTTGCTCGTTGACCATCAGCGATATCACGGCCGAATCGGCCCGTTTTTCGCTCATTCTAAAAGCTCTCGGCCATGTCGCGGGCGTGGTAACTACTCCGGACAAACGGCCCGCTGGCGACTTTCTTGAAGCCCATTGCCTTGGCTTTTTCGCCCAATTCATGAAACTCTTCGGGCGGAACATAACGCACGACCGGCATGTAGCGGACCGGATCGGGCTGGAGGTACTGACCTAGCGTGAGAAAGTCGCAACCCGCTTGGAGCAAGTCGCCAAGGACTTCGTAAACCTCGTCGTTCGTTTCGCCGAGTCCCAGCATCAAACCGCTCTTGGTCTTGATCGCCGGATTGAGCTCTTTGACGCGCCGCAGCAAACCGCGAGTCCAAGCGTAGTCGCTCTTGGGACCGCGCACCCGGCGATAGAGTCTCGGCACGGTTTCAGTGTTGTGATTGAAGACCTCAGGAGCGGCCTCGATCACTCGGTCCAGCGCCGGCTTGCACGTTACGAAGTCAGGCGTGAGGACTTCGACTGCCGCGCCGGTGCGCTCGCGAACGGCGATCACGCACTGGTAAAAATGTTCAGCCCCACCGTCGGGCAAGTCATCCCGCGTGACCGAAGTAATGACGACGTGCTTGAGCCCCAATCGAAATGCTGCTTCGGCTACTCGAGCTGGTTCGTCCAGTTCCAACGCGTCGGGGCGACCTCGCCCAACGGCGCAGAAACCGCAGGGCCGAGTGCAGACGTTTCCCAAAATCATGAACGTCGCCGTCTTTTGCGAGTAGCACTCGTTTCGATTCGGACAGCGAGCGTTATCGCAAACCGTTTCCAGTCGCAACTCGTCGAGCAACCCAGCCGTAAAATGGTTGGCGTTACCCTTGGGCAACTGACGCTTCAACCACTTCGGCAGTCGCTGCAATTGCGCCTTGTCCTCCGGAACTCCAGAGGACTGGCAACCACCGGCGCCGCTGTCACTGGGCAAGTTGACGATTGGAAGTTGAGTCAAATCAGCACCATTTCATTGTCGAACCACTGGAACAGTCGCCACGAATCACTCATTATTATCCCCGAGCCCCCTTTTGAAAAATGGCCCGACCGGGGTCATTCCCTCCATACGGCCGTTTCGCTCCTGACCGCCCGCACGATTTTGGTACCGCGATGTCGAAAAAAAAGTCACCAGCCGCGGCCAAATCACAAACGAAATCGGATGAACCGGCCGAAGTCACCATTTCCGAGAACCGCAAGGCAAGACACCGCTACGAGGTCCTCGAGAAACTGGAGTGCGGGATCGTGCTCCGCAGCAGCGAAGTCAAAAGCTTGCGAGAACACAAGGTTTCAATCGACGAGGCCTACGCCCGTGTCCGCGATGGCGAACTTTGGCTAGTCGGCGCCGATATCGCCGAGTACAAACAAGCCACCCTCTGGAACCACGATCCCAAACGAGTCCGCAAACTGCTGGTGCAAAAGCGGCAACTCGAAAAGCTTTCCGGTCGCACCGTCGAAAAAGGGCTGACGCTCGTCCCACTGCGAATCTATTTCAGCCCCCGGGGGCTGGTCAAAATCCAAATCGGCGTCTGCCGCGGTAAAAAGCTGCACGATAAGCGGGAAACACTGAAGGCGAACGAAGCCCGCCGCAGTATCGACCGCGAAATGAAAAAACGAAAAAGATAGTCGACTTCCCGGGCCTCGGCCCTTTCCAAGCGTCGGCGGATGTGCTGCCACCTCCCCGGACCATCAGGCTCTCTGAACCGTTTGGCGGTCAGCAGCGTTAAACATTTAGACATCCCCCTGCCCCGTCCCGACCTACAGCCCAGCCCGCTCAGTTGATAAACTGTCGTTGCACGGCTCTCACGCCAAAGGGGCACTGCGGCGGGACGCCAAACCGTAGGCGACCGCCCCTTGAGCTTACCAGTTCGACCGAACGCTACTCCGACCGCAAATGCTCGCCATCAACAAAATTCGCAAAGCTTTCCGCCAGCCGGACGGCACCGAGACCCCGATTCTCGACGTGCCCGAGTATCGACTCGCTGCCGGTGAACAGGCGGTGCTGATCGGCCCCAGCGGTTGCGGTAAGACCACTTTGCTGCACGTCATTGCCGGCATCACGCGCCCCGACTCTGGACAGGTTTATATCGATGGCGTCGAGTTAACGAAATTTTCCGAGTCGGCTCGAGACCGAATTCGCGCCGATAAATTCGGCTACGTCTTTCAGACGTTTAACTTGCTGCCCGGCTTCTCCGCTCTCGAAAACGTGATGCTGGGAATGACGTTTGCCACTAACCGCTCATCGGGGGATCGAGCAAAAAAGTTGCTCGACCGCGTCGGCCTGAGCCATCGGCTGAGCAGCCGCCCAAGCACGATGAGCGTTGGCGAACAGCAGCGGGTCGCGGTCGCTCGAGCTCTGGCCAACAAGCCAAAACTTCTCTTGGCCGATGAACCTACGGCCAATGTCGATCCGAGAAATCAACAACAAATCATCGACCTAATTCGCGATACCTGTCGCGAAGAGAATATCGCCCTGATTATCGTGACCCACGCCATGGAAGTTGCCAAGCAATTCGACCGAGTCGATCGGTTGGACGAACTCAATCAGGTCGTCGCCAGTGCAAGCGCCGCCAGCGCAGGGAGTGCTGCTCGATGAATGTCTTGAAAATCGCGCTTCGCAGCGTCCAGTACCGCGGCTTAGGCAGCCTGCTGACGATCATCTCGATGGCACTCGGTGTGATGATGGTCGTCGCCGTGCTCACGATTCACGGCGTGGTCAGCGAGTCGTTCAAAAACAACACCAGCTTCGGCTACAACATCCTAGTGGGTGCACAAGGCGGAAGCCTGCAGCTGACCATGAACTCGGTGTTCTACCTCAGCCAGCCAATCGATACGCTCCCGTACGAATACTACCTCTACTTTTGCGATGAAAATGTTCGCCGCAAGGAGATGCGCAATTCAATTGCGTTCAAGAGTCTCGAGGAGTACCAACGCGTCTCAGCACTCGCTGCGGCTCAATCAAAACAACCCGGCCTCGGATTTTTCGAACGACTCGCAGGCGAGATCACCGAGGACTCAATGGTCAAGCAGCGGCTTGATTTCATGGAAATCGATCGCCCCGGCTTCTACCAGCGCTGGACCGACACGGCGATTCCGATTCTTCTGGGTGACTATTTCCAGAAAGAGGATTCGGCTTGGAGAGTTTGTGCAACGAACCGGGACTTTTTCGACAAGCTGGTTCTCGATGTCGACAAGCAAAACCACTTTGAATTTGCAGAGGGCCGATGCTTTGACAACTTTGACAAGGAAGTCGGTTACTTCGGCGCAGTTGTCGGCTCGCTTACGGCTCGCCAAGCCAAACTGAAAGTCGGCGACCGGATTCTGGTCACTCACGGTGACCCGTCATCCCAGAGTTCTCACTTGCACGATCAGGAATTTACCGTGGTCGGGATCCTCGCTCCGACCGGAACGCCCAACGATCGAGTGCTATTTGTGAACATGGAAGGCTTCTACCTGATCAACGACCACATCAAACCAGTTCGCGATGATTCGATGCTCTCCAAGCCAGCAGTGGTGGTCGACCCCTTCGCGGAAGACGCCGCTGCCGAAGAAGCCTCGAGCCAAGAAGATGCGAGCAAAACAGCTGATAGCGCTGTTCCAGCCGACTCAGCGGCGGAAACAAACTCAAACCCGCCGTTGCCAAACCAAGTGGATGTGACCCTGCTCAACCGTACCCCGCTGCCGATTGAGCATCGGGAGATCACCTCGATCCTTGTGCGCACCGCAAAATATGACGAATGGAACCAGCTGGGCGAGATGCTACCGCCGAGAATCAAGGAGGGGGAGCTGGCGAATTCGCTGCAATGGTCGCCATTCCGCCCGGTCCGGTCTCAAACGGGCGCTCAAGCGGTCAACCCGGTCGGCGAAATTACCAAGTTCTTCGCCTTTTTCGTCGACCCGGCTCGCTGGCTGCTACTCGGCCTTACCGTCCTGATTTGCGTCGTTTCTGGGCTGAGCATCCTCGTCGGCATTTACAATTCGATGAGCCAAAGGCATCACGAAATCGCCGTGATGCGGGCTTTGGGGGCCAATCGCTCAAAAGTCATGCTCATCATGTTGCTGGAATCGATCCTGCTGGCACTCTCGGGCGGATTACTGGGGTGGTTCGCGGGACACGCTTTAAACGCCGTTTTGGGGCCGCTGGTCGAGGGGCAAACGGGTGTTCCCCTCGGTTTTTGGAATTTCGCACCCAAACTCCCCCTGTCCGAAATCCCGTATGCCAATACCTTTTTGAGCGGACAAATTCTACAATTCGCGGTGTCTCCGGAGCTTTTACTAATTCCGGGACTGATTCTGCTGGCCATCGCTGTCGGTATTTACCCAGCGATCTCCGCGTATCGAACCGATATCGCCAAATCACTGGGTAAGTGACTCCTCTGAAACGTGGTAACAACTTCGGAAGTTGTTTCTGTAGTTTCGGTAGCCGCTTGGCGATCCAAGTTGACTTCGGATGCGTATGGCTGGACGAATTTGCGCTCGCGAAAGTGCTCTGAGCTTCGCTGACGGCGCAAGTGAAAGACAGTCGGCGTTCAAGTTCCTTGTGATTACGAGGAAGCGAACTGCAGACGAAAAAGGATTACTCGAAATGTTTGCCTTAATACAAAACCCGATGAAAGCATCTATCCGAACCTCGCGGCGATTGCTGCTGACACTGCTGTTGATCGGATTGGCGTTTATCCTGCCAAAGTCATCTCCGGCCAACACCCCGTTGTCCGTGGGTTCGACGGTCAGCTTGGCGGCCAACTCGGCCGCTTGCCCGTTTTGCTCGGCAATCAATATGACTTTCTGGGAGCAGATCAAGAGCCACGACGCCGTAGTCATCGCCAAGTTGATCACGCTCCCTCCACCGGTGGCCGACATCGATGCGGAATTGCCCAAAGCTGAATTCGAAGTTGTCCGCGTGCTGCGGGGTGCTGAGCACATTGAAACAGATGCCATTTTCCGAGTCCTGCTGGTTGGCGAGTACCCTGTCGGACAAGAGTTTGTCGTGATGGGCGTGAATCCTCCCGGATTCGTTTGGTCGACTCCACTGAAGGCCACTCCGCGGGTTGTCGAGTATGTGGAAATGCTCGGCAAACTGCCGGAAAAAGGCCCTGATCGCTTGAACTTCTTTCAAAAGTACTTTGAAGACGAAGAAAGCGTGCTCGCTTTCGATGCGTACGATGAATTCGCCCGAGCGCCTTACGAGGACGTACTCGCTCTCAAAGAGAAAATGGACCATGGCCAGTTGGTCAAATGGATTCTCAACCCAGAAACTTCGGTCAACCGCCGTCGGCTTTACTTGACGATGCTCGGTGTTTGCGGCGGACCGCAAGATATTGAGATGCTCGAGCGACTAATACGCTCGGACGATCGCAAAGAGCAAGCTGGCCTGGACGCGCTCGTCTCGTGCTACCTCAAGCTCAAAGGCCCTGATGGTTTGACTTTGATCGAAGATGAATTCCTGAAAAACGATCAGGCCGACTACGTCGATACGCTGGCAACGATTTCCGCACTCCGCTTCCACGGTTCGGAAGAAAAGATCATCCCGCGCGAGCGACTGGTCGCCGCAGTGCGCACTTTGCTCGACCGGCCCAAGATGGCTGATATGGTGATTCCCGATCTGGCTCGGTGGGAAGACTGGTCGGTCATGGAGAAGTTGGTTGGCCTGTTCAAAAATAGCACCGAGGAAACGATTTGGGTTCGCGTGCCGGTAATTCAGTACCTTCAGGTTTGCCCCAAGCCGGAAGCTAAAAAGTACATCGAAGAATTGCGCAAAATCGACCCCGATGCGGTCGCCCGAGCTGCACTGTTCAACGAAATCGATCTCGATGACGAGGCTGATGAAGAGGGCGATCAGCCCAAACAAGGCGAAAGCGATCCAGGCAAAGATGGAGCCAAGAAAGACGGCAAAGACGGTGACTTGTCTTCAAGGGGTGAGTTGGATGTGCCTTTCGAACTGAGCAGTACGACGCCAACCAGCACGACAACGACTAGCATCGGCGCTCAGGACCCGCCAGCATCCGACAACGCCCCCGCTTTGGGGCCAGTGGAGCAAAAGCTAATGCGAGTCCCATTCGACGCTTCGGCAAACCTTAACCCAAATTTGCCCGAACCGCCGCCGGGAAGTACCGTAGAAGAAGGGGTGAGCATCGCCGGACCTGTATCTCCCGAAAAGGAGACCTTGACCAGCTTGGCCGCTGCTCCCGTGATTCCGGTGGACATTGGGTTAATCGATGTTCCCGGGGCAACCAATTTGCCAATTGCGTCAGCCTCCCCTGCGGCAACCAGCAATTTTCACTTGTGGCGAGTCATCGTCCTGCCGGTGTTTTGCGGCTGCCTCCTGTTCGCACTCCTCTGGTCAGTGATCAATGGCTGGTTCGAGCGGCTGATCTTCTAGTCACGGTAATGAGGGTTGCATGCGAAATGAGCCCTCACTTTGGCCGGACTGAGAATCTCTCACTTCCCACTGACGACTTTTCCGAACAATAAAGCTTACCCCATGAGTAGCTACACGACTGAAAACTCAAGCAGCGGTTCCTCCAAACCGGGTAGTTCGGTGCGGATGACGGCGACCAATTTGGACGAGCAATTTTTACGTGGCGAGGACCAAGAGTCCGGCTATCGCGCGGTCAGCAAGGCGGCGCTCGCTTCTGTCGTCTTTGCTATTCTTGGCAGCTTCTCGATCTGGGCGTCCGTGTTCATCATCCTGCCGCTGCTCGGGTTGATCTTTGCCCTGAATGCGAGGTCAAATCTTCGCCGCTACCCGGAAGAACTGAGCGGCTCGGCCCCGGCAACGATTGGACTAGTCCTTAACCTTCTGCTGTTGATCGGTTCGGTGGGCTTTCACAGCTTGGTCTATGCGACCGAAGTGCCTGAGGGTTATGACCGGATCAGCTTTTACGATCTCAAACCCAAGCCTCGTGAATCTTCATTGCCATTCTCGCTCAAGGCTAAAGACCTCGATGGAAAGAAGGTTTTCCTGAAAGGTTGGGTTCGCCCGAGCGATAAGAAAAGCGGACTCAAGAAATTCATTCTCGTCGGCGACTTTGGTTCATGCTGCTTTGGTGGCAGTCCCAAGCCGACCGACGTCGTGGCTGTGGAAATCGTGACCGACCAAACGGTTGATTACAGCCTGATGCAGCGAAAAATCGGTGGCACCTTCCGGCTCAACACCCGCCCCGTTCAAGTTGGAGAAGCCGAAATCCCAGCCTTGTATTACCAGCTCGAGGCCGATTACCTAAAATAGAGCGTGCGAGGAAGCTATGTCACCGCGATGGCTTTCCTTGGAGTTATGTTTCAGTCCAAGCCTCGCCTGCCAAGCTTTTAACCGGGCCCCAAGGGGATCAGGGATTCATGCTTAACTGGAAGAGTCCACCACTGGCCAAGCCTTCAGCTCAATCGCGCTGCGCTGGGTTTCTGAAACGAAGTCTGCTGCTCAGCGCGAAGGCTTCCATCCTGTTCTTCAGTGTCATGCTGACGCGATCCGCTCAGGCGCAAGAACCGGCGACTCCAGACCGGCCTCCACCGGTTTCGCAAAAGGAGGACCGGCCGAAGGTCGAATTCGCCCAGAAGGCGGGTGAACCGAAAGAAATTTCGTTCGACGATTTGGTTTTCGAGATGGAGAAGGGGGGCAAGTTTGAGCGGTCAATGCTCACCGAAAAAATTCTCCAGATGAATGGCGAACAAATTCGCATTCGCGGATTTATTCGCCCCGCTTTCAAGGAAACGGGAATTTCGAAATTTGTTTTTGTCCGAGACAATCAAGAATGCTGCTTCGGACCAGGTGCTGCACTTTACGACTGCATCCTGGTTGAGCTTGGCGGCGAGAAGACCACTGATTACACAGTTCGCCCAATCACCGTACTCGGAACGCTTTACATGAAGGAATTCAAAGGCCCCGACGGGAACATCTGGGCGATCTACCGGATGAAAAATGCTTCAGTCGAGTAGTTTTCGTGCCAATCCCGCCTCGCTCGGCACTCGGGATTTCGCTGCTCCTTCTCTTTGTTTCCCGCGACAACTCTTGCGGGCCCCTGCAGTTAACGGTTTGGCGGTCCTACCTCGGCTCCATGACCGCTGCTAAAATCGTGGGCTCTATCTTTCACTTCGCCATCGGGCAGTCAAATCATGGCAATTTTTGATTGGGTCAGTCGCCGGGTTTTCGACACGGTTCATCGCAACAATCTGGTCTACAACACCTGCTGGGAAGACCCCCGACTGGATCGTCAGGCACTGGAGTTAACTTCCCAGGACAACGTGCTGGTGATCACCTCGGCGGGCTGCAATGCGCTCGACTACGCCCTCTGCCAGCCAAATCACGTTTATGCGGTCGACATGAATCCCCGGCAGAACGCGCTGCTCGACCTGAAGAAGGCGGGCATCAAGGGACTAGAGTTTGACGACTTCTTTCGAATGTTCGGCGACGGACGGCTGCCCGGCGCCCGCAAGATTTATCAATCCCGGCTCCGCAGTCTGCTGCCCGATTGGTCGCGTGGCTACTGGGACAGCAAGATAAAGTGGTTCGACAATCCGCGCAGCACGTTCTACTTCCGCGGCACGTCAGGATTCTTCGCTCGCTTGATGAAGGTCTATACCGACAAAATCATCAAGGTGCGCCCTTACCTCGAACGGATGCTCGACACCGACTCATTGGAAGAGCAACAGTCGATTTACAACAAACATGTCCGCGACAAATTCTGGTCGGGCCTGATGAAATTCGCTCTCAACCGCGATACGACCATGGCCATGCTCGGCGTTCCCCGCGCCCAGCGCCGGCAGATCGAATCGACCTACTCGGGCGACCTGGTCAAATACATTCAAGAATGCCTCGAAGGCGTTTTTCTCAAACTGCCGATGAAGGACAATTACTTCTGGCGCGTCTACATGAACGGTTGCTACTCGCGGACCTGCTGCCCCGAGTACCTCTTGGAAGCAAACTTTCAAAAGCTCAAGTCCGGGCTAGTGGATCGAGTCTCGACACACACCGACTCGGTTCAAGGTTTTCTCGAGAAGCACAACGGGACGATCTCCCGTTACATCCTGCTCGACCACATGGATTGGCTCAGCGATCACTTCTTTCCTCTGCTGGAGGGTGAGTGGCAAGCAATCGTCAACCGCGCCGCGCCGCAGACTCGTATGCTCTGGCGCAGCGGCGGGTTCAACACCGATTTCATCCATCAAGTCAAAGTCCAAGTCAACGGAAAAGTTCGCGCTGCAGATGAACTGCTGCAGTACAACAAAGAGTTGGCTGAAAAGCTGCACCAACTGGATCGGGTCCACACGTACGGCAGCTTCTACATTGCCGACCTGAAACTCAACTGAGCATTCAATCACCCACAGCCGTCGACGCGGCCCTCGCAGGAATCACAGCATGGGACTTTGGTCTGATCTGAAAATTCTCTATCACATGGCCTTCAAGCCGGTACGCGGCGGCAGCCATGCAGAGCGGCTGGAGAGTTTTTATGGTGGCCAAGCCAAGGGCTACGACGATTTCCGCAAACGCCTGCTCAAAGGACGCGAGGAACTCTGGAAAGCCCTCCCCAAGCCAGAGGGCGGAGTTTGGGTCGATATGGGCGGTGGCACTGGGGCCAACTTGGAAAACTTTGGCGATGACATCAAACGCCTCAGCAAAGTCTACCTCGTCGACCTCTCCAGTTCCTTGCTGCAAGTCGCCCGCGATCGCTGTCGCCAGAGGGGCTGGACCAACGTCGAATGTGTCGAAGCAGATGCGACCAAGTTTCGCCCGCCCGAAGGTCAAGCAGACGTCGTTACGTTCTCCTATTCGCTGACGATGATCCCGCCCTGGTACGCGGCGATTGAAAACGCGATGACAATGCTCAAACCGGGCGGCCTCATCGGCGCGGTCGATTTCTATGTTTCGCAAAAGTGGCCCTCCGAAGGACTGCGCAAACACGGTTGGCTCTGCCGCTCCCTCTGGCCTGTCTGGTTCGCATCAGACAATGTCTTTCCCTCGCCAGATCATCTTCCGTTCCTGCGACATAAGTTCGAAACGGTTTGGCTGGATGAACAAACAACAAGACTTCCTTACGTCCCGCTGCTGCGCACGCCCTATTACGTGTACATCGGACGCAAGCCCGCTGTGTGAGAAACTCTTGCCAAACGTGAACAAGCTCCGCTGACTTCCCATTTACACTCATCCGGCCGAGAATCCTGACGATGAACCGCGATAGGCTGCTCCAGCGTTTTCTCCAGTACGTCCGCATCGACACAACTGCTAACGAACAAGCCACCACCTATCCAAGCAGCTCGGGACAACTGGAACTCGGTCGGCTGCTTGTCGAGCAATTGAGGCAGATGGGTATCGGCGACGCTCGGCAGGACCAGCACGGCATCGTCTGGGGGACAGTCCCAGGAAATCTCCCCGGCAAATTGCCGGTCGTCGCCTTCAACGCACACGTCGACACCTCTCCGGAGACTTCCGGGGCAAACGTGCAGCCCCAAGTCATCGAAAATTACGACGGCCGGGATTTGGTTCTTCCCGGAGACCGCAGCAAAGTCATCACCTCTACGGCTTGTCCAGAACTGCTGACCTGCATCGGGCAGACTTTGATCACAACGGACGGCACGACGTTACTGGGAGGTGACGACAAAGCCGGTGTGGCCATCATCATGGAACTGGCTCAGCATCTTCTCGAACATCCTGAAATCCCGCACGGCCCCGTGCGACTGCTCTTTACCTGCGATGAAGAGATCGGCCGCGGACCGCAGTATGTTGAGATTGCCGAAATCGGAGCCGATGTCTGTTACACGTTTGATGGCGGGTGTGCTAACCAAATCGATCACGAGACATTTTCGGCTGACCTCGCGATTGTCACGATTCGGGGAGTCAACATTCACCCTTCGATTGCCAAGGACCGAATGGTCAATGCCGTGCGTATTGCCGGCAGCCTCCTCGAAAAGCTTCCGCGCGGACTTGCTCCTGAGAAGACGGATGGCCGCGATGGTTTTCTCCATCCCTACACCATCGACGGTGGCGTGGCCCAAGTCGTGATGAGAATTCTGCTCCGCGATTTCGACACGCATCGACTCGCCGAACACGCTGCGGTAGTTCGCGCTGCGGCCGCGGCAACCCAGGTTGAATTCCCCGGCAGTTCGGTCGAAGTCGAGGTTCGTAAACAGTATCGAAATATGGCGGAAGGCCTCGCCAAAGAACCTCGCGCCGTACGATACGCCGTCGAGGCTCATCAGCGATTGGGCCGAGAGCCAGAGTTGTCGATTATCCGCGGCGGAACTGACGGTAGCCAGTTCACTGAAAAAGGCTTACCGACGCCAAACCTTTCTTCTGGTCAGCACAACATCCACTCGCCGCTGGAGTGGGCCTCGCTCGACCAAATGCTGGCCGCTTGCGAAGTCGGCGTCGAAATTGTCCGACGCTGGGGCGAAGACCGTTAACACACAGTCGCATTCGAGCCCAAGATTTTCTTAAAACTCGATCACCTCTTCGTCGGCAGCGATCCGAATCCGCGGAAAAATCTCCGCCACTGACTGCAGGTCGAGCAGTTCGTCTCGCTCGTCGAGCGGATTGAGATGCACCAAGACGAGTTGTCCGACTTCTGCTCGCCGCGCGACCTCCGCCACGGGAGTGAGACAACTATGGCCGGTCAATTCAGCCCGCTCTTCCTCGCCGTCGGGGAAATAGCACTCGTGGACCAGCAAATCGACACCTTTCAACTGAGCGATGTAATCAGAGTCCGGCGCGGCGGTCGTATCGGTTACGTAAGCAAAACTCCGCTTGCCCCAATCAAATCGAAACCCGAAAGATCCCCCCGGATGCTTGAGTGGAAAGACACTTAATCGCCCATCACCGGGTGCTGTTTGTTTTCCCGGTCGCAAATCAGCGAATTCAAACGGCGGTAAAACAGGAAAAAGCTGCCGATGAAAAAGGTTCTCAGTAATCGCCGCTTGTTTTTCAGGGTCACAGTGAACCGTGACCTTTTTGACCGCTCTTTGAAAGAGCACGTCCAGCAAATAAGTCAGACCGACGACGTGATCCAAATGAACGTGGGAGAGGTAGATGTGAAGTTCGGGAGTCTGAATGAGATCGCGCGCCCGAAAAATCCCCGTCCCAGCGTCTAAGAGAATCCCCAATTCCGGAAGCATCAAACAGGCGGTATCCCGTTTGCGCGTCGGATGGTAGCCTGATGTTCCCAGCAAGTGCAGCTTCATCAATCCACCCGACTTCCCCCAAGCGACTTCGACTCCACCTCAATTATTGCGAACTTTGAGGCAAAAGATAACCAGCCTTCGGGGTTCTAACCCAGCAGCTACGAAATCATGTTGCTATTCGCCCTGACAATTTTCACCAGCGCGTTCCTGCTGTTTCAAGTCCAGCCACTCATTGCAAGGTTCATCCTGCCTTGGTTTGGCGGTGCCCCGACGGTCTGGACCACCTGCATGCTCTTTTTCCAGATCGTACTTTTGCTCGGATATCTCTACGCTGACTTGGTGAACCGCTGGTTACGGCCCCGTGCTCAGGTCATTCTCCATAGCATTCTTGCCCTCGTCGCTCTGGTCTTGCTCCCGATCACGCCGAGCGAAAACTGGAAGCCCACCGGTGATGAATCACCCACCCTGCGCATCTTGCTGCTGCTGATGGCTTCGATCGGACTTCCTTACTTCCTGCTTTCGACGACCGGCCCACTCGTTCAAGCGTGGTTCGCTCGCTGCTACCCACAGAGGTCGCCCTATCGGCTTTACGCTCTCTCGAATGTCGGTTCACTTCTCGCGCTTCTGACTTATCCGATGGTTTTCGAGCCCCTTTTGGCAACCCGGACTCAGTCCAGTAGCTGGGGTTATGGATTCATCGGTTTCGCCGCGCTCGTGATTGCCACGGGATGGTTTTCACTTCGTCGCTTTGATTCGTCATCAAACTCAGAATCGGTCGAACCGAGCGCAATCCCGGTCACGACTTCGCTCACTCCAGCCTCGACCGGCCCAACGATTTGGCAATTGGTCGGCTGGATAATCTTGGCAGCAATCCCCTCGGTATTGCTGCTGGCGACGACGAATCAAATTTGCCAAGAGGTCGCGGTTGTTCCCTTTCTCTGGATCCTGCCTCTCAGCTTGTACTTGATCTCCTTCATCATCTGTTTTGACCGGCCAAGCTGGTACTCACGGACTTTATTCGGGACGCTCTTGATTGGTTCAACTGCCAGCACGATTTACTGTCTCGCCCGATTTGGTGGTGGTGAATTGTTTATGACCCTCGGGTCTTTGCTGGCGATCCTTTTTGCCGCCTGCATGACCTGCCATGGCGAGCTAGTCCGCCAGCGGCCGGCTCCACGTTACTTGACGATTTATTACTTGATGATTTCAGTCGGAGGCGCACTTGGTGGGAGCTTCGTCGCACTGGTCGCTCCCTCCCTGTTCAAAGGCTTTTTCGAATTGCACTGGTCGATCCTCGCCGCTGTCGCAGCGAGTCTTCTCGCGATGCTTTTCCATGGCGGCAAAAACGAACTGGTCCGCATCGCCCTGATCTCCTCAGCTGGTATACTGGCGGTTAGCTGCGTCTCAATGCTCGACGCTGGGAATGCTAAGTATTTCAGCGATAACTTGGCTTGGCGGAGCTGCTGCGCCGTCGCCTTCTGGCTGTTGACAATCATCCTGATCGGCTGGAATGATGAGTGGCGGGGGTACACAAACAGGCGACTCGACAACCCATCACCCTCTCAAACCCAGCCGCTGAATGTCCCTTGGCTAGTCGCCCTCACTCTGATTCTCTCGCTGATCACTGTGGTCTTCCTCTTCTTACCGAAGGTCGCCACCGATTTCTGGCGTGAGGGAGCTTTGGTCTACTTCGTAATCCTCGCTGCCTTTGCCGCTGGCTTCCGGGTCGCATTTGGAATTCCACTGGCTTGGCGTTCTTGGGTCGGAACAATTTTCACCGTCGTCGCCTCGGGCACAGTCGGATTACTGCTATACCAGCAGGCCTATCGCGTCGATCGGAGCACGATCGAAATCCGGAGAGATTTTTATGGGTTGCTCAAGGTCAAGGAGGCAAGTTCCGTCGCCAAAGTGAACGGCCAGCGAGTAGACGAGGGCTTCGTCCGTACACTGGTCAATGGGCGCACACTTCACGGCTTTCAATACACTCGCCCAGACCTCCAAATGCGAATCACCACGTATTACAGCGAAGGCAGTGGGATTGGGCTGGCCATCGCGCGAAATCCGAGAAGGTTGCTTGGCCAACCGCTCGCGATCGGAGTCGTCGGCTTGGGTGTCGGGACTCTTGCCGCTTGGGCCGAACCGGGTGATCGGATCACGTTTTACGAGATCAATCCAGAGTGTATTGAGATCGCGAAAACCAAATTCACCTACCTCACCGAGTCCCCTGCTGAGAAGCAGATCATTCTGGGCGACGCCCGGATCCAAATGGAGAAACAAATCAGAGAGCAGGCTTCGAACGCGGGAATCCAAGAAAAAAACGATGACAAAGAAACTCAAGGACTCTATGACGTTTTGGCGATCGATGCGTTTAGCAGCGATGCCATCCCGCGTCACCTTCTGACTGCCGAGAGCTTTCAAATCTATCGCAAACTTCTCAAGCCGGATGGAATTCTCGCCGTCCACGTTTCCAACCTCCACCTCGACCTTCGCCCAGTCACGCTCTCGCTCGCGAAAGGCGAAAACTGGCCGGCTCGGGTAGTGGAAGACTCGCCCGAAGAGTCGACCGCGCCGGGGCGATGGCAAACCTCAAGCACTTGGATCGTGATCACCAATAATCAGGAATTTTGGGACGACTCTGAAGTCACGGACCGCTCATATGAATGGGACAATCCTTGGCGAATTCACTGGACAGATGATTTCGGTAGCCTCGTCCAAATCTTGCGGGCTCCCAGATGGATGAAGCAGCCAGCCTGGTGGCCCTGGAAGGACTTTTGGTTGAGACGCGAGGATTGACGCTTCCCAAGGCTTCTCCCGTTTTTCTCTCTCAGCGGCAGCAACTCGCCCGCTCCTGCACTACTCGCTAGAATGGTCCGCATGGACCTTTTCACAGAGCAAGAAATGAAAAACAGCCAATCGGTGCGGCCACTCGCCGCGCGGATGCGGCCCCGCTCGTTGAGCGAGTTTATCGGACAGCAGCACCTACTCGCACCCGGTAGACTTCTACGGCGGCTGATTGACGCCGATCGCCTCGGATCGGTGATCCTGTTCGGCCCACCAGGCACCGGAAAAACTTCGCTGGCACAGCTCCTCGCCACAGAAACGGGCCGAAACTTCGAGCAACTCAGTGCCGTGCTGCACGGCGTCAAAGAACTGCGAGATGTCCTCGCCGTCGCGCGGGATCGACTGGCGGTTTCAGCCAGAGGCACACTTCTCTTCATCGATGAAATTCACCGTTTCAATCGAGCCCAGCAGGATGCCCTGTTGGCCGATGTCGAAAATGGAACAGTTACGCTGATTGGTGCGACAACGAGTAATCCCTATTTCGCAGTCAACGGTGCGCTGCTCTCACGCAGCCAATTGCTTGAGTTGCAGCCGCTCTCCGTTGACGAAATGACCGAACTACTGACACGGGCAATTACTGACCGTGAACGAGGCCTCGGGCGGATGGCGATTGAAAGCGATCCGGATGCACTCAAACACCTCGCGACGATGTGCGAAGGGGATGCCCGCCAAGCGCTCTCGATTCTGGAAACGGCCGTTCTCAGCTCCGCCCCGCCAGTCAAACTCTCGCGCGAACTGTTTGACGAGTCACTCGCGCGGCGGGCAATTCAGTACGACGTTACCGGAGACGAACACTTCGACTGCGCTAGCGCATTGATCAAGAGCATTCGCGGGAGCGATGTCGATGCGGGAATTTATTGGCTCGCACGGATGCTCGAAGGTGGTGAGGATGTGCGATTCCTCTGTCGCCGGCTCGTTATTCTCGCCAGCGAAGACGTGGGGAACGCTGACCCGCACGCCCTGCCACTGACAGTTGCCTGCTTTCAGGCCTGCGAACAAATTGGACTTCCTGAGTGCCAACTGACGCTCTCGCAAACCGTGGCTTATCTCGCACTCGCTCCTAAGAGCAACGCCGCCACCACCGCAATCAACCAAGCCCGACAAGACGTGCGCGAGCAGAAAATCATTCCCGTCCCCAAATACCTCCGGGATGGTCACTACGCCGGCGCACGCGAGCTCGACCGCGGGGTTGGCTACAAATACGCCCACAATCATCCCGACGGCGTCGTCGCCCAGTCCTATCTTGGAGTCGACCGGGAATACTATCAGCCCGTGCCCCGCGGCTTCGAGAATCAACTGCTTGAGCGAATCAAAACCCTTCGCGAGGCACTGCGAGGCGAAGCCTAGATAGGGGGCTTCTGTGGCCACTGCTAGCAACCGTTACGTCTTCTACCCGTAACTGTTTTGATCTGGAAGCAATTGGGTGGTTTGATTAAAGTCGCCCGGAGCTGAATTTGTGTCGCGTACGATCGGACACGTCAGTTCAGCTGAAAAAGCCAGCCCAAAAAGGGCCAAAGGAAAAGGACGACTAGGGTTAAGACCAAGGCGACAACAAAGAAGGTATTGATTCGAGCTCTCGGACGAAGGGACTTCTGGCAGACCGGGCAAATCAGAGACTCATCGTCGACTTCGCAACCACAATGCGGACACTCGACTTGCTGAAGTTCCTCGGACTCAGACCGCTCCCAATCAGTTGAATCACCATCCTCTTCAAAGTCTTCTTCGTTCGACATCGTTCTTCTCTGCTTTTGGCTAATTCGTCGAGCCTACTGAATCTCAAATTTAAAATTTCAGGCAACGAAGTTTCGGAATCGGCTGGATTCGTTGATTGGATTCCGAGTGAATCCAACGGTCAAGGAGGACTGCAGTGAACTCGCTTAAAAATACAATCGTCGCCATTCTGTTGCTGGGCGTGTCCTACGGCGTCTATCAGGTGCTGACCAAACCAGAGCCCAAGTCGCTCTCGACGGCTGAGTTTCATGCCTTGACTGAGCCTGAGATTCAGGTGCCGGGTAACTTGCTCGAGCCACCTCCTCCTGCTGAGAGCGACGATTCCTTCGGCGAAGCAGCTGTAAGCAGCGCTCCTGCCCCTCCGCAATTCACCGCGCCTCCTGTCGAACCACCACCAGCCGCTCCGGCAAGTGAACGTCCGATTACACCGAGCACGACAGGAGCGCCGCCCTCGCAGCCCGCTCCTTGGTCAGCGCCGCCGGTAAACAAACCGCTGCCAGCCAGTGGTCAATCCGCGCCTCCGATCTTTGGTTGGGATACGACAACCTCTTCCGCGCCGTTTGGGTCATCCGCGTCAACGCCACAAGCCAATAATCGTGCAACTGAGTCGCTGCCTCCGTTTCAAAACAGCCCTGAAGTCCCCAAGCTGTCCGCATCGCCCCTAGCTGAGTTGGGTGCCCCCGCAGGGAGTCGACCGATCGGCCAACCAAATAGTGCGGAAGCCAATATTCCTGCACAGTCGGGAACTGGTTCGATTGGGCTGACAGGTGCAACGGCCCCCCTGCCTACGCTGGAAAACTCCATGCAGACGGCTCGGCAACTGATCGCCGCCGGACAAATGCGTCAGGCACTGGCGGAACTCACTACCCAGCTTCAAAACCCAGCGCTGACCGCACAAGACCAAGCAACACTTTACAAATGGCTCGACACTCTCGCCGGCAAAGTAATTTATTCGACAGAACACCACGTCCAGAGCCAGCCACACGTTGTTCAACCAAGCGAAACGCTCGCCAGTCTAGCCGACACCTGGCGGATCCCGCAGCAATTGGTTTACAACATCAATCGCGAGAAGATCGCTAACCCCTTCGAACTGCAACCGGGCACGGAACTGAAGAAGATTGCCGGTCCCTTCCGAGCGGAGATCGATCGCACATCCCAAACCGTAACACTATTCCTCGACGAACTTTACGCCGGACGATTCAAATGCGTCTCGGTAGCCGCTGACATGCCCGCAGGCAACTGCCGCGTCGAGAACAAGATGGAAAGCGGGCATCCCGCAGGGCAATTCCTCCTGCAGACCAACAACCCCGCGGTCAGCTTGCACGCTCAGCCCGCTGCGGGCTCTCCCAGCGGGTGCTGTTTCACCCAAGGCGATGCGCGAGACCTGTTTTCGATCCTCTCCGTTGGGTCGGAAATCAAAATTACTCGCTAAGGCGATGCCCGTCTCTCGGATTGCCGAAACCCTACTTCTCTAGGGCGGCAAGTTCGCGGGTAATAGAACTCGTGGGACTCGTGGGACCATTGGGACTACTCGGACCATTGGGACGGGGATAATACTGCGAGAGTCGAGGACACGCCCCCGCATTCCGCATTTCACCGCGGCTCTCTCCGCGCGCTGCTTGCTTGCCTCCTTCCCAACGACGACAATCGGTATCTATCGCACGATGCCCACCTCTCTCTTTCTTGCACCGTATTCCTTTTTATTGACATCAAGAAAACCATGACCACTTTTCGGAACCGCTACCTGCGGAACACATCGCTACTGCTGCTTTGCTGCCTTTGGTTCAATGGAGCGGCCTCCGGACAACAGGCTCCCTTGGCAGAGCGCTTTGATAAAACCGAGTTTGAGATCCCAATGCGCGACGGGACCAAATTGTTCACGGCCGTCTATACGCCGAAGGACAAATCCCGCAGCTATCCGTTCATGATCAATCGAACCTGCTACAGCTGCAATCCTTACGGTGTGGAGAACTACCCCGGGCGGATCGGACCGTCAAAGGTGATGGAGGATGAAGGCTACATCTTCGTCCGGCAAGACGTTCGCGGACGCTGGATGTCCGAGGGCAAATTCGACAATATGCGGCCACATGTCCCCGGGGACGAGTCGATTGACGAGAGCTCTGACACTTGGGACACCGTCGAGTGGCTGATCAAAAACGTGCCCAACAATAATGGTAAAGCGGGAATGTGGGGCATCTCTTATCCGGGCTTTTATTCAGCAGCCGCGTTGCCTGAGCACCACCCTGCCCTCGTCGCGGTCTCACCTCAGGCGCCGATTTCCGACTTTTTCTTCGACGATTTCCATCACCAAGGCGCTTATCTGCTTAGCTACTTCATGGCCACACCGACCTTCGGCTACCAACACGCAGGACCGACGAAACAAAAGTGGTACCCAGAAGTCTCTCCCTCTTCGCAAGATGGCTGGCAGTTCTACATGGACCTCGGTCCGCTGAAAAATGCAGACAAGTACTTCGGACAAGACAATTTCTTCTGGCAGGAAATTGTCTCCCACCCGAACTATGACGAGTTCTGGCAAAAGCGTTCCATTCTGCCACACCTGAAAAATGTCACTACTAACGTGCTAGTCGTTGGCGGACTGTTCGATGCCGAGGATCTCTACGGCCCACTGAACATTTACCGCGAGTTGGAAAAGAACAATCCCGGAATGCACAACACGATTGTCATGGGCCCCTGGGGTCATGGCGATTGGTCGCGTGGCTCGAGTTTCCAGCGGGTTGGCTACATGCCTTTCGACCGCGAGACGGCGATCGGCTACCAGACCGATATCGAAGCGCCGTTCTTCCGCCATTTCCTCAAAGGCGAAGGCCCTCGCCCCGACGTCGAAGCTCGTTTTTATGACACGGGCAGCCGCCGCTGGAACACCTTCAGCCAGTGGCCACCCGCGAACGCCGAAGCGAAAAAACTCTACCTGGCACCGAATAAAAACCTGGCCGATGAACCCTCCAGTGAGAAAGAAGGCTTCGTCGAGTTTGTCAGCGACCCAGCCGATCCAGTCCCTTACCGTGAACGCAAAGACATTCGCCTCCAGTTCACCCCGCGCGAATACATGACCGACGATCAACGGTTCGCAGCCCAACGCCCCGACGTGCTGGTGTTCGAAACTCCAGTGCTGACCGAACCAGTCACTCTCGCCGGCAACCTCGCGGCAAACCTGTTCGTCTCGACCGACCAAAGCGACGCCGATTGGATCGTCAAGCTAATTGATGTCTTCCCAGAAGATCACCCTCAACTGCCGGGCACTCCCGAAGGAATCAATTTGGCCGGATACCAATTCATGGTGCGCAGCGAAGTCTTCCGAGGCCGATTCCGCAACAGCTTTGTTACCCCCGAACCCTTCAAGCCGAATGAAGTCACAGCGGTCAAAGTCCCCCTGCAGGATATTCACCACACTTTCAAACCCGGCCATCGAATCATGGTCCAAGTCCAAAGTACTTGGTTTCCATTGATCGATCGCAATCCTCAAAAGTATGTAGAGAACATCTACAAGGCATCAGCTGAGGATTTCGTCTCCGCCAGGCATCGGGTTTATCACTCGGCGCAGGCTCCCAGCCACATTGAAGTGCTGGTCATTCCGCAGAAGTAAAGCCCAAGTTAGCCGAAGCTCGCGTCTAGCGGAGCTTCTCCACCGCAGCCTTCAGCGAGTCGACGAAATGGTCGACCTCGTCGATCGTGTTGTAAAGATAAAAGCTAGCGCGGCAACTCGCGCTGAGTCCCAGCTTTTCATGCAGTGGCATGGTGCAATGATGCCCAGACCGAACGGCGATGCCCTGCAGGTCGAGCTTGATGGCTAGGTCTTGTGGGTGGACTCGGTCAACGGCAAAGCTGACGATCCCGGCTCGCTCGTGCCGTGGCCCCAACAGCCGGATCCCCTCGACCGCCTGCTCCATCCGCTCCATCGCCCGAGCGACCAAGAGCCGCTCATGCCGCTGTATCGCCTCAATTCCAACCACCCCGAGATAGTCAATCGCCGCGTGCAGACCTGCCGTCTCGACAATCGGAGGCGTCCCGGCTTCAAATCGCGCAGGAACCTCGCCGGGAGTAAACCCATCCCAAGTAACCCGATCGATCATGCTCCCACCGCCGAGGAACGGTGGCATCGAATCGAGCCGTTCAAATTTGCCGTAGAGCACGCCGATTCCTGTCGGCCCAAGCATCTTGTGTCCACTGAAAGCAACAAAGTCCGCTCCCCAGCGTTTCACATCGGTTGGGTCGTGCGGCACATGCTGAGCCGCATCGACTACCGACAGGACTCCCTGCTCGCGGGCCAAGCGGCAAAACTCTTCCACTGGACTCACCGTAGCCAGAACGTTCGAGACCGCCGCGAAAGCAAATACCCGAGTCTTGGGTGTTAGCGCCCGTCGCACAGCTTCAAGCTGGACGATTCCGTCTTGGTCGATCGGAACAAAGCGAACTCGCGCCCCAGTCCGCGCAGCCAGCTGCTGCCACGGGACCATGTTCGAGTGATGCTCCAGTTCGGTCAGCAGAATCTCATCGCCGGGTCGCAGCGATTGGTCGCCCCATGCGCGAGCGACCAAATTGATCCCGGCTGTCGTACCCGAAGTAAAAACAATCTCCCGAGGATTATCGGTTCCCAGAAATCTCGCAACGGCAGCCCGTGCCGCCTCGAATTGCATCGTGCTCTGCTCACTCAACCAGTGATTACCGCGATGCACATTGGCATAAGTCGAACGGTAAACCGACGACATCGCATCGATTACCTGGACCGGCCGCTGAGTTGAAGCAGCATTGTCGAGAAAAACAAGTTGTCGCTGACGATGGATCTTCTGCTGGAGAATTGGAAAATCTCCACGCCACTTTTCTGGGTCTAATGTCATCCCTACTCTCTGTTTTCAGCACAAGCCCGCGAGTTGCCTTAAGCAAAAGTTACTGCGGGTATCGTCACCAATAAAAATCGAATTGCCTCAACGTTGGGTCCAATCCAAACCTGACATCCGAGCCAGTGCCAATTGGAGGGCGTGCGTTCCCAAACGACCACCGCCTTGGGCCTGCAACGCAACATAAAGCTGATGCGCCAAGGACAGCCCCGGCAGTGCCAACTGCATCCGCTTTGCTTCCTGTAACACGATCCCCATGTCTTTGACAAAATGCTCGACAAAAAAGCCGGGATCAAAGTTGTTGCCGATGATTCGGGGCCCGAGGTTCGAAAGCGACCAACTCCCCGCAGCCCCACTGCCGACCGACTGCATGACTCGTTCCAGATCAAGACCAGCTCGATGGGCGTAGAGGAGTGCCTCGCAAACGCCGATCATGTTGGAAGCAATCAGCGTTTGATTGACCATTTTCGTGTGCTGCCCACTGCCGGCCGGACCTTGGTAAACGATCGTTTTTCCCAAGGTCTCGAACAGCGGTTGCCATCGCTGGCACGCCGACTCATCGCCCCCCAGCATGATCGAGAGCGTCGCATTTCGCGCGCCGACATCGCCGCCTGAAACGGGCGCGTCAATTGCATCGATTCCGCGCTCGCCGGCGAGCGTCGCCAATTCCTTTGCCAGCGATGGTTCGCTCGTCGTGAAATCGATCAACGTCGCTCCCTGTCGCATTGCCCCGAGAGCCCCTTCGCTTCCGAGGTAAACTTCTCTCACATCGCTGGGAAACCCAACCATCGAGCAAACCACATCGGCTCCCACAGCAACCTGGGCCGGAGTCTCGCACCAAATCGCGCCTTGACTCAAAAGCTCAACTGCCTTGTCGCGACTCCGCGTATAGACTCGGAGCGGATAGCCAGCACGCATCAAGTGGCCGCACATGCTGCGCCCCATGACTCCCGTTCCAATCCAGCCTACCGTCGGCTTGTTCGCTTCAGACATAAAACGGGGTGCTCCAAAATTATCCAAAAATGAGTCAATCTCCCTGACTACGGAATCCAGCTGCGTCAGCAAGCTTCACAGTATCCACGCACTCATGAAGCGAGCAGCCCGTCGCTAATCCCATTCAGGTCGCTTGAGCAGCTCAGCGACGATAATCGACTGTCGCAAGGCCTGAGGAGAGCGAAGCAATTCGGCGATCGTTTGCGGGGCGACTCTGGCTGCGGGAACTCGCGGCTTCGGCTCAGTCGGTTTGCCCTTCTTCGGCTCGCCCCTACTTTGGGACTCAGCCAAATTCCCGACTTCATGGTCGAACTTCTGCTGGACCCGGTCTTTAACTTTTTTTCCAGTTTGGCCAACGCGCTCTCCGAGTTTCCTCGTATGCTGGGCGATCTCACCAGCTCCAGCGTCGATGTGCTTCTGCACATGTTCCGCTACCGATTGTCCGCTGGGAAATGGATCTGGCTCATCGGGAGCATCAAATCCACCCGCCTCGATCGTCCGCGGTTGAACAACCGGCCGAGTCATCTCTGCTTGACGCTCCACAGGCGGAGATTGCCGAGGAGGATTTGGCTGAACGGATGGTGGCTGAGCACCTCCGCGCTGACCCTGTTGCTGGGCCGCGCGGCGCTCTGCCGCTTTTCTCAAGAATTCCTCAATGTCCCGCGCCATGTGATCCGTCTTTTTTTCAAGCCCTATCGACCAAGCCAATCAACCCAGCGCGTTACTGAGCAGTCTCTGCCGTCTTGACCGTATTCACAGTGCCGCTGGCAGCCACTGACTTGCGCATTTCGGTATCCGCTTCAATGTTCCGCAGTTTGTAGTAATCGAGGATGCCCAATCTTCCAGAGCGGAAACTCTCGGCAATTGCCCGCGGCACCTCAGATTCCGACTGAACGACCTTGGCACGACTTTCTTGAATCGAAGCGACCTTTTCTTGCTCCAAAGCCACGGCATGAGCCCGACGCATTTCGGCTCGTGCACGAGCCACTCGGGTATCCGCTTCAGCCTGGTCCGCCTTCAAGCGTGCACCAACGTTCTCGCCCACGTCGATGTCGGCAATGTCAATCGAAACGATTTCAAATGCAGTCTGCGAATCGAGACGGCGAGCCAACACGGCTTTGGAAATCCGGTCCGGATTCTCCAGCACCACCCAGTGGTCTTCTGCCGAGCCAATCGCGCTGACGATACCTTCACCCACGCGGGCAATGATCGTCTCTTCGGTCGCACCACCAATCAATTGTTGCAGGTTCGAGCGAACCGTCACCCGAGCCGTCACCTTCAATTGAATACCATTCTTGGCAACCGCATCGAGCGAACGCCGTGAAGATCCTCGCGGCGGGCAATCGATCACGCGAGGATAAACGCTGGTCTGAACCGCCTCGAGTACGTTACGGCCTGCAAGGTCAATCGCGGTCGCTTCGCGAAAAGTCAATTTGATGGTTTTGGCTTTATTCGCAGCAATCAAAGAGCGAATGACCAAGGGAACATTGCCGCCCGCCAGAAAGTGCGCCTCCAGCGCTCGAGTCGTCAACTCCGGGTCATTCAAACCCGCTTGCACAGCCATGATCTTGCTCGGAACGATCACGCCCGGCTTAACATGCCTGAAGGTCATTCCAATCAAGTCCCAAAGGCTGACCTTGGCACCCGTGAGGAAAGACTGAATCCACCAGCGGAAGTAAGACAGAAAAATCGAGAAGACAACCAGAAGGACAAGTAGCACGACAAAAATAGCCACGATCAGAGCAACCTGACCGGGCTTCAGTGCCTGCTGGGCGATCAAACTTTCCAAAAAGAAATTGACGCGAGTCAAACTCGGGAGCGCAATCTGGTCCATGGCCCGTTCCAAAAAAGTAAAACAACGAGACGAAAAAAGCGGCGTAAGACTAGGCTGTCCCACGCCGCTTCAAATTCTAACTGATTTCCCTCCCCCGCCACAGAACCGGCCTCAGACCGGCCCTTTTACAGGGAAATTCAGAGCTGGCTCCGCTTGTCAGGCCTAGCGGCGAGCAAGCGGGTGCTTTAGCGGCAACCAGGCACCATCTTGGTGACTACTGGCGACCGCCTGCTCGATGAAGTACATCCCTTCCACGCCATCCTTCACGTTTGGGTATGTGGTGTTGGTCTGCTCAACCGTTTGCCCCGCCGCCCGGGCACACATGGCGTCATAGGCCGAACGGTAAACATTCGCAAACGCCTCAAAGAAGGCTTCAGGATGCCCGCTGGGCAAACGACAGGCCCCCGCACCGCTCTGGTTCATGAAGGGAGCATTCGGATCACGGGTGTAAATCCGATGCGGCTGGCCATTCTGACGAACGATCATCTCATTCGGATTCTCTTGCCGCCAAACCAGTGAACCCTTGGTTCCATCAATCTCGATAAAGAGGTCGTTCTCGCGTCCATGGCTAATCTGCGAGGCCGTCACGGTCCCCAGCCCGCCATTCTCAAATTTAATCATGGTCGTGCCGTAATCGTCCAACTGCCGTCCCGCTTCAAACGTTCGCAGCTGGCAGCTGATCTTCTCTGGCAGCAATCCGGTCATGTAGCGAGTAAGGTTGTAAGCGTGAGTCGCAATATCACCAAAACAGCCGGCAATGCCGCTGCGTTTGGGATCGGTTCGCCACGCAGCCTGCTTTTGATTGCTTTCTTCGAGTCGCGTGCGCAGCCAGCCTTGAATATAGAACGCCCGGGTCGCCTGAATCTCACCGAGTTCACCGCTGAGAATCATCTCTCGCGCCTGGCGGACCAGCGGATAGCCTGTGTAGTTATGAGTCACCGCAAAGACGACTCCCGACTTGGCAACAGCAGCAGCCAAATCCTCGGCCTGCTTTAAATCGAACGTTAGTGGCTTATCACAAACGACATTAAAGCCAGCCTCAACTGCGGCCTTGGCAATCTCGTAGTGCGTATGATTCGGGGTTGCTACCGAGATAAAGTCGACTCGTTGGTCTGCGCCCAGTTGCAACTCGCGATCGATCAGCTCCCGATAAGAACAATAAGCCCGGTCCGCTGAGATGTCATAATCTGGAGCCGATTCTTTGGCTCTCGCAGCATCGGAAGAAAGAGCTCCTGCGACTAAAGCCGCACGATTGTCCAGCACCGCGGCCGTGGCATGCACTCGACCAATGAAAGAACCTTGTCCACCGCCGACCAAAGCCATTCGCAGTTTGCGATTCAGAGGTTGATTGATACCCATTTCTCTCTCGTCTCTCTGTTTTCTGTTCTAATTTTTGTCCGCTTACTAGCTAAAAAAAGGCTGCTGGAGAGATGAAACTTCTCTACTCCATTGCTGCTTAAAGGGGCAACCGCCAAACAGCCGAAGCCCACGATAATTCAGCCTGTTCAGCGAAACAAGCAGCCAAGGAATTCAGCTGGATCGCGGGAAACACTGACAATGTTCGACCTGGCATCCCGCTCTCAAGCGTTACTCAGTCAGTTCGTCCAATTCGACTTCTTCATCGTCGTCGTCGGAATGGCTCTTGGACTTGCGGCCTTCATCGGCCGATCGCATCTGAACAAACATTTTCAGTGCATCCAACAGTTTCAGCAGGTCGGCCTGAGAGATCTCTTCCCAGCCCGCAGACTTATGGCGCACGATCGCCAGCTTGAAAGCCGAAGTTGCTTCCGCCAAATCTTCAGGCAGGTCGCGGAAACTTTCGAATAGCCTCGATGGCGGTAATGTTTCCAAACTCTCTGCGCTAACCCAGTCAGCACCTTCAGCGGTCGCCTCGCCTTTGCGTTTGGACTCGCCGAAATCAGGCCCCTCATCCAATGGTTCGGACTGAAAACCAGGTTCGCGTCCGCGCGTCGCCGCTTCAGTCTCCAGTTCACGCGGACTCACAGCCGAAACTTCCTCGTCGGTTTCCGAGGAAATGATTTCGCGGTCTGAAGGTTCTTCGCCTGCTGGTTTGCCCAACGACTCCCATCGTTTGGTCCTCATTTGCGAAACCGACCAACGATTCTGTACCGCGCCTTCCAGCCACATCTCGGCGTCATTCCACTCGAGCGCAGCGTAAAAGTGGCTCCAGAAAATCCCGGCGTAACTCTCAAACACATCACCGAACTGTTCCCAAGTTCGACGCAGTCGCCCAACATGCTGCGGCGTGACACCACCGACGATTTGACTCCAGACTTCATCGCTGTAAGCCGAGGGCGCGAAGCCCGCCGTTTTCAGCCCAGAACGCCATTGGCTGATGATTCGGCCCTTCTCCCAGTTCGTGGTGCTGACCAAACGATTCCAGCGTCCAATGAACGGAGCAGATTCCGCAATCAACTGCGGCGAGGCGGCCGTTTCCTGTCCTCCAACCTCAAATGGAACATCCAACTGCTCACTGGCTTCTTCCCGACTCATCTGCGCTGGCTCTCCCGAAACGGAATACGAAAGCCACCAAATTACCCGGGCTGCGACCGTTGCCCAGTGCCAAACCAGCTTCCATCCAGCAAATGGCAAGCAATTACGAAAGCAGCAACTTTTCCGGCAGAAAATCTTGCCTAATTGCTAGTCGCGCCAGCCCCGACGCAAGACCCCAGCGGTGGAAAACCTGTTCACAAGCCGGCACGCCAAAGAGAAACTCGGAACGGCTCGACCACCAAGCAGAAGCAAAGATCCCGATTATATCTTTTCGTCAGCTGAGCCCCCCTCGCCTCAGCTGGTCGAGCATGGGCTACAGCGTCATAGAAAAGTTGCCCTCAACTCCCTTGAGGCACGCGAAAAAACTACTGATGCTGCCGAGAGACAAACGACAATCGCTCTTCGATCCGCTTAGCGCTCGCGAATGATAATCAGGACATTCCGTCCACCGCCCGGTGGCATCGCCTGAGGAAGCGGCTGGGACTCAACCGAGCGCGTTCGCAAGTTGGAAAGATTACTTTCCAGCGAGGACTGAGCTTGGTCTTGAGGAATACCCGACGAAGGAGCAGGTGCTCCAGCAGCGGCACTGCCGCCCAAACCTCCCCCGCCGACTCCCTGTTCGAGTCGCTTTTGGCTTGCCTGCTTTCGCTGCTGGGAGCGAGTCAAAAGCGCATCCAAAGGCGCCGCCTCCTGCAGGCCTAAGTAACCAACCTGAGCGGAAGGCTCTGAACTCTTACCTGAAGCGGCCCCGCCAGCGGCGCCAATCCGCAAGCCAGACTGGCCCTCTAAATCAGCAGCCGCCACGCCCGCCGGTTTTTCTTCCGCGCGTTTTTCCCGAGCTTGCTTTTGCTGAGCCAACTGACCAAGCAACTCGCGGCTCTCATCTGTATCAAGCCGAGTGATCGCGGCTGAAGATTGCAGCTCACTCAGCCAATCCGGCAAATTCGTCTCGGTAACGGATGCAAAAAAGACTTCAACCTCTGAAGCATCTACTTTCTTGTCCTTGCCAGCGGCCTGATCTTTGAGAGCAACCTTGTCGACGATCCAAACTTCGATCGATCCGACTTGACCAGCCGCCGCTCCAAAACCGCCCTGAACATCGGCGGTCGAGCTGTTAGCTGCTATTGCTGGTGGTTCACCACCTTTAAACTCAGACATTCGCTGAGGGATGCCCGCGATTTCGGCCGCCTGCTTTCCCGCTGAATCAACACCCTCGACATCTCGACGAGCCGATCGTTTCGTTTCATTACCGGACGGCTCATCGGCAGGCGCAGCTTGAGCCTGAAGATTTTCTCCCAGACCCGCCCGTTGCGGGGCAGCATCGAGAGCTCCCGCGACTTGCGCCGACTCGGCCGCAGCCCCTGGCATCGCCGCGCTGCCCTCAGCCAACTCGGCAGCTTTCGGCAACGGCCCCGCTGGCGCTCGCTGGACTGGAGCGGATTCGACCCAATCACCTTTTTCCAACCGCTTGAGCTCTTCAATTTGCTGCGCGCGGGCTCGATCATTGCCATCGAAGCTGGCAACTTGGTCTGAGTTTTGCGCCACATTTCGCGGCCAGAGGAAGATACCGAGCAAGAGCACCGCAGCTAACGCGGACGCCAAAGCGATCACGGTTCGCCAACCTCCGCGCGGTCCTGGCTCTTCAATCTGCGAAGGAGGCAGCGTCACCTCTGGCGAGTGTTCCTGCAAAGCGACGGCTACCTTGCCGAGAAAACCTTCGGGAGCTTTCACTCGCGGCAAACCGCGCAGGAGTTGCCGCTGGGACTGCAGTTGCTCCCAGAGTTCTCTCAGGCCAGGCTCATTTTCCAAGCGAGCGCGCAGCGTCTGCTCCTGTTCGGCCGTGAGTTGGCCGTCAAGCAGCGCTGTCAACATTTCCTCGGTTTCATGATTCATGATTTTCGTTTCTCTTCCGGGCCGCTTCCTGCAGCCGACTCCAAAGCTTCCAGCTCCGATTTCAATTGCATGCGAGCCCGATGCAGTCGGCTGCGGACGGTTCCCACAGGCAACTCCAAGGCCTCGGCGATCGCATCGTAATCCATGTCCTCAAGCTCGCGCAAAACCAAAATGGCCCGGTGCTCCTCCGACAATCGGGAAAGCGCCAACTGCACTTGAGACACCGCCTCGTTCTGCAGCATCCGCTGGTCAGGCGACGCCTCATTAGCCATCAACGCAATGGGCGACTCCGCGCCATCGATCGACGATGTCTTGCGCGTTCGCCGAAATCGGCTGACTGCCTGATTCCGCGCGATTCGAAACAGCCACGTATAAAAATGACTCTGTCCCTTGAAGGACGAGAGCTTGAGAAAAGCCTGCACAAACGCTTCTTGGGCGACGTCTTCGGCCTCGGGCAAGTTTCCGACGAGATGGTACAAGGCGTTCACCAAACGGTCCTGATACTTCAAGACCAAATGGCCAAACGACTCCCGGTCTCCGGCTCTCGCCGCACTGATCAGGCGTGCTTCCGAATTGTCTGGTAGCGGTTCACTCATAGCCTTCGACGCTGCTTCCGGGAATTTCGTTCCCAATCTTGTCCCTGAGCCTATTCTATCCGGCAAAAAGTAGCTTGTAGTGGGCCGAAACAGGCCCAATTGAAAGAATCTCCCGGACGCGTCGCCCTGTGCCGAGGGGCTGAATCCGCAGCTTAAAGCCTCAAGCCGCCGGAACCCGCCAAGTCAAAACTGGGCGGCGACTGAGCCACCACCACATGCCGGAGCCAAGGAAAATCAGCAGCACACTGACCCACTGACTGATCGTCAGCGGCGTTCCAAAGATGCCGCTCTCGTCACTGCGAATCACCTCTTCAAGCAAACGACTGAGCGGATACAGCAACAGCAATCCCGCAAACAGCTGGCCGTCGAATTTTCTTAGAGGAAAAGCGAACCACAGCACCGCGCAAACCAAGGCGGCGCTGATCGCCGCATAAATTTGAGCAGGATGTACTGCGAGTGAGCGATTTGGAAGGTCGGCAACCGGCACTCGTAACGGCTCCTCACTCCCCTCCAACTGTATCAGAACCATCATCGGGATATCGACCTCTCCCGTTTTGATCGCCACCAAAAAATCTGTGCCGGGTGTGACAATGTTCAGCCGCTCGCCGACCTCAATCGGCAATTGCTTTTTGACGACGTAACCTTCCGGATCGATCTCTGTGACCCGCAGGGGATAATCCGCATCAGGATCCCAATCGCCTCTCAGCCCCAACAACCGACCTTGGCGCAACTGGTCGTAATAAGCAGGTGCCTCGACCGGAAAACGAATTCCCAGCGGATACTCCGGCGGACACTCGCCGCCGTAACAACAGCCATTCATCAAGCAGCCAATTCGACCGATCGCCAATCCCAATAACATGGCCGGCGCGACGACATCCAGCACCAGCCTCACTGGCAGCTTCCAAATTCGCGGCGCCAACGCCAACACCAGAAAAGCCCCAAATAGACTCCCGTAAACGACCAATCCACCTTTCGTCACGTCGACGAGGCTGACCAAAAACTGCTGCAGGTTGACGAACTGAAACTGATCCCACTTCTGTGCGACGTAAAAAACACGCGCTCCCAGGATCCCGACGATGACCATGAAAAAACAGAGCGTGAACATCCGGTCCAAGTCGAGACCGACTTGGCTCGCCCGGCGAAAGACCAAAGCAACCGCTGCCGGAATCGCCAGAGTCAGACAGACGCCGTAACCGCGAATCGCCACACCCAACGGGATTTTTGCTCCGAGAGGATCGTCGGGATTCAAACCCTGGACCTCGACTCCGGGAAGTACAAAGTAAAGCAGCAGCGAGATCGCGATCGCGAATGGAGCAAATAGCCCGACCGCTTTACTCAAACCTTCACTGCGGGACGTCCAGCCAACTAAGCCTGCGACCAGCAACCACCAAGCGAGTTGCAAGGGCCAACCCAACCACTCGTGCGGAATAACCAAAAGTGTTTGGTTCATCAGTTCGCGCTCACCAGCAGATTGTCTAGTAAACGCGTCGTCCCAACTTTTGCTGCTACGAGCAAAACTACGGGCAACATAAACTCCCGAACGGGCTCCAGCGTGTCAGGATTTGCAACGAGAGCATAATCGACTTGGCTGACACCAGCCTGGCGAAGTTGATCCTGCATCCAAGCCGAAAGCTTCGCGCCGTCACGTACGCCGTCGCGAATCATTCGCTCGGCCGCAGCCAGAGTCCGAGAAAGGCTCAAACCAATCGTCCGCTCGGCTGGCGAGAGATAACGATTGCGGGAACTCATCGCCAGACCATCCGGGTCGCGAACGGTGGGACACATCCGAATTTCGCAGGGCACATTCAAGTCGGCAACCATTTTGCGAACAACGGCCACCTGCTGAAAATCCTTCTGCCCCAGATAACAGATATCCGCGCGGGTCATGTTCAGCAGCTTCAGCACCACCGTCGCGACTCCCCGAAAATGAGTTGGCCGCGCGGCGCCCTCCCAGCCCCGGGCGACCGAAGGCGGTTCGACATACGTCGAAAAACCGGGAGGATAAATTTCCTCCTCTTTTGGAACTAAGACCGCATCGACTCCCTTCGCTGCGAGCAATTCCAAATCTTCGCCAAGAGTGCGAGGGTATTTCGCCAAATCTTCCGTCGGCGCAAATTGAGTTGGATTCACAAAAATAGTGGCAATAACCCGGTCGCAATCGATTCGAGCCGCTTTGACCAAACTCAAATGCCCAGCATGCAGCGCCCCCATTGTCGGGACGATGCCAATCTTCTGACCCGCCGCACGCCACTGACCAACCAGTTCAGCCAGCCAACTCACCCCACCCTGACGGAGCATCTTAAATTAAGCCTTCCAGTTAAGTGTCCCACCAATTCGAAGCCGTTATGCAACCGCCTAAAAAAGTCATTTGATGACTCAATTGCTCCACCCACCCCGAAAGCTGGACAGATAGCCCGTGCTTTTTTCGGAGGAAGATGCAGTCTTGAAGGTAGCCGATTTGGCCTGATTCGCCTACCGAAAGACTGGAACTCAGCCGGGTCGGCTTCTATCCTTGTGATAGCCTCGATTTGCCTCTTCTTACCTCTGGCCTTGGTTTCGATCGCAACCCATTTTAGCCAGATGTCGATGCCGTCTCAGGTCCGGCTGAGCCGGTTGAAATCATTGTCAGTGTAGTTCCCCCACAAATCATGGGTTAACTGACAGAAACGGTATCCTGTGCTAAATTTTGCGGTAGCTCTCTGGCCCTTCCTAATGGCAGTAAACGACTGTCCTACGAAGCCCAAGCAAATTGGGCTTCAAGCTGTTACCGTCGAAATTATCTCTTGCTCTAACCGGTCATTCCCATGAACCAGACCAATCATCGCAATCAGGTGACCGGGGCAACGCCTAATGAAGGCGAGACGGTTACGGAACAAGAGGAGCAGGAAGAGGGATTAATCGACGAGCAGGGCAAAAAGTTCTTGCTCTTCAATCTCGCTCCCAGTTGGCTGGTCAGCCTGCTCACACACGTCCTGCTGATCGTGCTCTTGGCATTGGTTTTCATGGAGGCGAAACGAGACAGCGCGATCAGCTTCGTCGCAGCGGACACCCCCGGCGAGTCGCTCGACGGAGCTGATATGGAACTGGAGCCACTGGACTTCGACTCCTCAGCTCTTGAGATGAAAGAAGTCCCGCAGGAAACCGAAGCCGCTCCGCTGGAGTCCAACTTGGCGACGCTGGAGACCCAGCCACAGGATGTTCTCTCCGACCTGGCCGCGGGAGAATCATCGCTTGTGGACAGCGAAGCAATGAACGGGGCGGGGCTAACCGGCGAAACGAGCCAAGAAATCTCGGGCCGCGATGGCGACAATCGCAACAAGCTGCTTCGGAAATATGGCGGAACCCCGGAATCGGAAGAAGCCGTCAAACTGGCGCTGGAGTGGCTGGCCAAACATCAGATGGCCGACGGTGGCTGGAATTTTGACCACACGATTGGCTCCGGAGTCCGATCCCGCAAAAACCCGGGACGCATGACCGACGCCCGCAACGCCGCAACGGCGATGGCGTTGCTGCCGTTCCTCGGCGCCGGCAACACCCATCTCAATGGCGAATATAAGGATACGGTCCGGCGCGGTCTGACTTTCCTGATGCAACGCGCTCGAATCGATACCAAAGGCGTGAGCTTCTACGAACCCGCATCCGGAACGATGTACTCGCACGGGCTGTGCAGTATCGTGTTTTGCGAAGCTTACGCAATGACGGGTGACAAAGACCTGGCCACCGCTGCTCAAGGGAGCATCAAGTTCATTGAGAATTTCCAAGACCCCCGCGGAGGAGGCTGGCGATACGACCCCAAGCAACCCGGCGACACTTCGATCGTCGGCTGGCAACTGATGGCTCTCAAGAGCGCAAAGCAATCCGGACTCGACATCCAAAAGGACACGCTCAAACTCGCAACCAAATTCCTCGATTTCGCTTCAAGCGAATCAGGCTCTTTCTATGGTTACACCAGCCCTCCCAACTCCGACCCAAACTATCGGGAACGGGCCCCCACGGCTATCGGACTACTCTGCCGGATGTACCTCGGCTGGGATAGAGAACATCCCAGCCTCAAACGCGGTGTCGGTTGGCTCGCCGAAGTCGGGCCGGTACTTCGCAGCTTCCGCAACGAGCAAGGCGTCAACATGTACCACAACTATTACGCCACACAGGTAATGAAGCATTACGGCGGTCCGGAGTGGGACAAATGGAACAACGAGATGCGAGATTTCCTCGTTAAATCGATCGACAAGGAAGGAGCTGAACGCGGCAGCTGGTTCTTCGATTCGGGCAACGACCTTGGCACAGAAACTGGCGGGCGACTCTATTACACTTCGCTCTGCTGCATGACGCTGGAAGTCTACTACCGCTACATGCCCCTGTATGACGAGAAAGCCTTTGCGGACCCCTTCCCGCTCGACTAGGCCGGCTCAGTATTTAGCCGGTAGGCCCGGCTCAGCATTTCGAAGCGCACTCGCAGCTTGCCTCAATGTCATGTTCTTACTCAGCCGGTTCTTCCCGCCAGCCCCCGGCTTGCAGCACACCTGCCGCTTCGCCGCGCAGATCACCAACGAATGATACTCGCGCCCCACGTCAGCCCAGCTCCAAAACCGACCGTGAGCACATACCCGCCGGGACGAATGCGGCCTTGATTGGAAGCCTCGTACAATGCGATCGGAATACTTGCCGCAGATGTGTTGCCAAACCGATCGAGGTTCATGAAGACCTTGGCTGGGTCAGCCCCCAACGCCTCGGCCGCCGCGTCGAGGATGCGACGGTTGGCTTGATGAAAAATCAACAGGTCGATATCCGCCAGCGTGAGCTGAGCCTCCGCCAGAAGGTCGTTCACCAATTCAGGAATCAGCCTCACTGCCCACTTAAACACTGAGCGGCCATCCATCTTCAAATACTGATCCCGTGATGCGAGTACTTCTGTACTTGCCGGCAAACGCGAACCACATCCAGGCACAACCAAGGTCCCACCCAACTCGCCGGCGGAACCCAACTGATAAGCGAGAATCCCTGAAGCCCGACTCGGCTCTCTCGGGTCAGACGTTAACAAAGCTGCTGCAGCCCCATCGCCAAACAATGGATAGGTCTTCGGGTCCTGAGGATCGACCACGCAAGACATCTTGTCGGCACCGATTACCAGCGTGTAACGGCTACATCCGCTACGGACGAGTTGACTGCCGAAAATCAAGCCGTACATGAAACCGGAACACGCGGCATTCATGTCAACCGCGCCGCATTTGGCTCCCAGTCGCGACTGCACCAAACACGAAGTCGATGGCGTGTAATGATCCGGGGTCATCGTGGCGACAATGATCATGTCGACTTCACTGACTGCAACACCAGAACGATTCAGGCAATCGACCGCCGCGTCGTAAGCCAAATCGCTCGTAGCCTGGTCCGGCTCAGCGTGATAACGCGTACGAATCCCTGTCCGCTGAACGATCCACTCCGAATCGCATCCGATCGAACTGAGGTCTTCGTTAGGCACCTGCTTGCGGGCATACCCCATCCCAAGGCCAACAATCTTGACGCCAGAGATCTTCGAATAAACGACATTTCTGGTCAGTTCGTTTTTTTCTTGCGTTGCCGTCATACAGGCTAATGCTTTCTCCATGCGACTGCTTAACCAGCGGTTAACAAACCAACCGCTGATTCCCAGCCAATTCCCCATCCAGGCAGCCGCTCGAAGCCGCGCCCGGGACCAAGGGCGGAATGAAACAAACCGCGAATATAAACGACCTGCTCGACACTGAATACGGGAAATTGGGCGTTCTTTAGCTCTGCAAACAAGTGCGGGCAAAGCGTCCCCACTAGCTGAGTCCCCGTCTCCCCCCCGATCGTAGCGCGATTAACCCGCGGACAGAAAAGGCCTGGGTATACAAGCCAAGGCAAGCAGAATCAGCTCGATACAAAGCCCCCGCTCCGTCGCCTTCCATTACCCGACAGACCCCAAAACAGCTTTCCCTAAAACACCCCCCGCTAGAGGGTGTGATTCTCCCTCAAATCGGATATCTTAGGCACCATCGAGTGCCAACCGGACTAGGCAAGAATGCCGCGGCCGGAGCCCCCAAGTTTTACAAGTTTCCCCAGTGAAGTTCGGCCAGCAAACGCCTTGGCTAAGCTTGGGAAAGCGACTTGGGCCATGCCCCTGATAGGAAGGAACAAATCGAAAATGAGCCTCCTGGCAATTCTTTATCATCTTGTGCCAGAGTCGCCGATTCTGGTTGCTTACAACCGCGAAGACTCTTTCGAGCGAAATTACCCCACACCATCAATTCACTCCGGGAAGCCCCGAATCCTCGCCTCGGTCGACCCAAAAACCGGCGGCACCTTCCTCGGGGTTAACCAAAACGGAATGTTGGTCGGAATCGTTGACCGCCCCAAGCGGGAAACGCCTTCCGCCCCAGATTCCCGCTCCGAATTGGCTCGCCAAATCCTCAAAGCGCCCTCTGCCCGCCGAGCGATTGACGTGGCGATGGACCGCTTAAGTGCCGGCCAATACCTCGGCGCCAATTTTGTCATTGCTGATCACGACTCGGGCTGGTGTGTTCATGGTGGCGACCAACTCGAATGCTCGGAACTGGAAGATGGCCTGAGCATCGTCGGCTCCTGCGATGTGAACGATTTTCGGGACGAACGAGTCGCAATGGCAAATCGCCTGCTGACTCTCCAAAACCTCGACTCGCCGATCAAATTTCTGGCAGTCGCCAGCAAAGTCTTTGCTCGCGGCCCCGGAATCGCCGGACGCCCTAGCATGGTCGTCCGCGGCGGGGAAGTCGGTACGGTCAATTCGACCCTAATCGCACTGGGCAAAAAACCACGCGATGCAATCTATCAATATGCGGCTGGTGCCCCAGACCAAGCGAAGTACGAAGACTACTCGCCCATGCTGCGGGATATCCTCAGCCGCGGGATTCGCGAATCCCGCTCATCGAAGGCCACAGTCTAAAAACGGGATTCGCCGAGAAAAATTAACCTTTTGAAAGCGGGGTCGAATGACCCCGCTTTTTTGATCAAGGTTGTAAATTTCTGTAACTCATGGGACTCATGGGACTCATGGGACTCATGGGACTCATGGGAGAGGAACAGCCGAAATAGATACCGCACTCGCGCGTTCGGCGGGGTCGGGAGACCCGCGCCGAGCGCGACATGCATTCCACATTTCAGGCCGCTCGCGTTGACCGCACCCGGTACAACCGGCTGTTCCCTTGCTTGCCCTCTTCATCGAGCGCTCCAATCGAACGCAGGACATAGGCAATGCGCTGGGCAATCGGACGCGATGTGCCGGCTAAACTTGCCAGCAACTTCGTGTCCCAGACAGCGGGCAACTGTTCTGGGAGCAAACGGCAAAGGTCAGCCGCTTTTCCGAAGACCTCGCAGCCATGCCAAGTCGTGTAACTGCGGTCGGCGACCTGAAAATCGTTGACTCGCCAGCGGCGCCGCCGGCCATGTCCCGGAAACCGAATTTCCTCCACATCCAGCAGCGGGACAATCACCCGCAATTTGGGATGCGGAAAGACGCGGCGAAAGGCCATCAACTCTTCAAAGATATCAAGCACCGACCCGCGGTACGGACTCCAGCGCTGGTCGACAATCACCCCCTCTGGGCCATCGAGCTTGATCAAACGCTTGCGAATCACCAGCGGCTTGATCACATCCAGCCGATGCTTCTTCTGCAGCAAATCCTCGGTCTTTCTTGCAATCGCGGCTAAACTGCTGTGCTGGATTTCGATCAAACGCCGCCCCGTCACGACATCGATTCGGTAACGCCCCAGTCGCTGCTCGAATTTCGAACGCGGACCGGCAAAGGCCTGTTTCAGTTGTCGATGCAGCGTCGTTTCCATCTCGGAGCATTCCCTTTCCCACTCCGGTTGTAGCAAAACGGCTATTCATCCAACAACCGCAGACCACAGCCCCGGGAGTATCCGCATTCCCAACCGACAATCACTCTCAATTCGGATTGCCTCGATTTCGATTTTTCGGCTAAATTGTCGATTTCGCACCCCAGACTACCCAGCTTGAACCGAAGTCGGCTCAAGCCCTCACCTCAAATCGGAGCGGAATTTTCCGCGCAGCATGACTCATCGAGGAGCCCCTCACATGACCGCAACCACTGTCGAAAACCAAGCTCGCCAAGCAGGTATCTTCGAAGAAATCACTCACTGCATCGGAAACACCCCGCTGGTCAGACTGCGCCGCGTGGTCGACGGCTGTGTGGCTGAAGTTGTCGCCAAAGTCGAAAACATGAATCCGCTCTGGAGCGTCAAGGACCGTATCGGTCGAGCCATGATCGACGCCGCCGAGCGCGATGGGCTGATTGGACCAGAGACGGTCATTGTCGAACCAACGAGCGGTAACACGGGCATTGCGCTGGCTTATGTTTGCGCTGCTCGCGGCTACAAACTGAAAGTCTTCATGCCCGAGAGCATGACGATCGAACGTCGCCGCTTGCTCAAAGCGCTCGGGGCGGAGGTCAACCTGACGCCGGCTGCCGAGGGAATGGGCGGCGCAGTTCGCCGAGCGACTGAGCTGGCCAGTTCGGACAAGAACTATTTCATGCCCCAGCAGTTCAAGAACCCCGCCAACCCGGAAATTCACCGCCGCACGACGGCTGAAGAAATTTGGCGCGACACTGCCGGCAATGTCGACATTCTCGTCTCTGGCGTCGGCACGGGTGGCACGATTACTGGCGTCTCGGAAGTCCTCAAGAAACGGATTCCCGGCTTTAAAACGATCGCCGTCGAACCGGCCGCCAGCCCCGTGATCACCCAGTTCCGCTCGGGCCAGGAAATCAAACCAGGCCGACACACCATTCAAGGCATCGGCGCCGGTTTCGTGCCCGACATCCTCAACGTCGACATTATCGATGAAGTGATTCAGGTCAAGGATGAAGACGCAGTGGAAACCGCTCGTCAGCTCGCCACTCGCGAAGGTCTCTTCTGCGGGACCAGCTGCGGAGCTGCTGCTTGGGCCGCACTGCAAGTCGCTCGTCGCCCTGAGAATAAAGGCAAGCGGATCGTCGTCGTCCTGCCCGACCTTGGCGAACGCTATCTCTCAACAGCTCTTTATCCCGCCGAATAAACAATCGCCCCGCCGCTCAATCCTTCAACTGTTTGAGATATTTCTCCAGCAGCCGACGATTCGTCTGCCGCGCGGCGTCAATCTCGCGCAGAAGCTCCTCGGCGCTGCTGCGCCGTAGCAAATAAGTCAGCTTTCGAAGAAATTCGGGCTGCTCATTCAACTCCACATGCGGCATCTCTGTCGAGAGCCGCAAAGCCGTCTCGACACTGCGCAGGAGCTGGTACGACTGCTCCAATTGTCTGGCGTCGTCGCTGGCCAAAAACCCTCGCTCGCCTAGCAATCGTAGCCCGGCCACCGTCGATGGCTTTCTCAGCTCTGGCTCGCTCGCGATTTGCCGCAGCAAGTGCAGCTGCACGAGAAACTCGACATCAACCGTCCCGCCAGCCGCCCGCTTGAGGCTCCAGCGTGGAGCTGATTCCTGCATCCGCAACCGCATCTGCCAAATCTCGTCGACGACTTCTGGCTGCCAAGGTACTGCCGCAATCGCTCGGCTCACCGTCCGTTCCCAATCCTCTCGCGGCAACAGCGATGAGACCACCACGCGCGACTTGCAAAGCGCCAGCCGCTCCCAAGCCTGTCCCTGCCCGGACGAAAAATAGCGAACCAGCCCCTCGCCCGATACCGCCAGCGCTCCGCTCTTTCCGGTTGGCCTCAGTCGCGCATCGATCTCATACAGCCGACCATAGGGGCCAGCATGCGTAATGAACTTGGTCACATCCGATGCCCAGAGGCTGAAAAAATGCTGATTGCTGGTCTGGCGTTCCGGATTGGCGTGTCTCGTTTCTCCTTCAGCCTCGTACAGGAAAATCAGGTCGAGATCGCTGTGATAATTCAGCTCGCGCCCGCCTTGCTTACCGCAGGCGAGGATCGCATAGCTCGCCGGTCTTTTCTCGACATCGAGATGCGGCACTCCAAACCGCTCACACAGCCGCTGGTACATCTCCTCCGCAACTCGCTCCAAGCAACGATCCGCGATCTCCGTTAACGCCAGGGTCACTTCACCAACCGCGGCCCGGCCCAGGAGGTCCTGAACTCCAACCCGCAATTGCTGGGCTTGGCGAAAGCTATGAATAATCGGATCCAAACTCGACGCGCCACCGAGCAAATCATCCAAGTGCTCTCGCATCCAGTCACCGTTTGGCAACCCTTGCATCAGGAGCGAATCGACCAATTCATCGATCATCCCCGGATTGCTCCGCAGAATTCCGACGAGATAGTCGGCGCCGGCACACAAACGAACAAACAGCCCCAGTGCGTTGGACTGCAAGTGAAACAGTTCCCACAAGACTCCTTTCGCACCCAATGCGTCGGCTACGTTTCGCAGCGAGACGATCGTCTCATCCGGCGAAGGCGACTGGCCGATCTCCCTGAGCACTCGCGGCAGAATCGCAGCCAAAAAATGCTTACAGCGCTGCGAGGGGAGAAAAGGTGAATCCTCTTCGGCCATCGCCAGTAATTGGTCGTAAGCGATCTTGGGATTCTGAAAACCGAACGGCGCCAGAACGGCCACCAGTTCTGGATCGGAAGGCTGCGGGGCGAACAGCAAATCGACTTCCGGCGGCACGACCGTATCGGACTCGTCAGAAAAAGCAGCATGCAGCAGATGGTCGAGAATCCTTCGGTTGCTCTCGGTAATCTCCGCCAAGTCTCCACGAAACTGCTCCAGCGCCGTGCGTCCGGGAATCTCGCTGTACCCCATTCGGACCGAGATCTTCTTCAACTCCAGCTCAGTCTCGGGCAACGCATGCGTCTGCAGGTCAAACATGATCTGGAGCCGATGTTCGAGTTTCCGCAGCCAAACGTAATTCTGCGACAAAAGAGCTTCTTCCTGCAGCGTTAAAATCCCGGCGTTTTGCAATTGCTCAATCGCCCGCAGCGTATTCTGCGTCCTTACCGAGGGCAGGCCGCCGCCGTTGAGCAGTTGCAAGAATTGGATCGTGAACTCGATATCCCGAATGCCACCGTGACCCGTTTTGATGTCGCGTCGCTCCATCCCCTCGACCAACGCACGCTTCTCGATTTGCCGCTTCAGCGATTTCACTTCGCCAATCTCGAATCGACTTAAGTGTCGCGAGTAGATCCATGGCTCGAGGCGCTGCAGAATTCGCTGGCCAAATTCCAAATCTCCGGCAACGGGCCGTGCCTTCAGCAACGCCTGCCGCTCCCAAGGTCGACCATGTAACTCGTAATAACTGAGCAAGCTGTCCAAGGTGTTACAAAGCCGCCCCTTCTTTCCGTCCGGCCGCAAACGGAGGTCAACGCGATAAGCAAAACCAAGCGAAGTATTCTCTCCGAGCAACTTCAGGAACATCCGCGTCAATTCCTCGAAGTACTCCAAAGCCGATCGACTCTTGGCAGTCGCACAGTATCCGTGCTCGCCAAAGGCCATCACCAAGTCGATGTCGCTCGAGTAATTCAATTCACTGCCGCCCAGCTTCCCCATTGCCAGTATAGAAAAGGCAATGCGCTCACCAGCTTCATTTTGCGGCACACCGAACTTCTTCTCGAGCAGACGATCGCAGAATTGCCAAGCACCATGACAAATCGCATCTGCGACAAATGAAATTTGCTCGGCGACAACGGGCAATCTCTGCTCGGCGATCAAATCGCCAAAAGCAATTCGCAAGGTTTCCCGGTGCTTAAACCGCCGAATCACGACCATCGCCTGACTCAAGTCCTGCGCGCTCCGCAACTCACTGGACAAGTCATCCAGCAGCACCTCCGGCGCGTGCGGCAGCCCTTCAGTCATCCGCAGAAAGTCGTAGGCCTCGGTATCCCGGATTAGCAAGTCCGCGAGGTACTGACTCGTCGAAAAAAGCTTCAGGAGGATCGGGATCCCCGTCGGATCCCGGTCGAACAGTGCGGCCGTCGCGAGCGGACTGCGGGCCGCGTCGAAGAATCGCTCGAGATTGTTCAGCGCCATGTCCGGGTCACTAACGCTTCCCAGATGACGCTCCAACTGCTCAAGCAAGCTGGCAAAAAGATCGACCGTCATGCCGCTATTGGCCAGATGACGCAAATTGAGGGCACCACGCGTTCGATCGGCGATCCCGACGCTGATCAGCCAATCGTCCAGTTCGGGATCATCAATCAGCGGAACCTGAGTCGGCATGCTCCCTCTCTCCAAGTCGATTCCGCTCAACGAGTTCGCGCCAGTGGCTTCAGCCTACAGTGGCACCATCCTCATCCTCGGATGCAGCGTTAATCAATGCTCTGATACGATGCAAAACCAGCCGCCGGAAACTACAGGGCTCGGCGATACTTTTTCTTTGGTGCCGCGTTCAGCTTGACGCCATGTTGCGTTTCAGCCTGCTCGTCGATCCACGGCTGGAGCGGATCGGCGAGGAGCGACTTGCCAATTTTTGACTCGATTTTTGATAGCTCACTCCGCTGCCGCGGCTCGACCAGTGTGAACGCCACGCCCGTTTTCCCCATCCGTCCCGTGCGTCCCACGCGGTGCACGTAGTCATCGCTGAGTTCAGGAATATCGAAATTGATGATATGGGAAATATTGCTGACATCAATTCCGCGTCCCACCACATCGGTCGCGACAAGGTAATTGACCTTCCCTTCACGGAACGCTTGCATCATTCGATCGCGTGCAGGCTGAGTCATATCGCCGTGAATTGTCCCCAAGCCCGGCAGTAAATTGGCCTTGAGCAGTTTGCGGTAGAGCCGCTCTGTGCCCAGCTTTGTCCGGCAGAAAATAATCGCCTGGCTCGGCTGCTCTCGTTCCAGCAATTTCAGCAACACCTCCAGTTTCATCTCCTCGGGCATCCGCAGGAAGAACTGGTCGATCGTCTCGGCCGAAACCTTGTCTTGAGAGAAATTAATCCGCTTCGGGCGATTCATGTATCGCTTGGCCAACTGCAGAATCTGCTCGGGTACTGTCGCGCTGAGCAGCAGTGTTTGCCGACTTCGCGGACACTGCTTGAGAATCCTCTCGATGTCCGGGCGGAAGCCGATATCGAGCATCCGATCTGCCTCGTCGAGCACAACGCATTTCAGCTTGGAAACATCCAGCGTTCTGCGACCCATATGGTCGAGCACGCGCCCCGGCGTACCTACGACAATATTGGCTCCGCGTTTCAATTGGTTGATCTGAGTCTGCATCGGCTTGCCGCCGTAGAGGCAAACGATATGTATTTCCTGACCAGCGGCCAAGCGGGTCACTTCGGTTGCGACCTGCCCAGCCAACTCGCGCGTTGGCGTGAGAATCAAAGCCTGTGGTTCGGCCCGCGAGAGATCGATCCGCTCAAGAATCGGAATACCAAAGGCAGCCGTCTTGCCAGTTCCGGTTTGAGCTTGGCCAACCAAATCGTGGTTCTCCAAAGCCAATGGAATCATGGCGGCCTGAATCGGTGAGGGTTTGACAAAGCCGATTTTCGCGAGTGTCGCGAGCATCGATTCCGAAAGACCCATATGAAGAAAGTCGAGTTGTTGTTTCCGTGTCGTTACCAAAGTCTCAAACCAATTCAATTCAAGTTTCGTGATGGATGGTCAGTGGCTCTGCTCAATTCCAAATGTTGTGAGCGGCCCTGTTTCGCTGAGGTCGATAAGCTCAAAGCCCAAATAGGAAAAGCCCCGCAGGAAAAGCCCCGCAGGAAA
>Ga0169931_10000631_pt1 | contig 58610 bp, 43 predicted proteins | sample Kivu_15m_20L_FD_129675 | JGI IMG/M metagenome (GOLD analysis project Ga0169931, IMG submission 129675) | Freshwater microbial communities from Lake Kivu, Western Province, Rwanda to study Microbial Dark Matter (Phase II) - Kivu_15m_20L... | ecosystem: Environmental > Aquatic > Freshwater > Lake...
TCTATCGCTGGTGACCATGTTCCTGCAATACCATTGTTCGAGGTGGTTGGCAAAGCTGGTATCGTTGCTCCTGAACAGAATGGCCCTACTGGGTCAAAGGTTGGTGTTGTCGCAGGGTTGACGTTGTAAACAGGATATGCAACTGGCGCACAACCGCAACTGGTCAATTCCACCCAAATTTCACCAGTGAAGGAAGCGGTGTTTACAGTAATTGTGCTTTCATCGATGTCATAAGAAAAAGGTGAAGATGGTGTTGTAGGGAAAACTTCGAAATAAGGCCCTGCTTGACCAGAAGTACTCACTTTAACAACGTCGTCGTTACAACCCCCTGGTGTGATTTTAATATCCACTACCCTACCCTGACAAATTTGGTATAAGGCATTGTCTTGAACGTAATTTATCATTGAAGGAGCTTGAGCATAAGCATTGTAGCTCGCAAAAAAGGTGGTCAATAAAAACAAAAAAGACAAAAACAAAGGGTAAATCCCAAGTTTTTGTCGTTTAAATATTCGGTATAAAATAGAGTATCGTTGTTCCATATTTGCAGCCACAAGGTTAACTTTCAAAGAATTTGAAGGGGAAAATCCTGATAAAAACGAAGTGCGTAAGTCTCCCTTTGAGGGAAAAATACCCAAGCAACAATTCGATATGAATTGCCTTAAAAGCCTTATTCTATCTAACATTCAGCGCGATAGGTTTTTCGTTTTCGTTTCTAAAAATCGTTTAAAATTAGCAGAAATTTTAACTAATTCTAACATTTAACTGTTTGTTAAAACGTTTGGAAAGATTTTTAGTTGCGACTAAATCGACGGAATCGACAACTACTTGAAGAAATGCGGGAGATGAATTACCAAAAATCGCGAGAAGATGAAAACTGATGTTCTAATACCGACGATGACATAAATGTCGCCGTGGCGGATTACAAAAAAGCTGAATATCATGTCGGTATTATACCAAAAGGGATTTATTACACGACAATATTTGTGTCAATTGGTATAACCCAAAATAAATATTACCGATTCCGATGCATGATGTCGTAAACAAAAATTCCTTCCGCCACATCGTAGGAATGATGCATCCGCCAGGTGGATTGACATTCATTTATTTTCAAATCACCCTAAGTGGAGACATTTTGTCACGTTGGTATTATTTTTTTTCTTCAGTGTTACTCAATGCACTCAATTTCTCAAATGCGTCTTTAATTTGTCGAACGGGTTCAATGACCAAGCGCAATTTGTCTTGTTGGTGCACCAATCGGTATTCTTTCCCTATGGCGGTAATACGATTTAATAAGGTGGTGAAAACTTCCGTTTCGTAGAATGGTGATTGTGGGTTGGCGATAAAATATCCGACCATTTTTTCCGATTTAATTACCAACCTTTCTAAGCCCAATTCTTCTGCCAACCAACGAAAACGGAAAGAAAAAATCAATTCTTTCACTGCTTTTGGAAGTGGTCCGAAACGGTCGGTGAGTTGGGTGGCAAATGCGTCTAATTCTTGTTGATTTTTCAGGTTATCCATTTCTTGATACAAACTCAAACGCTCGGCAACATTATTCACGTAATCATCTGGTATTCGAACCTCCATGTCTGTTTCAAAAATGCAATCTTGCACAAATTGATGGAAAGAATCGGTTTGTCGTTCGTCGAAAAGTTCCTTGAATTCATTTTCACGCAATTCTTGCATCGCTTCATTCAGGATTTTTTGGTACATCTCAAACCCAATTTCAGAAATGAATCCGCTTTGTTCTCCTCCCAACATATTTCCCGCACCACGAATATCCAAATCTTTCATCGCAATGTTGAAACCCGAACCTAAGTCGGAAAACTGAACAAGAGCTTCCAAACGTTTTCTCGCTTCGGAAGTCAATACGCTAAATTTCGGTGCAACAAGGTAACAGAACCCTTTTTTATTGCTTCGTCCTACACGTCCCCGAAGTTGGTGTAAATCACTTAAGCCAAAATTGTGGGCATCGTTGATAATGATTGTATTGGCGTTTGAAATGTCGATTCCCGATTCAATAATTGTTGTTGCCAACAAAACGTCGTATCTTCCTTCAATAAAGTCCAACATCACTTTTTCTAATTGCGCTCCTTCCATTTGTCCATGACCAATTCCAACTCGAACACCAGGACATAAGCGCTGAATCATTCCTGAAATTTCACGGATATTGGAAAGTCGGTTGTTTACAAAAAACACTTGTCCGCCTCTGGTGACTTCATAGGCAATCGCATCTCGAATGGTTTCTTCATTAAACGAGATCATTTCGGTGAGTACGGGCTGTCTATTCGGCGGTGGGGTATTGATAATACTCAAATCACGTGCACCCATCAAGGAAAATTGTAAGGTTCTTGGAATTGGAGTTGCGGTTAAGGTTAATGTATCAACGGTGGTGCGAATGGTTTTGAGTTTGTCTTTCACTGCTACCCCAAATTTTTGTTCCTCGTCAATAATCATCAAACCTAAATCTTTGAATTTGACTCTTTCGGCAACAATCGCATGTGTTCCGATGAGAATATCGATTTCCCCATTTGCCAATTTTTTTAAAGTTTCGGTGGTTTCTTTCGCCGATTTAAAACGGTTGATAAAATCTACTTTGCAAGGAAAATCTTTGAGTCGGTCGCGAAAACTTCGGTAGTGTTGCATCGACAAAATCGTTGTTGGCACCAAAACCGCGACTTGTTTACTGTCTGTCACAGCTTTAAATGCAGCACGGATGGCAACTTCTGTCTTTCCAAATCCAACATCCCCACAAATCAATCTGTCCATTGGTCTCGATTCCTCCATGTCCTTTTTCACATCTTGGGTTGCTTTGAACTGGTCGGGTGTGTCTTCGTACATAAACGACGCTTCCAATTCGTTTTGCAAGTATGTGTCAGGCGCGAAAGCAAAACCGGGTTGACTTCTCCGTTGAGCATAAAGTTTTATTAAATCAAAGGCTAATTCCTTGATTTTCTTTTTGGTTTTGTTTTTGAGCGTACTCCAAGCCTGTGTTCCAAGTTTGTTCATTTTCGGAACAGAACCGTCTTTACCTGTAAATTTAGAAATGCGGTGTAAGGAGTGAATTCCTACATAAAGCACATCACCATCTTTGTAAATTAAACGAATGGCTTCTTGAGGTTTGCCATTTACGGTTATGGTTTCCAATCCTGAAAATTGACCTACACCATGATCAATGTGCGTCACGTAATCACCTTTTTGAAGGTTGTAAATTTCCTTTAAAGTCAATGCCTGTTTAGCCTGTCGGAATCCTTCTTTTAATCGAAAGCGATGGTAACGCTCAAAAATTTGGTGGTCGGTGTAACACGTAAATTTCAGTTCAGGACAAATAAATCCTTCATGCAAAGCGAGGTGCATGGGTTCGAATTTTACTTCGCCGCCTATGTCTTCAAAAATTTGGTAAAGACGCTCAATTTGTTTGGGTTGGTTGGAAAAAATCAAATTGGTGAATCCTAATTCTTGTCGAGCGATTAAATCAGATTTAAGTAAGTCAAAATTTTTGTTGAAACTTGGTTGAGGTTGGAACGAAAAATGAATAGTTTCTCTGGATGAAAAATGATAATCTGCACCCCATTCCACAATTGGTAATTCCTCCAACTGTTTTTGCATTTCTGTTGGATGGAGGTACAAATCGGAAGGTAAAGTTCGCTTAACATTGTCGGACAAATTCGTGTATGCTTCAACACTTTTACTGTATTCTCGGTCGAGGACTTTTTCCAAACGTTCGAAGGAAGAAAGCCAAACGGTAGCTTTTCCGATAAATTCAAAAAAAGAAGCAACACCATCCAAGGTCATTTTCCCTTGAATATTCGGAACAACATTGAAGAAAGAATGGTTGGCGATTGAAAGTTGTGATGCAGCATCAAAAGTTCGAATGGATTCCACTTCGTCGCCAAAAAATTCTATTCGAAAAGGATTATCATTGGCGAAGGAAAAAACATCTACAATTCCACCACGAATGGAGAACTGTCCAGGTTCATAAACAAAATCCACCCTTTCGAAATGATATTCTAGCAACAATTCATTGATAAAATCAATTGAATAGGTTTTTCCCACTTCAACGCGAAGGGTGTTTTCAACCAATTTTTTCTTTGTGGGAATTTTCTCAAAAAGCGCTTCGGGATAAGAAACAATCCACGTGTTGCTGCCATTAGCGATACGTTCCAAAACTTCAGCACGGGTAACAACATTGGCGTTATCGGTTTCCTCTAATTGGTAAGGAACACGGTAGGAAGCAGGATAAAACAGAACGCGTTTATCTTCTGGAAAAAGACTTTCCAAATCATTGAGAAAATAGGCCGCTTCTTCCTTGTCATTCAAAAGAAAAAGGTGGTGACCTGGGATTTGTTGAGCAACGGCGGAGGCGGTCAAACTTTTGGCAGACCCAACGAGTCCTTTCCAATGAATGCGTGCTTTTGTTTGTTGAAGACTTAGAGCGGTTTCATCTACGCCTTTGATTAGAGCTATTTTTTTTAGAAAATCTTGTAATTCCATCTGGGCGTAAAGATAGTGAAGAGTTGAAAGTTAAGAGTTAAGAGTTAAGAGTTGAGATCCGCCGCGGCGGAGAAAGTTGAGAGTTGAAATCCGCCGTGGTCGACTCATTAACAATCAGTTATTCCGATAACTATCGGAATCGGTTAAAAATTCACTTCGCGTCGATTTTGATTGATTCGCCACGGCGAACATGCTTTTTGGAGTGGACTCATTTATTAAAATCGTCTAAACCATTGAATGAAAATAAAACTACAAAACCTCAAAAATCATGAAGCGCTGTTTGCCCATGAATCTGAAATAGAGCAACATTTTATTATCGCCAATTTGATGAGAAAACTTTGGTAAGGCTCTTAAATTACTTTCTTCTAATGATACCAAAGTTTCACGAGTATGTGTTCCGTCTTTCATCATGGATACATTTGCAGTTGTTGCATTTTTTTTCTGAGGAAATGAACCGTACACGCTTGAACTATTAACAACACCAACATTTCTAATGTGGTCATTAAAAAACATATACATCTTATCCTTACCTGGCATCATAGCAATAGAGCTGTATGATCCCCCATCGTTTTTAGAGTATTGACTCTTCGGGATTTTTCTTGCCCATATCATTTCACCTTCTTGATTCAAATTAATAGTAATTACATCATCGTAGTGATAATGGTATTCTGTAGAAGTACTCGTTCTGCCCTGAGAATCCGTTGTTGTTTTTAATGTTGTATAATACCAATACCTTTCATAAACGAGCATGATTCCACCTTCAGCTTTGTAAATAACATTCCTCAACTCATAATTTTGTGCAAAGATTTTAGCTTCTTGTTTTTGTTGTCTCTCTTTGCGTTTAGAATTGTCATCGTCTTCCATTGCCTCCGCAGATTCACTAAGAATTACTTTCGCTGGAAAGAATTTTGTTTTCTTGATTGAGAAAGTTTTATTATCAATACTTAAATAATAAAAGCCATTTTCTTTTGATTTTCCTTCATCAGCGTAGTAAAATCCAGACACTTGTAGGTCATTGGAGTTCTTATTCACATAAAAGTTGAAACGACTTATTTTGTTTCCTTCTAGAATTTTTGGGATTTTAAGCTCTTCTGCAACATCATTTTTTTCTGATAATCTGAGCAAGACATAATCAACGTCCTTTGTTGAGGAAGTTTCTTGGTAAGAACCAATGATGTAAACATTGTTGTTTAAATCCACATCAAAGCTGTTTGTTGAAAATTTCCCTTCAGGATAAGGGATTTCAATATTTTTTGACCATTTCTTTGTCATGTTAAAATCAAAAACATTTACGTCAAATGTTTTATTGGCTTTTTTAGACAACTCAGCATCCGTTAACACGACAAAACGCTCTCTGTCTTTTGAGACATAAATACTGAAAGGGGCAGAAGCATAAAGACTTGCATAAAGACTAAGGCTAAATTTCTTTTTGTGATTAGATTCAGCCAAAACAGTATAATCCGTCGCCAATTGAAGACTACCTTTATCTTACTCGAAAGCCAAAAGCTTAACTATGTCCGTTTTTTATCTGTAATTTCATACAATAAATACACTTTATCATTTAAGGTGAGAGGACTAAAGTATTTTGCATTTTGCTTTTCGATTTTCAAGTTGTTTTTTACTGAGGCTTTTAATTCTAAGCTTAAATCCTTGTTGTATTTTTCGAGTATCACCTTGCCTTTTTCATAAGCAGTTCCAATCATCATGTTTTCGTCAACAAAAATAAAGCCGGTGAACATGGCCCTCAAGGACACTTTCATTATCGGACCTTGGGTTAAGCGGTATTCTTCAGATTGCGCTTGGTAGCTTTGAACCAATAAAAACGTCAAAGCAATGGTAGTAAAAATTAATTTCATAATAAATTAGGTTAATTAAGGTTGGTGTATAGATTGTAAAAGTTTTCTGAATATAACTATTCCAGTATAAGTTGAGATAAAACTCAAAGAGTTAAATGGCCTCAATGTTGGACAATTCTATATCGTTACACATTATACAACACATTATTTTTTATGCGACAGAATGTGTCATTGTTTAGTCGTTTTTACGAACTATCAATTACGACGAATCAAAATACCGAGTAAGGCATCTTTTTAATTGAAAGATACCCTTGAATAGGAAAAAGTCTTCGCAATTCGATGACAATTCAGGAAATTGAAAACGGCCCTCCGAAGAGGAACCGCCTTTCAACCTACGTCTTAAATGTTTTCCAAGACTCATTTGATTGAGAGCGGCCCTCCGAAGAGGAACCGCCTTTCAACCTACGTCTTAAATATTTTCTGAACTTTCGTTGATTGAGAGCGGCGTTTCAAAGAAGAACCGCGTTTCAACCTACATCTTTATTTCCTAAATTTCATTTTACGTTTTGTTCTTTATTAAAGATTTAAAAAGTTTCTTTATTCAAAAACAATTGAATCTTAAAAAAAAGAACCTAACACTTCATGCATACGGCGGTGCAAACTTAATGATGAAAACCCTTACTGATTAAATTATTAACCCTTTATATTTTGTTAACAAATCAACTTTAATTCAAATTAATACTGTTAATTATGATAATCTATACATCTGATATACAGGATATTAATATAAAATCCAACTCCTTTTACCCTTGGGTTTTTGAAATAAGATGAATTGAATAAGTAGATTGTACTACTTAACTTCGTTTCGGATAATGAGTTCAAAATGAATTATTTCCCCACAATGTTTCAACCTACAACCAAAACTATGTGCGCTAAATAAAACTATCTCCTTAATGCCAAAACTCATTTCTCTAATTACCCTAATCCTTGTTTTTTCTTCTTTACCGAGCATCACAAATTCTCAAGTCTCTCTTTCCATTCAAGAAGCTACTATTTTCAAGAAACAACTAAATGTCTCGCACCTCCAAGGTTTGAAAAAAGATTTCTCGAATGAGCCATCAACAGCTTTATATCTAGATATTTATGAGAAAATTGCTCAATTTAAAATAAATCACAGTATAACATTTGACAGCTTATTAATGTACTTGACCGACGTACAATTCCAGATTGAAAAAGAAGATTATCTTCTCTTCATTGAGGCAGAAAAAGAACTCCTCTTGTCGGAATTTTACCTAGGAAGACAAACTGATAGATTGCGAAAATTTCTAAGAAATAAAAATTTAGAAAATCATCCTGCTCTTAAAACCCTTTTGATTTTTGAATTAGCCTCAAATTATTACATATCAGGTGACAACTACAGTGCTAGTTTGTGGTTTTCAAAGGGACTTTTCGAAAATTTTCAATCCAAAGGAGATAGAATCGCAGATAATTTAGAAGATGCCCTCTTTACTTTTTACGGTCTGAAGTCAGAAAAAGAAAAACAGTTTATTTATTCCCAACTCAAAGCTTCCAAAAGTTATTCTACAAATGCAAGTACTGAATGGCAAATATTATTCAGTAAAATGAATACAAGTTCGACCACAAATTTTGATTTCAATTACTTTCGATCGAACAATTCAATTGACTCCAAGCGTTTTCGTCATTTCCCCTCATTAATCAAGTTCAATTTACAAAGTGTCTCGCAGGAGAATCTCGAAGCGCTACTTTATTTTCTTAGGGAAAACACTCAAACAATCAATGAACAGAGACATCTTCAAACGGTTTTGATTCTGCTGAACGAAATAATGAAACAAACTTATGATTTATCGTCATCTCAATTTAGAATTCAAATTGCTGACCAAAAAGATAAGTTCAATATCCAAAATCTACTTTTTCATCAAGAATACATGACCTTGGTTGCCAATTTGAAATTAAGGGAAAACAAACTTAAAAGTAGAGAGAAACAAGAACTTGCTTCCATTAATGAAAAGTATCAACTTAGTATTTTTTTGTTGGTTTGCTCTCTTTTCGGCTTGACCCTTCTTGCTTTTATCTATAATCTTTTCAGTAAAAAGGACGAAAAATTGAAACAATCCAACAAAAAACTGGAAGAGATTGAAACGAAGAAAAATCAATTACTAGAGGTTATCAAAGAACTACAAGACAATATTCTCGACTTAAACTTGAAATTAGGAATTAAATACAAAATGGAACAATCACTCGCAGATAATTTCCGAAATTTAGAGAATCTCTCTAGAAATGAATTGAACCAAATCATCAACAATTTGCATATTCAACTAAGTAATCTCAATCAAATCGACCGAAAAACAATGGAGGCCGAATCTTTGGTTTTACAAGGAAAAAAATCCAGAAATGATTTCAAACAACGTTTACTCGAAAAGCATCCTTACATTTCAGACAATGAAGCCAATCTAGCTCACTACATCCAACTGGATCTTAACACCAAAGAAACTAGTCTTGCCACAGGAATCTCAATAGGAAGCGTAAGAGTTTACAAATCCAAGTTAAAATCAAAATTGGGTCTGAAAGTGGATGATGATTTGGCTGCCTACCTAAAAACTATCTAAAATGCACTATTTAGAAAAAGAACTTTTTGAATCATTAGGTGAAAATAAATTCCTATTCGATTTTTTAAAAGATGTCGTTTTTGACGGGATTTGGTATTGGGATTTGGAAAAACCTGAAAATGAATGGTTAAGTCCTAAATTTTGGACAACGTTTGATTATAACCCTGCTGATTTCGATCATTCACCTGAGGCGTGGCAAGAAATTATTTTCAAAGAGGATTTTGAATTAGCAAAACAAACGATAACCGCACATTTACAAAATCCAGAAAACCCATTTGACACCACCATTCGCTATCATCATAAAAGTGGAGAAACCGTTTGGATTCACTGTCGGGGAATCGCAATTCGCAATGAACAAGGTATTCCAATTCGAATGTTTGGTGCACACATTAAAGCTTCGGCTTTGATTCTTCACGAGGTGCCCGTTGTTGGCGAGAAAAGTGCTTTTGAATTGTTCGATGAAGCAGTAATAGGTCTGAATTTAAGTTTGAATAATGATGCCTCCCTTGAAAGTAAGTACCCCTTGGAAATGATTGGATTTCTTTACAAAAATTCCCAAGACCAGACCAAAGTTGCCTCGTACATTGAAGAAATTGAACAAAAAGCAGAATTAAGCCAACAAATTAAAAAGCGTGATGAGTTATTGGGTTTGCTTACACAAAATGCGTCCGATACCTTTTTATTGTTCAATAATAAGCATGAATTGGTGTTTGTTACCCCGGCCTTTGAACGAATCACAGGAAATAAAATAACGCAACTACCCATGAGTGGGCAGGATGTCATGCTTCTAATTGCAGAAGAGTTTCGAGATGAGATCATGAGTAAAATCATGACATCCATTGAAAACAAAGTGGAAAGTATTTCCTACGCTTATCGAACGAGTAGAGTTGATGAGGAAGTTTGGTTGGAGGATGTTGCAAGTTTTGTTTACGATGAAAATGGAAACTATTTGAAGTCCTACGTTGTTTCAAGAAATATTACCCAAAGAAAAAAATTAGAACTTGAACTAAAAGCGGAGATTGAAAAACGAAAACAAATAACCGAAGACTTACTGCATATCAAAGAAAAGGATAAAGAAGAAATCTATACCGAACTTCACGATGGCGTAAACCAACTTCTTTTCGCAGCAAAGTTGCAAATTGAAAACGCTAGCATAAATGAATCTCAAGAAATTGAACTGGCTAAATCTTTTTTACATCAAGCTATTGAAGAAATTCGACGAATAGCATTAGAATCAACTTCTCAATTTGTAACTGAAGGATGCTTTATTGGAGGGCTGTCAGATTATTTACGCAAATTAAACCAAAATAGTAAAATTCAATTTAGTGTTGACAATCAGGTTATTGATTTCTTTGAAATTACCGATTTACAGAAGAAACACTTGTTTCGAATTTGCCAAGAATTAACTCAAAATGCTATCAAACACTCCAACGGAAATAGAATGTGTTTTCGATTGAAATACGAAGATTCGGAGTTTAAAATCATTTGTAGAGATAATGGTAACGTGCAAAAGTCACTCAATCAAAATGGAGTGGGTTTAAAAAGTATCCACGACAGGGTTTATCTATTAAATGGAAAAGTTAGGATGCTTAATTTCAAAAATTCGGGATTGATAACTTATCTTGCCGTTCCTCTTCCAAAAATGGATGATGAAAAAGTTAAATTAATTTTGTCCGACAAGTCCGATGATTTTATGTTCGATTAACACAAATCGGATATTAACAAATAATAATGTTAATTTTAAAAATTCAATACAATACCTACAATGGAGAACGAAAGAGCGCTTAAAATTTTTATTGCAGAAGATCACAAACTCGTGAGAGACGCATGGAAGTTGACGATTGAGAATAATAGTAATTGTCAAATAGTGGGTGAAACAGATACTTGTGCGGGTGCACTCGAATTTTGCTTAAACAACAGAGTGGATGTTATCATCATGGACATCAATTTGAAGGACGGTAAATCGGTTAATGCAATAAAAGAAATGATTGATAAAATCCCAAATGCAAACGTGGTAGTGGTTTCAATGCTCAACGTGTATTCCTTGATTAAGGATTTGTATAAAATGGGTATTAGGGCTTTTCTAACCAAGAACTCTTCAAAAGAGGAATTGATTGAAGCCATCTTCAAAGCGGCTCGAAAGGAGCAATTCATGGGCACTGAAATCTCCAAAGTTTTCTTAGAAAGAGAAAATGACGCAATTAACACACTTAACGCTAAGGAAATCAAAATCATCAACTTGATTTGTAAAGGCTTGTCCAACAAAGAAATTGGTGCTGAAATGAAGATGTCTGAAAAGACAATTGAAGGGCATAAAACAAAGATTTACAAAAAGTTAAAGGTATCCAACAACATAGGAATCTATGATTTTGCTCAGAAAAATGGTTTGTTAAATAATTAAAAATGGAGGGTTAGGGTATTCCCTTTTGCTGTAAGGTATCAGCCCTTTTTAACAAAAATACAAGTCTTTAAAACACTTGTAGTTAACAAGTTAACACTTCCTTTGTAGTTGATAAACCAAAAGTCATGCAAAGAAACATACCTTCAGTTCGATTAATCGCAACGCTTTTCGCTATATTTCTGGTTACTAGTAATCTTCATTCTCGCGAGTTCGTAGATATTACCTTGAAGACCGTTTTCAACGATGATGTTGAACATCAAGTAGGCGACTTATTCGAATGGAAAAAGAAAGAACTTCATCTTTATAACGAAACGAACGACGAACGTTACTTACTTCAAAGTCAATTTGTCGAATATTTCATTTTCTACAACATTAACAGTCCAATGGATAAGTCTAACTTCAAAAGACTTATGGACATAATGTTATACATCCAATATCGTTCAAAAAATCGTTTTCCCGATTTGTATGTTGCTGCAACTTTCCAGATAGGCGAAATGACAATGCCTTACGCACCCAAATTGGCCAAGTCTCAATTGGATATCGTTTTGGCTAATGCTGTATCTGCTGAGGTTCCGAATTTCATTTTTGAAACTTATTTTATTCTTGGAAGGCATTATCAATCCAAAAGAGAATTTCAAACGGCAAAAAATTATTACGAAAAATCGCTTGCTAAAACACCAAGTTCTTTTCCTATTAGAGTTGCTCGAACCCACAGAGATATTGCAAGTTGTGAGATAAGTTTGAATCAACTAAAAGCTGCAGAGGTTCATGTAAAAAAGGCACTTCAAATTGTTAACGCTCAAAAAAATATTTCTCAAAATGAACACTGTTCCAAAATTGGAATTGAAGCTTTAGGTGGATATTATCAATTCAAAATTGGAAATAATGCCACAGCAAGACCAATTCTTGACAAAGCTTTCCATGCTCAAAAATTGAGAAAAGAATGCGTGCCACGTTTACCAAGAACCGCTGAAGCCTTGTTAACCATTTTACATGCTGAAGGAAATACGGCTAAATACAATGAAATTCTTAACGAAATTGAAGAAATTAGAGGGACATTTTCAGGTGCCTATTACGAACTTACATTCGTTAAATTAATGCATGAAAACCATGAAAAAATTGGGAATAAAAAAATGGCTGCCAAATATTTCAAGCGTTTGAACGAAATTTATGATGAACGTGAAAAATTAATCTCCTTCATCAATGAGCAAATTATCGAATTACTCATCAAACAACAAAATATTGAGGCAGAAGAGAAACAAGCAGCAATTATGAAATCTGAAAGTAATAAAGATGCAGCGATTTACATAAGTATGTTGATTGTGATATTAATTTTCGGATTTAGAGCTTATCGTAAATACTTCCAAAAAGAAAAAGAAACTCAACTTGCACTAGACAAATTGAAAGAGAGTGAATGGAAAAAAGAAATGTTGCTTAAAGAAGTAAAAACAGCTCAAGATTCTTTTCAAGATTTAAATACAAAATTGAATGCTAAAATAGAGCAGGAACAAACAATGATTGATAAAATAAGAGCATTTAAAAAATCTAACCACCCGAATACAGAGGCTTTATTAAATGATTTGCAACAAACGCTACTTAATTCAGAGAAAAACACAGAAGATGTAAGTACTATTGCCGCCGTTGCAGAGGAAAAAGAGACATTCTTCCAAAAATTGAAATTGAAACATCCGGAATTATCCGCTCAAGAATTGAACCTGTGTTCTTACGTTCGTTTACAGTTGAATTCTAAAGAAATTTCATTGATCTCTGGAATTACTCCTGGTAGTGTTCGCGTTTATAAAACAAAGCTGAAGAATAAACTTGGACTAAAACACGAAGAAAATTTGAACCGCTATTTAGAATTAATTTAACTTTGGCGTCTTGTTGTTTCATATTCAGCATACATGAAAAAATTTCTTGCCAATTTTAGTGATAGAATTCAAACTTTTCTAAAACGTTATTTATTGGTGAAAAATATGGAAAACAAATCCGATGAGGTTTGGAAATTGTTGGTTCAACTTCACAAAAGTTCGGGTTTTCATCATGGTGTTTATGAGAAAGAAAGGATAGTTGAAACTAGTTTTTCAAACAGCTCAGATCGCACTAATCTTTTCCTTTATCAACTTCAAAACGAACATCTCATTTTTAGGAGTAGAGTTTTGACCGACTTCGACGTAAGTCAAACTAATGACGTATTGGTGCTTTGTTCCCATCTGAATTCTATAGTAGGTTTTGGTGTTGTGCGTCCTGATCTCCGAAATAGACAAGTTGAATTCTATTACAAAGCCAATATCGTTCCGTATTATTTTGATGAGGAGGTGCTTTATTTAGATACACGTCGCCATTTCCAAGTTTCTCAGGATTTTGCAAAAGCATTTGATGAACTTATTGCCTCCAATGAAGATCCAGTTTTTATCTTCTCAGAATTTATGAGACAGATTGACCAAGAAACGGAAACTTCTACTAATTAATTCACTACTTTTCGGCATGATTTGTCGAAATCCCTTTTTCGTTTTTGTTTTCTCGTTGGGTTTGAATACCTTCTCCCAAAAGGAATTCCTCATTCAAGACGCTTTTAGTAAAGAGCATCTTTCATTTACAAAAGTTCTACCATCCCAAGAAAAACCTGTAATCACCGATATTAATGGGAGGTTTATGTTGAGTGTTTTTCCACAACAAGTTCTTCTTCGTGCTAATGGCTATTGCGATACAACTTTTAATCTAACGGAGGACTCCAACAACGTTTTGCAACTTTTTCCTGTTCAACAACAACTCCAAGAAGTAACGATTTTGCCCGGCGTGAATCCTGCTCATCGCATCATTCTACAAACCATCAACAATCGCAAGAAGAATCACCCAATGGAAAATGACGGTTTCATAGCATCGCAGTACAGTAAATTCGTTTTTGACATTGATGCCGATTCAAAAATTTACTTAAATGATTCATCGCGGAAAAATTACAATGACTCAGTCACACAAAGAATTAGAAATTTCTTTAACAAGCAATATCTTTTCCTTATCGAAACTTCGTCTAAACAATTTTTTGACCCTCCCTACCGACAAAAAGAAGTGATTGATGCCTACAAAGTTTCAGGTTTTTCAGATCCACTTTTCGCAACTTTCGCTAAGGAAATGCAGTCTTTCCATTTTTATGATAATCAGGTTTCCTTACTCGGAAAAGATTACGTTAATCCCATCGCTTTTGGTGGAATTAATCGTTATTTGTTCATTTTAGAGGACACAACCATCAACCAAAGCGATACCACTTACACCATTTTCTATCGCCCCAAAAAAGGAAAGAATTTCGATGGCTTAACGGGTCGTTTGTACATCAACACCAATAATTTCGCTATTGAAAAAGTAACAGCAATACCTTATTTTATTTCAGATTCCTCCGAATTCACTATCGCCATTACTCAAGAATACGCTTTTAGAAACAACCAAAAATGGTTTCCTCTTAGATTGTCAACTACAATAGATTTTCATCAAGGCAAAGTTGATTTGGAGAAAGGATTATTGGAAGTTAATACAGGAAGCAATAAAACACCGGTTAAGCAAGGATTTATTCAAGGAAAAGGTTTTACAGAAATCACTGCAATCGAGTTTAACCCAAAAGAATTAGCAAAAGAAAAATTCAACAATCAAGCAACTTCAACTCTGCCCGATGCAGGTGAAAAAACCAACACTACACTCGAACAACGACGCCCCGAAGAATTAACGCAACGCGAGGAAAACACTTATGTTGAAATTGGAAGAATTGTTGAGGAAAATAAGTTAGACAAAGCTCTTGCAATCGGAAAGATTCTAGCTAGCGGAAAAATTCCTATGGGTCAATTTAAGTGGGATTTAAATCGCTTTTTGGACTACAATTCCTACGAAGGTTTTCGTTTAGGCGCAGGATTGGAAACTTCAGAAAAGCTCGTGAAATGGTTGACAATTGGTGGTTACTTTGGTTACGGTTTTCGCGATAAGACCTTTAAATATGGGGCCTACACCGAGTGGAGAATGAATATCCCAACTCAAACGAAACTTAAATTGTTTTGGCAAAATGATGTTGTGGAAACAGCTGGTTTCGAGTCTATTCGAGAAGTTAATTTACTAGCTGGCGAACAAGCAAGACGACTTTTTGTGAACAACATGGCGATGGTTGAACAGTTTGGTGCGCAATTTAAAACAACTCTTCGTTCAAACATGCACTTTACGCTTCGTGCCAACCGACAATCCATAACTTACAATAATGATTACACGCTTCAAGGTCAAAACAACTTTGAGGCTTTCACAACATCGTTAATTTGGAATTGGAATATCCGGGAAAAAGTGAATTTATTGGGTCAAACTGTGGTTTCCTTGGGCACAAAATTTCCGAAGGTGCAAGTTCAGTACGATCGTGGTTGGGATAAATTTCCAGGAAGTAATTTGAATCTTGTTTCCTACAATCGTGTTCAACTACAAATTCAACAACAATTAAGTTTATTGACTTTAGGTAAATTACAATGGATGGTTCGGGGTGTTTGGTCAGACGGAAATCAACCGCTTTTCTTCCAAACGAATGTTCCTGCAACTTTTGCAAATTGGTCTATTGCTGTTCCGAATACCTTTGAAACTGTGGGTGCAAGCGAATTTTATCATCAACAAGCTCTGGCTGCATTTTTGAGGTGGTTTAGTCCTGCGAAAAATACCTTAGCAAAATGGAACGAACCAAAAATTGGACTTCATTATGCCTTTGGGATTGGTTCACACAACGATAAAGGAGATCACCCTTTGACTTTTAGAAGTATGGACAAAGGATTCCACGAAGCTGGTCTTTTAACGGACGGATTGTTCGTGAGCGGGAACGCAACCATTGGTCTTGGTGGATTCTATCGCTTTGGCTATTACGCAAATTCAGACTGGAAAAAGAACCTCGTCCCGAAAATTGTAATTGGGTTTAAGTTTTAATGTGTTAATGTGTTAATGTGCTAATTATCTAATTATTCAATTAGCACATTGTTTAATTAGCACATTGTTTATCCGCCGCCGCAGAAGCACATTATTCTATTAGCACATCCCCTACCCTTTCAACATCCTCATCTTTAATATCCAAATGGGTTACCATTCGAATCATTCCAGGACCGAAGGGCATACACAAAATCTGTTGACTTTTCAGTTTTCCAATGATTTTATCCCTTACCTCATCACTCTCCACTCGGGCAACCACAATATTTGTTTCAACAGGAAGAACATCTAAAGTATAAGGTTGAGTAAGCCACATTTCACCCAATAATTTTGCTCTTCTATGATCGTCTTTTAGTCTTTCGACATTGTTTTTAAGCGCAAACAAACCTCCGGCTGCAATAATTCCTGCTTGACGCATTCCACCACCAAAAACTTTACGAACCCTTCGTGCCTTGGTAATAAATGATTTTGAACCCAATAATACGGAACCAACCGGCGCACCTAAACCCTTCGACAAACAAATTGAAATACTATCAAAAGGTTGAGCATAAGTTTTATAATCCATTCCAGTTTCCACTAATGCATTCATCAAACGAGCGCCATCTAAATGTAAAGGAAGTTGGTGTTGCTTACAAATCTCCTTGATGCGCAAGATTTCCTGAAAATCATAAATTGCTCCCCCTCCCCTATTCGCAGTATCTTCTATAGAAACAAGTTGTGTGATTGGGAAATGTACGTCGTGTTCAGGATTGATATAAGCTTTTACTTGTTCCGCTGTAATTCTCCCTCTGTCGCCGTCTAAAGTTCGAATAGAAGCACCCGAATTTCGAGCAATTCCTCCTCCTTCGTACTTAAAAACATGACTTTCCTTGTGACAAATCACTTCACCTCCGGGTTGAACGTGCACATTTATAGCAATTTGATTTGTTTGTGTACCTGACGAGCAAAACAAAGCAGCTTCTTTACCAAATAATTCAGCTGCAAAATTTTCTAATTCATTGACTGTTGGATCTTCTCCAAAAACGTCGTCGCCAACGGGAGCGGAAAACATAAAATCCAACATTTCTTTTGTTGGTTTGGTCACGGTATCACTTCGGAAGTCGATTAACATACAAATTCATTTTTACCGCGCAAAGAAGCGACTAATAATTAAAAGCAACAAGAAAAAACACGGAAAATCTGACGTATCTTGAACCAAAGTTTTTAAACCCTCTTTGAAAATCTCAATTCTTTACACGAAAGTCCTAATTGGTTATATGAAATACCCATGAGCGGATTCGATCACAAACACCTATAAATATAATATTGAAAATCAACCATTTAAAATTATATACACATGAAAGTTCGACCTTTTTTATTTGTTTAAAATCATTCCGTTAATCAATTTGAAATGATGATAAAACTTTAGCGACAGGAAAAGGGTATGTAAGTCAACCATAGTGAGGGGATTTTTCACATCGGACTCAATTAACGCTTTGCAATAGCCTCGTAAAATGCATCGTGTATAGCAGTCCTAATCCCCATGTCGCGCAATTTCCAATTTTCTGCATCAGGATAAACGCGATTGGAAAGAAAAACGAAAATCACTTTTCTTTCTGGATCTGCCCAAGCCAAAGTTCCTGTAAAACCTGAATGCCCGTAACTTTTTTGTGATGCTAATTTTCCACATGTTCCACCACCACTTCCCGATGGACGATCGAAACCTGCCCCACGTTTATTTCCTGAAAATTGTTGTTTAGTGAATAAATTGGTCGTCTTTTCATCAAAAAATGTTTGACCAGCGTAAGATCCATTATTCAGAAATAATTGCATCACTGACGCCAAATCCGTGGCATTGGCAAAAAGTCCAGCATGACCACCAACACCTCCCAACATTGCCGCACCTTGATCATGAACGTAACCATGAATTTGTTGGTAACGAAAGGATTTTTCATTTTCCGTCGGCACAATTTGACTTTTCTCAAACCGACTCAATGGGTTGTATAAAATATGGCGTAAACCCATTTTTCCATAAATTGATTCTTTCAAATACTCATCTTGTTTTTTGCCCAATAAACGTTCATTAATTCGTTGCTGGAAATAAAAACACAAATCTGAGTAAACGTATTTTTTAGGGGTTTCCAAAGGTGTTTTAACCAAAATGGCATACATGGAATCAACGTAATCGGTGCGCATGAACATGTTTTCGGCCACTTTTAAGGTGAATTTTTCATTCTGAGATTCCTTGTAATAAAGAGGAGAAGGTTTGTTGTTAGTCAATGTTTTTTTGTAGTAAGGAATCCAAGGCGTAAACCCTGCCTGGTGCGCCATCATGTCCTTCAAAAGAACTTTTGAGTAAGGTGTATTCCGCACTAGTTCAGGTAGATAATCTTCAATCTTTTTGTCTAAATCGTATTTCCCTTGGTAGCTCAATTCCATTGCCAACAAAGTGGAGGCCGCAATTTTGGTAACTGATGCGATATCGTACAAATCATTAAATTCAACTTTTTTGGAAGATTTATCGTAGGTGTGTCGTCCAAAATTTTTGCGATAAACAATACAATTATCAACAGCCGCCAATACTTGACAACCGGGATAAGCGCCAGAAGCAATTCCTTTTTCCGCTAAATCGTCCATTTTCTTCAATTCACTTGCGGAAATACCTAATTCCTCTGGATTGCAAAACTTTAAGCGACCATTTGAAGCGGCATTCAATCCATGTCCTTGTTCGAAATTTTGCCACTTAGATTTTAATTTGCCTTGAATAGTAAGTGCTCCAAAAACACTTTGAGCCACTCGGTTTTGAGCCAAAACATGATTTTCAGGAACCAGAATCACGGCAGAAAATTCATTCAAAAAATTGGCGTTCGCTTTTAATTTATCGTATTGTCCGAAAATTAATAGAACCTTGTTGGTACTTTTTAGGATTGAAATGTTTTCCAAATCCAAAACTGGAAAATCGCCATTTTTTCCAGCGTGCCATGTTACCAAAAGTAAATCCGGATTAAGGGCTAGCAATTTCGCAGATGCTGTCCATTTTTCATTGGAACCATTTACGCTCAGAGTTAAATCTGTAAACAATCGACACGTTTCTACAAAAGAACTATCCGAAAAACCAATGGATAAATGTGCGATTTTTTGATTCAAATTATTGATTGGCAGTGTATTATTCTCGTTTTTTACTAAGACAATTTCATTTTCAACAGTGGCTGCTTGAACTTGAATTGATTCTTTATTCAGGAAAGCCAATTTCGGATTTGTCCAAATAGTGTTTTCATAACTTTCCTGACTATTTTGTTTTTGCGTATTGTTTTTGAAATTCACGCAATTGGAAGTTAGGTAACTAAATACTAAAAGGACGAAGAGGCTTGGAAAATATTTCATAGAAGTTTATTACCACAAATTTAGTTCCATATACTCAGGGTTAACTGAAAATCGGCTTTACTCGTTAGAAATAGGAACAATTTTTGAGTCTCAAATAAACAAGGTGTATGCGGTGGAGGTATTGAGGAAAACCAAAAAAGTTCCCCTTGTATTAAGTTTTACTAACTTCGCCAACCAAATTTTTAGAATGAAAAAACTCCTTATTCCCGTATTCGTATTGTCTTCGCTTGTTGCATGGTCGCAAAAATCAACAGAAGCTAAACCTAAAGCCGAACTTAATTGGTATTTAAAAGACCCAAAAAAAACAAAAGTTTATGGTGTAGGTGCTGAAAAAGCTTATGAATTACTGAAAGGAAAAAATCCACAAGAAGTTATCGTAGCAGTAATTGATTCGGGGGTAGAAACAGATCATCCCGATTTGAAAGATGTGATTTGGGTAAATGAAAAAGAAATTCCTGGAAACGGTGTTGACGATGATAATAACGGCTATATCGACGACGTTCACGGGTGGTCTTTCCTTGGTGGTCCAGGTGGAGATATCGATCAAGAAGCACTTGAAATTTCAAGAATGTACCGCAGTGAAGCAAAATATTTCGAAGGAAAAGACCTTTCGAATTTAAGTCCTGAGGATAAAAAACGTCACGAAGCTTTCTTGAAATTAAAAGATGCACACACCAGAGAAATTTCAACAACAGCTCAAAACTACGGTCAAATCAAAGTGTTGAATGATTATATCCAAAACGTTAAGGCATCTAACAACGGAGAATTTAACAAAAAAGGAAATAAGGCTTACCAACCGAAGAATGAAATTGAAACTAAAATCAAAAAACGCTTAGGTTTAATTTTAGCGGTGGTAAAACCTGCTGAATTAGAAGACCAAATCTCTGGTGCAGCGAAATCCTACGAAGGAATGTTGAAAATGGACAAATTGGATGTTGATTCACTTCGAATGACCTTAGTTGGTGACAATCCTTCCGATATGACGGAGCGTTTTTATGGTTGCAACCGCTACGAAGGTCCAGATGCATTTCACGGCACACACGTAGCAGGAATTATTGCAGCAAAAAGAGGAAACGGAATTGGAATTGAAGGAATCGCGAATAATGTTAAAATTATGGTTTTACGTGCTGTTCCCAACGGTGACGAGCGCGATAAAGATGTTGCCAACGCGATTCGATATGCAGTTGACAATGGAGCTAAAGTGATTAATATGTCTTTCGGAAAATATTACACACCCAATAAAGATGTGGTTGACGAAGCAATTTTATACGCGAAAAGCAAAGACGTTTTATTGGTTCATGCAGCAGGAAACGATGCTAAAAACAAAGACTTAGAAGATTCTTATCCAACACGCATTTTATCTGACGGAACAATCGCATCCAACTGGATTGAAGTGGGTGCAAGCAGCAGTTCTAAAAAAGGAAAAGATTTAATTGCCAACTTTTCCAATTACGGCTCAAAAACGGTTGATGTTTTCGCTCCTGGTGTTGATATTTATTCTACGGTTCCAGACGGAAAATACGGGGATGCATCGGGTACAAGTATGGCTTGTCCTGCAACTGCTGGAGTGGCGGCAATGATTAGAAGTTACTTCCCAGAGTTGAAAGCTCATGAAGTGAAGGAATTATTAATGAAAACCGCAACCCCTTACACTAAAACCATTACGATTCCAGGTGCTGAAAAAGGAAAGAACAAAGGAACCATGCAAAACGTTTCAATCAGTGGAGGGTTTGTGAATGCTGCTGCGGCTGTTGAATACCTTCTTCAAAATAAAAAGTAATTTGAGGTATTTCTTTAATTCTATCTATTGAAACTAAAGGTTGGTATTGTTGGGGTTGGTCATTTGGGTAAGATTCACCTAAGAATTTTACAGCAGTTAAGCGATTTGTACACCATTGTTGGATTTTATGATCCAGATGAAACAACGTCGGAAGAGGTTGAGCATCTTTTCGGTGTCCAATCTTTCAGTCAAATAGATGAATTACTTGGATTGATTGACGTACTTGACATCGTTGCGCCGACTCCCTTTCATTTTCATTACGCAGCGAAAGCCGCAGAATTAGGTCTTTCCATTTTCGTGGAAAAACCCGTTGTGGAAACTTTGGATGAAGCGGAAAAATTAAAGTCATTGGTTCAAAAAAATGGCGTCATTGTTCAAGTCGGACACGTGGAGCGTTTCAATCCTGCATATTTAGCTGCCCTACCCTATTTTCAGGAACCAATGTTTATTGAAACGCACCGATTGGCAATGTTCAATCCGCGAGGCACTGATGTTCCAGTGGTTATGGATTTGATGATTCACGACATCGACATTATTTTGAAAGTCGTTAATTCGAAAGTAAAAAATGTTGCCGCATCAGGAGTCACAGTTGTGAGTGAAACACCAGATATAGCGAATGCCCGTTTGGAGTTTGAGAACGGATGTGTTGCCAATTTAACATCTTCCCGATTGTCGCTGAAGAACATGCGCAAATCAAGGTTTTTTCAGCAAAATGCGTATGTAAGTGTGGACTTTTTGAACAAGGAATTGGAAGTAGTGAAATTGGACAAAATCGAAGGTGAACCAGATCCGTTTGACTTAATTTTACCACTTGCAGAAGGAAAAAATCCGCGCAAACTCACGATTGATAAACCTGAATTAGTTCCCAACAATGCAATTGAAGAAGAATTGAAATCCTTTTATCATGCTGTGGTCAACAAGCAGGAAGCAATTGTCACTTTAAATGATGGTGTTGAAGCATTGGTCGTAGCGCAAATGATTATGGACAAAATCGCTGAATTTAGACCGATTCTATAAAAATATTTCTTCTGAATATGCGTTTACTGCCCATGCGTTTACTGTTCATTTTCGCTTTATTGATAACGGTTTTCTCGGGTTGTGTAAAAAACAACGAACGACCTTCGTGGCTTAAAGTTAATAAATGGGTTTTACAATCAAATCCAGCACTTTCAGGTGAATTGGGCGAATTAACTGAAAACTTCAAAGAAGCTTGGGTGTACGTGAATGATGAAGTTATTGGTGTTTTTCAAGTGCCATTTACTATTCCAATTTTGAAAAAAGGGCTAGTAAACATCAAACTTTATCCAACAATTCGCAACAATGGAATTTCAGCGAGCAAAAAGATTTACCCATTTGTAAAAGAATTCAATTTCTCGGGAACTTTGGTGCAAGACGATACTCTGGAAATCACTCCCACAACGATGTACAAAGAAGGACTCACCATTTGGAAGGAGGATTTCGAGGATATCAATATCAAAATTGAAAATGATCCAAATACTTCGATGACCACACTTGGTATTTCAAACGAAAACACGCAACCTTTCAACGGTGTGAATTATGGGAAAGTGACATTGAATAGCACCGATTCTTTGTGGGTAGCTTACACACAAGCGATTAATTTGCCAAAAGGTCGAGAGGTTTACTTGGAAATCGACTACCTGACTACAAATAACGTTACTACGGGTTTGATTTTTGTTTCTCCGCAAGGTGTTCAAAACAATATTTACATCCGTTTAAATGCGCAAGAAGAGGGAGCAACAAATTGGAAAAAAATCTACATTGACTTACGTGAATTAGTTGGAGCAGCTCCTGCCAATTCAGAATTTCGACCGTCATTCTTCGCCATGATTGACCCTGGAAAAACGCTGACAACCATTCGTTTGGACAATATTAAAGTAATTTATTTGTAAGGATGAAGGAGAAGTCGTGGGTGAGTTTTTTTATCAGTGCAGACTGGCTTGCGGCTTTTATTTCTTGGTTTTTGTTTTTCTGTTTGCGTAAAGAATGGATTGAAGGGAAAACGTTTGTTTGGGAAAGAAATGTTTTTCTTGGTTTGATATTAATCCCGCTTTTTTGGATTCTACTTTATTATTTACAAGGCACTTATCACGAAATTAGAAGATTGTACCGAGTTCGGGCTTTGGCACTAACCTTAAATGCGACAATTGTTGGGACTGTTGTTCTCTTTTTCGGTTTATTACTTGACGATAAAGTAACTACCTATCAAGATTATTATCAGTCGATTCTGTTGCTTTTTGGTATTCACTTTCTGGCAACATCAAGTTTCCGTATTTTATTGACAACCTTTCTTGTTCATTATGTTTCACGTCCGGGTAATGGTTTTAAAACTTTAGTTATTGGCGGGAATGAAAAAGCGGTGGAAATTGTTCAAGAATTACAACAAATGCCCCGTAATACTTTTGATTTTGTAGGCTATTTGAACATCAACGGTTCCGATTTCCAACTTTCCAACTGTCTTAAAAACTTAGGAAATCTTGATATACTTGAGAAAACAATTGATTCACAAAAAGTTGAAGAAGTAATTATCGCACTTGAAAGTTCCGACCATGAACGCTTGCGAAAAATTGTTTCAAGGATAGACAATGGAAAATTGCGCATTAAGGTCTTGCCTGATATGTATGTTTTACTTTCAGGATATGTGAGACTCAGCAATATTTACGGTGCACTGCTCACGGAAATCGTAACGGATGTTATGCCTTTTTGGCAACAAAAACTAAAACGTGTTATGGATTTAGTGCTGGCATTTATTGCTGTAATACTATTAACACCACTTTACATTTTTAGTGCAATTGCCGTGAAATTAAGTTCGAAAGGTCCGATATTTTATTTACAAGAAAGAATTGGGTTGGAAGGTAAACCGTTTAAAATCATCAAGTTTCGAACGATGTATGTGAATTCAGAAGCTGCTGGTCCACAACTATCTTCAGAAAACGACCCACGCATCACACCTACAGGACGATTCATGCGCAAAACCCGATTAGATGAATTTCCGCAATTTATCAACGTTCTTTTGGGACACATGTCATTGGTAGGACCACGTCCTGAACGGCAATTCTACATCGACCAGATTGTTAAAATCGAACCACAATACCTTCATCTTACGCGAGTTCGACCAGGAATTACTTCTTGGGGACAAGTGAAATTCGGTTATGCAGAAAATGTTGAACAAATGTTGCAACGCATGAAATTTGATTTGCTTTACCTCAAAAACCGAAGCATCGCCCTCGATTTAAAAATTATGTTTTATACGGTAATTATCGTTTTCAAAGCAAAGGGAAAATAAAATCCAAACAAAGCTTCATCCGTCGGCTCCGCTCAATGCGTCGCAAGCTTCACTATTCACTAATCAGCCTTCGACTTCGCTCAGTCTTCACTCTTCACTCTTCATTCTTCACTCTTCACTCTACACTTTCAACTCTCCATTCTCAACTTTCTCCGCGACGGTTTTCAATTCCAAACTCAACTCAACCCTGAGTTTAAAGTATCTTTGCGCCATGAAATCAAAAAAAGCCTCCGAAACCTTAGCGATAACTACAAAAGTTGTACTACCAAATGACACCAATACTTTAGGGAATTTATTTGGGGGACAACTACTTGCGTGGATGGATGTGATAGCAAGCGTTTCTGCTGCTCGGCATTCAAAGCGCGTAGTGGTAACTGCAAGTGTAAACAATGTTTCTTTCCAAAAACCTATTCGTCACGCGTCAATTGTTACGTTGGAAGCGAAAGTTTCACGTTCATTCAATTCATCCATGGAAGTTTTTGTGGATGTTTTTGTGGAAGATCCAGTAACTGGAAAAAGAGAAAAGTGTAATGAGGCAATTTACACATTCGTTGCTGTTGACCAAAACGGAGGTCCAATTCAGGTGCCGGAAGTAGTGCCAGAAACGGAGGAAGAAAAAGTACGTTGGGAAGGCGCATTACGTCGTCGTCAGTTGAGTTTGATTCTCGCAGGAAAAATGAAACCAACCGACGCAACCGAATTGAGAAAATTATTTTTGGGCGAGTGATTATTGTTTTTGCTCAAAGAGTTTAAGTGAAATCAAAAAGATAAATTATCTGCTGACGGGAAACGCTTCTTTTAATAATGGCTTTAAACTTTAATAAGGAATTCAAGTAATTGTTTTTCTGACTATTACAGATAAATAATTAATTCTACTCCTTGTCATTACCACTCCATTCTTCAACTGAAAATTGTAATAATGAGAGCCAAAACCGCTATTTTTTATATACATTTGGCTTTCATTATTACAAATATTTTATTCGCATGGAAGTAATTGGGAGAGAAAAAGAAAAGAAAATTTTGGAAAATGCATTGACTAGTTCTCAGTCCGAACTCCTAGTTGTATATGGGAGACGTCGCATTGGAAAAACATTTTTGATTCGAGAAACCTACAAAAATCAACTTGCCTTCGAATTTGTTGGGATGTACAAAGCATCGACAAGAGAACAATTGAAACTCTTTCAACAATCACTTTCCAATTTCTCCAAGACTAAATTAAAAGCTCCAACAAACTGGCTGGAAGCATTTCAACAGTTAAAAAACTATTGTGACACACTAACGGGCAATAAAAAGAAGGTACTTTTTATCGATGAATTTCCTTGGCTCGATAACAACAAATCTAGTTTTTTGAAAGCGTTCGATAATTTCTGGAATTCTTATGCGACTAAAAGAAATGATTTGGTTGTCGTTATTTGTGGTTCTGCGGCCGCATACATGATTAACAAAATCATAAGGAACAAAGGAGGTCTGCATAATCGATTGACTGAAAAAATCAGAATAGAACCCTTTAACTTACGTGAAACCGAACTTTTACTAAAAAAGAATAGGGTCAAATTAACTCGGTACGATATCTTGCAACTTTATATGGTCATGGGCGGAATTCCGCATTACCTACAAAAAATTCTACCTGGTGAAAGTGCCGTTCAAGCAATTGATCGATTGTGTTTTGAAAAAGACGGATTTTTGAGAAATGAATTCAAAGATGTTTTTGCCTCGCTTTTCGGACAAGTTGAAAACCATGAAACTATCATTCGATGTTTAGCCCGTGTGCGCAAAGGACTTTCGAGAAATAAACTTTTAGAGCTTACAAAACTTCCATCGGGTGGAAATTTAACCCGAACACTCAATGAATTAGAAGAGTCAGGCTTTATTGAGCAGTATGCAGCTTATCAAGGAAATAAAAATGCACTTTACCGACTCAAAGACGAATATTGCAATTTTTACATCAAGTACATCGAAAAGTCAAAACCATCGAAACAAGGTGTTTGGAACAAACTGCAAAATCAATCTTCTTTTAGTTCTTGGGCAGGATTTACTTTCGAAACAATTTGCATCAAACACATCGAACAAATTAAAGAAAGTCTTAAAATCGCTGGAATCTATTCAACAATTGGAAGCTGGATAGAGAAAAACAACGAAAACGGCGCTCAAATTGATTTGTTGATTGACCGGGACGACAATGTTATTAACCTATGCGAAATGAAATTTTATAATGGCTTGTTTACTATTTCCAAAAAATACGCTGAGGAACTACAGAATAAAATGAATCTTTTTAGTGAATCCACTAAAAAGAAAAAAAGCCTATACATCTCTTTTATAACAACTTATGGGATTAAAGAAAATGAATACAGCAAGCAATTTGTTCAAAATAGTTTAAAGTTAGACGATTTATTTTTGTAATAATCAAAGCCAAATAGTCCTTTTTTTATGCTATTTTGGCTCTTATTATTACAATTTACATGGAAATGACTATTGATTTTTAGGTATTTATCGATAGGTGCGAGTTTCAATTCAGCTTAAAAAGTAGCTTCTATTAAAACAGTAATTTATACCGACGATGACATAAAATGTCTCCGCGGCGGATCGATACATTTTCAAAAGTGTTATTCGTAACTTATTGTTTATGAGCGGTCTGACCGTAAAGCATTTATCCTCGCTTGCGGGAGCGACGCAGTCAATCCAATTTTATTAATCGAATCTCAGGTTACTAAGGCAAGTGAGTATAGATACCTCTCGGTCAGCTGTCCATTTTTAATCAATGTTGAAATACAAAAAAGGGATGCCAAACCGACACCCCTTTCGTAAAAATCTTTAGAAAATTAGAATCCTCTGATTGCCTCGAATGAGCCATTTATAGCTAAAGTTCCTCCACCGTTAGCTGGATTTCTTCCGATAGAACCGTAGCAGTAACCAGTTACAGGACCATTTGCTTTAGTTGAATACTCTGTGATAACAAACGTCATTTCACCTCCCCAAACCGTTGAATGGGTAACTGTTCCATCGTCAACTAGTTCAAACTTTTTGCCTTCCGCATCAGTAGCGCTCATAACTGTTGTTCCTGCCTCCGCTTTTGGAAGTCTTATTATGAATGTCTTTTTGATGTTGGTGCGACTTAAAGTTAATATAAATGGGTTATTTCCATCGTTTGTTACAATAGCCGAACCATTGATAATTTGATCTGGAAAAAATCCTTGCCAAAAGAAAGTTTGTTGACCGACATTCAATTTCCATTGAAGAGCACGTTCGTTTCTCGTTGGTTTCTCTGGCGTGCAAGAAGTAAAGCTTGAGATGGCAAGGGAAACAGATACCGCCAAAAGCACCACTGAACCTAAAATATTGCTTAATTTTTTCATAATCTTTTCACTAAAAAACTTAAAAATGAAATTTTCAAGGGTCTAAAGCTAAATATTAAACCTGAAACCACAAAACTTCCACCGAATCTAACGGAAACAGCAGGTTTTGGTTTCTATTTCAACGCAAAATTTGCTCATAAAAAGCTCCAAACCCATCCACCCTATCCACTATGTGAATTTCAAGAATCCAAATACGGTTTTCACCAAGGTTATTTTTTGATGGCCAAATTAGAGGATTGTTTGGGTGAATATAAAGCCCAACAGAACCTTTTTCAATTCTCTCGTGTGGAAATTGTCCAATCAAATGTCCTGCAATTTCTCCTCCAAATTCCCAACCAAATTCACGTGACTTTTCACATGCAAATTCATAAATCTGAGCACAAGAGACTTCACTTTGATTGATCACCCAATTACTGACCTCGTTCCAAATTATTTCAACATCTTGACAAATCTTGTGGTGTTTTGGATTTTCTCCAAGTACATAAGTTCTTCCAAAATCAGCTTCCCATTCTTCTAAAATTGGACCGAAATCCAGGAAAACAACATCATTATCTTGAATCATCAAATCTTGTGGATTTTCATCATAAGGTAGCAAGGTGTTTTTTCCTGCTCTTACAATTCTTTTATGCCAATATTTCTCAATATTAAAACTCGATTTTGCTAAAGAATAAATTTCTTCATTGATTTGCGACTCAAACTTTCCTGATTGAATAATTTTCTCTTGTTCAATCCGTTGGAAGAGTTTTTCGGCAATGTTTTCGGCTTGTAATAGTTTTGTTAGACTTGACGATTCGTTCTTCATTCGTAGATTTTCATTCTGTTTGCAAAGTTGTTATAAATTAGCACGAAATAATATTTCTAGGATGAAAGTTCTTATTACCACCGTATTTATCACTTCATTTTTCAATTGTTTTTTAAGTCAAAATTCTAATGATTTTCCTCTAAATCAAATAAGTATTCTAGCTTCACACAATAGCTACAAAAAACTTCCAAATCCCAAAGTGATTAAATTTTTAAAGCGCTATAAAAAACGTTTAGGTGCAGAAAACGACCCTGAACAAATTGATTACGGGCACGATCCTTTGGAAGTTCAACTGGACTCATTCAATATTCGCGGTTTTGAATTGGATGTGAACTATGACCCAAACGGAGGACTTTACAGTAAGAGAGCAGTTAACGGATTTGTTTGTGGATTAAAAAGAAAAAATAAACACCCTGACTTAAAAAAGCCTGGTTTTAAATTGTTGCACATTGCAGATGTAGATTATGAAACCCACTATTACACGCTCCGTGAAGCACTCAAATCTTTAAAGAATTGGAGTATCAATCATCCGAACCACGAACCACTATTTGTTAATATTGAGGCCAAAGGTTTTCATCCTGGCAATGCCTCAAAGTTTTTGAGATTTGTAGGTTTTAGGCAAGCTCTTCCTTTCGACCAAAAGGCTTACGAGGCTTTAGACCAAGAAATATTGCAGGAAATTCCGAGATACATGTTGTTCTCTCCAAGTGATTTAAAAGGAAAATACTATTCCGTTAAAGAGCGACTTGAGGCTATTGGGTGGCCTGCACTTTCTGAATGTAGAGGCAAGATATTCTTTATTCTAGAAGGAAACAATCAAGAAATTTACAATCCTGATGGACTTGATAGACCCATGTTCGTTTACAGTAAACCGGGTGGCGAACACACGGCATTTGTTGTTAGAAACGAACCGATTGGAAAAGAAGCAGAAATTAGAGATTTAACCGCTCGCTACATCGTAAGAACAAGAAGTGATGCAGGAACTTTGGAAGCACGTGACAATAATTACACAAGATTAGAAGCAGCAAAAAGAAGTGGTGCACAAATCATTTCAACCGATTACTATCGCGCTGACAAACGAATAAGTACCTTTCGTGTTAAACTTAAGAACTAAGGTTTATTCATTTTTTCCATACCTCCAGGTTGGCAACACAAAGGCAGTTTTTTTTGTGCAATTGGATTTGCCTTAACCTCATCTGCGTCGTAACCAAGTTCGCTAACCTTCACCTTAATGCTTTGTAAATCAATCTTAGCCGGGGAAAATTTCACCGTCAGAATTTTACTCGGAACATCTAATTCGGCAAATTTTACACCTTTAGTGTAGTTCAAAATTCCTTCAATACGATCCTTGCAATCGCCACATTCTGCAGTTGTTTGGATTTTTATTGTTTGAAATTTTGGCACCTTTTGTGAGAAAGAAATAAAATTGAAACCAAGGAATAAAATCAAAATATAGTTTTTCATAAATGCTGAATTGATATTAACCTCAAATGTAGGTAATACAAGTCGATAAAAATGATATTTGAATGAGCCCATATTTACCACAAAACGTAAATAGATTACGTCTATGGGGTTTCATCTTTGTCAAAAAAAGAAGATGAAAATAATTGAGTTTATGCAAAACTTTCCTGACGAATTACAATGTAAACGTCATTTCAAGGAATTTAGAGAAAAATCAGGAATAGTTTGTGACAATTGTAAATGCACAAAGCATTACTGGCTTCAAGCAAAATGGCAATGGCAGTGTTCAAAATGTCGTCACCGTACAGGTCTTCGTGCGGGTACGATTATGCACAAGACAAAAATTAGTTTTCACAAGTTTTATTTGTGTATGTCATTGATGTCCATGACTAAAAAAGGTTTTTCTGCAAAGGAAATGCAGAGACAGTTATCCCACAAAAGATACAAAACGATCTGGGTACTAATGCATAGATTAAGGGATGCTATGGGACAAAGGGAGGATTTATATAGCCTATCAGGTTCCGTTGAAATGGATGAAGGATATTTTTCTCATACAACCAAGGAAGACAAAAAACTTAAACGAGGTAGAGGTAGTCAACGAAAAAGGAATGTAGCGGTAATCGCTGAGTCAACTCCCCTGGAAAACATAGAAACAGGTAAGAAAAGTTCTCATTTCCGTTTTGCAAAGATGAAAGTTCTCGAGAATCACAACGCTGAGTCAGTAAATCAAGTAGTGCAAAAGGGGATTGAAAAGGAGAGTACCATAATTACAGATAAAAGCACTAGTTATGAGAACTTTAAAAACTTATTTGAATGTCATTTAAGTTTTAAATCAGACAAACAAGTCACGCAGACAACACTAAAATGGGTACACATTACAATATCTAACGCGAAACGAACACTGCTCGGAACATACCACTTAATGAAAAGTGAATACCTTCAAGCCTATCTCGATGAATTCTGCTACCGACTCAATAGAAGATATTTCGGTGAACAACTATTCGATAGACTTGTAATTGCCACTATTTCAGCTAACAAAACAAAAAACTGGTACGTATGAGCCCACACAAAAATATTTCGTTAAAAATCTGGGAGCAGGAATAAATAGTGAAGAGTCCGATTATTTTCCTTCGATAACAGCTGATGAATCAATGTTATTATTCACTTCGATTCGTGATGGAAGTTTAGGCGGAAAAATTGATGGTAAAAAAATGATGAAGATTTATGGTACAGTATAAAATTAGAAAATGGACAATGGAGTAAGCCTTTAAATTTTGGAAAACCAGTAAACACCCCTAACAACAATGGAATTGCCTCTATTACTGGTGATGGACAATACGTTGTATGTGGCAGATGTAATGAACCTGATGGATTTGGAAGTTGCGACATATACGGCGCAAAACTTTCCGGAATAAACTGGAGTAAACCTGTAAACCTTGGAAATCACATTAACACCTCTAAATGGGACGCGCAAGTTTCTATTTCTGCCGATGAAAAAACTTTGGTTTGGGCATCAAATAGAGAGGGAGGATACGGTGAACAAGACCTGTGGATGTCAACAAAACAAGAAAATGGAGTTTGGAATAAAGCAACAAATTTGGGAAGTGTAATTAATACTTTTGGAAGTGAATATTCTCCCTTTCTACATCCTGATGGTAAGACTTTGTTTTTTGGCTCCAACGGACACGGACCTCGAATCGGTGGTGTGGATATTTTTAAAAGTGTACGACAAGATGATGGGTCTTGGTCGAAACCAGAAAATCTAGGATACCCAATCAACTCCGAAAAGAACGACATGTATTTTGTTCTTGCGCCATCTGGAATTACAGGATATTTTGCCAGCGACCGTTCGGGTGGTTTTGGTGGTTACGACATTTACGAAGTGATTTTTCCTGATGAAAACCGTTCAAGACTTATCACATTTGTAGGAAAAGTTCTTGACGATGAAACCTTGCAACCGCTCGAAGCAAATATAAAAATTGAGGATTTGGATAGTTCAAAAACTCTTGGTGAATATGTGTCCAATTCTGTTTCGGGAAAATTTGTTGTTATTCTAAAACCAGGAGGAAATTATTCTTTGACAGTTAGTAAAAACGGTTACTTATTTTATTCTGAGAATTTCGCGATTTCAGAGGATAACCAATTTCAAGAGCTGAAAAAGGATATTTTGCTACAACCACTTAAAGAAGGGAAGAAAATCGTTTTGAATAATATATTTTTCGAATCAGCAAAATCTGTTTTAACAGAACCATCCATGCTTGAAATTGGAAAACTGTATGAGTTGCTTCAAGACAATCCAAAACTTAAGGTGGAGATTTCTGGTCACACTGACAATGTTGGAAATGATGCAATGAATCAACGTCTATCTCAGGATAGAGCAGATGTTGTGGTTGAACAAATGGTTAAACGAGGAATTGCTTCAAACAGACTAATCGCAAAAGGTTATGGGAGAATGCAGCCAATTGCACCAAATGATACTCCTGAAAATCGCCAATTAAACAGAAGAACGGAATTCAAAATTTTAAGTACCGACAATTAACTTTTTGTCTTGTTTAGTCTCCCCTGAAGTTTTTGTTTAAGTGAAAAAATAATAATTAAGGCTGCAACAAAGGAAAAACTTCGTCCAATAAAATCTCCGAATTGAGCGTAAATTGTTTTCTGCTTTAACAAGGGAACATTTTCAGAAATTACAGCTTCTTTCCACCATTCCGTTGATTGAACGATTTCACCTTTTTCATTGATAAATCCACTTGTACCTGTATTGGCTGACCGTGCAACCCATCGTCTGTTTTCAATGGCGCGTAATCTTGCAAAACTGAAATGTTGTTTGTAACCTGCTGTATTTCTCCACCAACCGTCATTAGTAATTATGCATAACATTTCAGCACCTTTTCTAACTTGTTCCGCCACAAAGTCTCCATAAATGGACTCGTAACAAATAATTGGTGCGAAAGTATGTTCCGCATCTTTTACATTTTTAGGTTCGGTTTCTACACCCAAGGTACCTGACGATCCGCCATTTTCAAGTGCAAAATTTTCTAAAAAGGGCAGGTACTGTGAAAATGGAATTTTCTCCACTCCCAATACTAATTTCGATTTATGAACAAATGTTTTATTTCGATTCGTGTCCAAAAACAAACTTGTATTGTAGCTTTCATAAAAGCCATTCCCATTACCGAATTCTTGTGCCGAAGGTGAGACTTTTTCATTGAATGCAAGTGCAGTGGAAGCTCCAATGAGTAAAGATGATTTGGGATAGTTCATCATGCGTTGGAGCATTAAACGGTAAAATGGAAATACTTCCAACTCATTTTCAAAAAAACCTTGACTTATTGCTGTTTCAGGACCAATAATTAACTTGGTTGTTGCATTCGCTTTTTTATCTGCAAGATTAAAAAACTGCGTAAGTTGTTGTTCAACGGTTACATTTGGGTCAAATTTTTCGTTGTATGGATCAATGTTTGGTTGAACAACCACAGTATGAATTTTCTTGGTGTAGGTGTACGTTTTGGTTAACAAGAAATAACTGTAAAAAATTGGAAATAAAAGAAAAAGAGAACTTAATAAAAGAGATCTTTTAAACAGTTTTCCTCCGTTTAAATAGCGTTTAAATGTCAAAAAAATCGAAAGATTTACCAGTACAACCCACAAAGTTCCACCTAAAACTCCTGTATATTCATACCATTGAACCCAATTTGTCCGAATCGAAAAGAAATTCCCAAAACTCAACCACGGCCAAGATAATTCCCAATTGAAATGACAATACTCAAATGCAGGCCACAAAAACAAAAGCGAAACGTAGCCTTGTTTTCTTCCTATGTGTTTTTTGGCAAGGTGATAAGTTTGTAATGCCAATGCCATCAACAAGGAATTGAAAATGAATGCTAGATAACTCCCAATATCTGTAGAATAGTAAATCCAGTAAGTAGTCCCAATGTTGAAAATGAAAAAGTACAAATACGAAAAAATGAAAAATTTAATTGCTTTTTCTTTGTGTCTTAGAATATGATCTTCAATAATTAAAAGTGGAACTAGCCCAACGAATACAAGTGGTGTAAAACTTCCCGTGTAAGGAAATGCAAAGACCATTAACAAGCCACCCAATACTGATATTAAGATTTGATGCTGAAATTTGAGAAAAGGCATAAAAAAATTTGGTCAAAAGTAGTCAGTTGAAAATTAATGAAGGATTATTCCAAGATTCAATAGTGTTAAATTTAAGCTGAACGATTGTCGAAACAAATTTTGTCCTTAGTTTTAAAACGACAATCCATCTAATCCTATGAAAAATTCAATTTTAATCTGTTTTTCCCTTTTTTTGGGACAAATTTCCTTTTGCCAAAGCGACTATTCCGACAATGTTTCAATTGTCCGCGATGAATACGGTGTTCCACATATTTTCGGGAAAACCGATGCCGATGCTGCTTACGGACTCGCTTGGGCTCACTCTGAGGACGATTTTGAAAGTATTCAGAAAAATCTTTTAGCAGCTAGAGGTCTTGCAGGTAGAATTACAGGTAAAGAAGGGTTACTTTTTGATTTTTTCTTAAAATTCATCGATTTAGACCGACGCGTACCAGAGGCATTTAAAAAGAATCCTTTGTCCAAAGATTACATGGAAGTCCTGAAAGGATATGTAAAAGGACTTAACGATTACGCTTTAAAACACAAAGACGAACTACTTCACAAAGATTTATTTCCTCTTACTGAGGAAGATGTGGTGAAAGGCTACACGCTGAAATTGAGTTTAATGGCAGGGATGGGCTTGGCATTGAAAGCTGTAAAAGAAAACAGAATTGATATGTTTTTTGCGGTAAATGACAACAAAGGTTCAAATGCTATTGCTATTTCAAAAGATAAAATGGACGACGATAAAACCTTGCTAGTCGTTAATTCTCACCAACCTATTGAAGGTGGATTCGCATGGTATGAAGCGCATGTACAAAGTGAAGAAGGATGGAATATTTTAGGTGGACTTTTTCCCGGAGGAACAACAATTTTTGTTGGTAGTAATGAAAATTTAGGATGGGCACACACCGTGAATTTTCACACGTTTGGTGACATCTATAAAATGAAAACCAAAGGATCAAAAAAGTATTTCTACAACGGTAAATGGGAAAAATTTAAAATTCGAAAGGAAAAATTTAAGGTTAAAATTGGTGCTTTTACTATTGGATTTAAAAAGCGACTTTTTGATTCAGAATACGGTCCAGTTCTCAAAACTAAACATGGAATGTACAGTTTTAGGTTCCCTGTTTACAATGATATTCGGGCGGGTGAACAATGGTATAGAATGAATAAAGCGACGAATTTTAAAGAATTCGAAAGTGCAATGAAAATGGAAGCGATTCCTTTGTTTAATACCGTTTATGCGGATAAAGATGACAACATTATGCTTCATTCAGGCGGGCAAATTCCTGATAGAGACCCAAAATTAGATTGGACACAACCTTTGGACGGAACAAATCCACAATATAAATGGGAGAAATTAGTGGAATATAATCGCAAACCAACTGTTCTAAATCCAGATTGCGGTTACGTTTACAACGCAAATAACACACCTCTTTTATGTACTGGTGAGAGTTGTAATTGGAACGACTATTTTGTTGGTTTGCAATTATTTCATTTCAACCGTGGGGAACTGTTTGAAAAGTATTTTGAAAAATTTGAAGGAAAAAGAATGTCTGACGCTGATGTGGACAAGATAAAATACGATAAAACTTTTGCTAAAACAGGTAGTTATTGGAACAAATTTGCAATGCTTTACCAACTTGACGAAAACAAATATCCAAAGTTGAAAGATGCCATATTAACCATGAAACGCTGGGATTTTGAAGCGGATGTTGCGGATACAAATGCTTCACTCGTTCTTGTTACACATAAATTTTTACAAAAGAAATTGTCTGCTTCCTTAGGTCTATTAATGATTCGAAAAGAACCAATTTCTGAACAAGAGGCTGTTTGGGTTATTTCACAGGCTAAAAAATTCTTGAAAGAAAAACACGGTCATTTGAATCCACCACTGGGGCAAGTTCAAAAACATATTCGTGGAAAAGTGAGTTTGCCAGCTGCTGGAATGAGTGAACAACTTCGCGCAACTGAATCAAGTTTGTACGACGAAAAAAAAGGAATTTACCGCATTAATGGTGGAGATGGTTATATTCAATACGCTAAATTTTCTCCTCAAGGTGTGGAAATTCAAACGATAAATGCTTACGGTGCTTCTGCACGACCAGAAAGTCCGCATTACACGAGTCAAATGGACTTATTCATTAATCAGAAAATGCGTTCCATGTCACTTAAAAAAGAAGATGTTTACAAGAAGGCTGTTAAGATTTATCAACCGAAGTAAATCTTTTGATTACTTTTCGCTTATCAATTAGTCACACATGGAAATTCAACTCAAAACTACAGACAATTTAAATCTCAAAGGTTTACAGGTTTTATCAAAAAATAGTCCTGTTGGAGTAATGCTGTTCGTACATGGAATGGGTGAGCATTGCGCACGTTACAAGCACGTTATGGATTTTTATTCGGACAAAGGATTTCATTGTGTTGGTTTTGACTTGCGTGGTCACGGAAAATCTGACGGACAACGTGGACACACTCCTTCCTATGATCAATTGATGAAGGATTTGGATGAGGTGGTAAAATACATTCAAGGAAATTTTCCTGGTTTATCTATTTATTGGTATGCACATAGTATGGGTGGAAATCTTTCGTTGAATTATTTCATTCGCCGACAACCAACAATTAAAGCGGCATTAATTTCTGCGCCCTATATTCGATTGGCTTTTGATCCGCCAAAATGGAAAACGATTTTGGGTAAATGGTCTGCCTCGATACTTCCAACCCTTTCTCAACCAACAGGATTGGACGCTAATGCAATTTCAAGGGATAAAGGAGTAGTTCAACAATATGTAAACGATCCTTTGGTTCACGACAAAATTACTTCTGGATTTTTCGTAAATGTTCACTTTGCTGGTCCATATATTTTAGAAAACGCAAATAAGATTAACGTTCCCATTTATTTGTTTCACGGAAAAGCAGACCAACTCACTTCCTTTGCAGCATCTGAGGAATTGTCAAAACTCAATTCAAAAATCACTTGGCAACCGTGGGAAAATCTATTTCATGAAATGCACAACGAACCTGAACAGAACGAAGTTTTTGAAAAACAGTGGGATTGGTTAAAAAAAACATGTCCAGATTCTTTTTTGAATAAATGAGTCATCTCAGAAAAGGATGATTTCAATCAAAATCGACGCGAAGTGAATTTTTATCCGGAGTTAACTAATTGTTAATGAGGAATAAAAATTTCAGCGACAAGGAAGAGTTTGGAAGAAAGGGACTTTTCAGATATGACTCATAGATGTTTTTCGGCATGGTAAGAAGACCGCACTAACGGACCACTTTCAACGTACCTAAAACCCATTTTCAATCCCAATTCCTTATAGTAAGCGAATTGTTCTGGCGTGATAAATTCCGCAACAGGTAAGTGTTTAGGTGTCGGTTGCAAATATTGACCAAGCGTTAAAATATCCACTTGAACACTTCTTAAATCCTCCATTGTTTCAATTACTTCTTCAGGCGTTTCTCCCAAACCCAACATCACACCAGATTTGGTACGCATCCCACCTTTTTTTAGTCTGAATAAAACTTCTAGACTTCGGTCGTATTTAGCTTGGATGCGAACTTGCTTGGTTAATCGTCGAACGGTTTCTAGGTTGTGTGAGACAATTTCTGGCGCTACATCAATAATTACTTGTAAATTTTCCCACTTTCCAGCAAAATCAGGAATCAACGTTTCAAGTGTCGTTCCTGGTGATTGTTGGCGAATTGCTCGGACAGTTTGTGCCCAAATACCAGAACCACCGTCTTTTAAATCATCGCGATCTACAGATGTTATTACAGCATGTTTAACTCCCATCAATTTTACGCTATTGGCAACTCTTCCTGGTTCAAATTCATCAACAGCATCAGGTTTACCAGTTTGAACTGCACAAAATCCACACGAACGCGTACATATATTTCCAAGAATCATAAAAGTTGCAGTTCCTTCACCCCAACATTCCCCCATATTAGGACAACTTCCACTCTCACAAATAGTATGGAGTTTATGTTCGTCAACAAGTCCACGAACTTTTCGGTAATTCTCTCCAGTTGGTAATTTTACACGTAGCCACTTCGGTTTTCTTATTTTAGTTTCGTTCGTTTCCATGTTTTAGTCCAAATTAAAAAATTGGTTGATGCGTTGATTGAGTTCTACACGTTCAACATTTTTTTCCTTCAAAAGTTTACGTTTCGTCATAGCGTTTTTGATTAAGAAAAATTTTGAACGGAAAGTCAACAGTGCCAAATAGAAGAACTCTATTGAGAGCAAGTAAATCCAAGAAAATAAAAATGGAATTTCAAAAAATGCTGAAAGTCCAAATATCAAAATCATGTTGAACAAACAAACGGCGAACATTCCTACTACAGCTTTGGTTGAACCCCAGAAAACGGGTCTTTTCATTGTTTTTTCCACCCAATTTTTCACGAAAAACTTTAATGGAAAAACGTGAATTAATGCCAGTAAAGCAAAAGGGGCCAAAAGAACCGTATAAATCAATCTCCAAATAAAATCAAAAATCGACCAATTTGCTGTGCCTACATTATCTACTTTGATATTGTTTTTGGATAAACTTAGTCGGAAGTTACGCAAGTCATTTTGAAGAGATTTTAAATTTTCAGGTAAATCTTCACCTAATTTATTCAGCTTTTCAGCTAAGTTTTTGGAATATTTCCAACGTTTTTCCAAAGGTAAATCATGCCTTTCAATTGTTGGGTGCATTCCTTTACCAGTAACCGCCATTATGTCTTCATGAAAAACACAGAAAGCCTCATTTTCAACATGTGTAAGTTGTGCCTTTAGTCGGTTTTCCAATTCAAGAGTTAAATCAGTAATTACCTTATCGGGATTTTCTTCGTATTCTTTTTGGTAATCGTTCAAACGAATTTTTTCAGAATTGGCAATGAGAATATCACTTCTTAATCGATTAGGTGAACAATAATTTACCCCAACTGCGGCAACGTTGATTTCATTTTTCCAATCACAAGCTTCCAAAGCACCAAAACCCATGCGTAAGGCACCTTTTTTAAGTGGTTTTAATCTCCTTACAAAAACATCGTCTGTAAAACCTTCTGCAAAAATCAGCGGACTTCTTTTTGAGTGGAGAACTTTTGTGCAAGCCGCGAAAACTTCTTTATTTTTTTCTTTAGTATCAACGCCGTCTTGTTGTCTGTAAATGGGAAGCATGTGCATTCCGTGTAGCCAGGGATTAGTTTTCTTATTAAAAATATCGGAACGCGTCATGAAAAAAACGATTGCCCGATTGAAAGTTGCAATAACCAAGGGGTCCATAAATGCCGCAGCATGATTACTGGCAAAAATCGTTGGATTGAAAAAACTTTTCGGTTTATTAATGACTTTTACTTCTCTATAGAATAGGTTTAATGACCAACCAACAAAAATTCTAAGCACAAAATAAAGTGGACGCATGAGCGCGAAATTAATCAAAACAGAGATTACGGTCTTAACAGAGTCTTTACGATAACTTTTTGCTTTACTTTTTCAAAGACTGAAATACTCGGCCACTTTCGCAAAAAGTCAATTATGCAAAAGGTATTAGGTTTGTTTTGTGGCGGGTTTTCTTCCGAATATGAAATTTCATTAAAAAGTGCCGCAACGATTAAGCAACACTTCCCGAATTCTTACAAGGTTTATCGAATTCTCGTTAAAAAAGAATCATGGCAGGTAGAAATCGAAAACACCTTGGTTGACTTTGATTTAAACACTGGTTCTTTTCTAGAAAACGGAGAAAGAGTTCATCTGGATTTAGCTTTGGTTTACACGCACGGTGACCCCGGTGAAAATGGAAAAATTCAGGCTTATTTGGATATGAAGGAAATTCCTTATCTCAATTCAAATGTATTAGCGTCAACACTTTCTTTCGATAAATGGTATTGCAACCAATTCTTGAAAAATTTCGAAATTCCAGTGGCAAAATCTGTACGCTTAATCAAAGGAGAAAGTTTTAATTTTCAGGAAATAGCAAAGGATTTAGGTTTTCCTATGTTCGTTAAACCAACAGATTCAGGCTCGAGCTACGGTATTTCCAAAGTGAAAAATTTAGAAGAAATAGAACCAGCAATTGAAGTGGCTTTTAAAGAAGGTCGAACTGTTGTCATTGAGTCGTTCTTGAAAGGAAGGGAGATTACTTGTGGTGTTTATAAAACAAAAACGGGTATTCAAGCTCTACCTTTAACTGAGATTGTCACCGAAAACGAATTTTTTGATTTTTCAGCAAAATATGAAGGTAAATCGCGTGAAATTACACCCGCACCAATCGAGCAAGAGCACGCATCTAAAATTCAAGGTTTAGCTATTAAGATTTACGAGTTACTTCAATTAAATTCAATTGCAAGAATTGATTTTATGTTGGTTGGAGATGTTCCACATGTTATTGAAGTTAACACAACTCCAGGTTTTTCACCAGCAAGTATTGTCCCACAAATGATTGCCGCTTCTGGAAAAACCATCACTGAATTTTGGCAAGAAATTTTGGATGCTCAATAAGTTGCCATTGCGTTAAGAACTTTTTCCATTTTAGCCGTAATGTCCGCTGAGGAAGCGTTGTAGTTATTTACAATAAAAGCAAATGCAATCACTTTTCCTGATTTGGAGAAAACATAGCCCGAATAAGCTTTAACTCTGGAAATTGTTCCGCTTTTCGCGTAAATTTTTCCTTCACCCACTTGACCTTTACATAAACTTTTAATCGTTCCACTTACGCCAGCAATTGGCAAAGTTTCCTTGAAAGCATCAATTTGCCCGTAGCAGTACATATATTGCAATAATTCGCAAAAATGATTGGCGGAGATGGCATTTCCACGAGATAAACCACTTCCATCTTTGATGTAGGCACCTGTTAAATCCATCCTTGCCGACCAAAATTTTTCCATTATTTTCAGACTTGAACTCGTTGTTGATTTTCCTTTATCCGCATAACTCAACCAATTCAATAAGCCTTCTGCGAATAAGTTAACGCTTCTAACATTTGTCCAATAGGCTATTTCTTCTACTGTTTTACTCGATTCTTCAAATAAATAGGTGAATGTTGAACCATATTTTTTTGCAGTTGAAAGTTCTAAATTTCGGAAGCCGATAGGTTCGTCGGAAACGTGCACTCCAATTTCTTTTAGTTTTTTGGTGAATTCATAAGCCAATTGAAATTCAGGGTCGGGCATGCTTCCCCTTACCTCAAATTCCGGTTTTAAGGCTGGTAGTTGACCTGAAACATACCTGTCTAATGAGTAAGGCGCACCATAAATTATAGAATTGTCATCTTTAACATTTCCAGCGATAACCTCGTTTCTCATTTTTAATCCTGGAACTTCTGGGTAAATTTTAGTCACAATGGATTTTGTACCAACCTTATCCGTTTGAAATTTCAATTTGATTTGATTGTCGTAAACGTTTAATCCCATAGCTGGTGCTCCGTAGTAATTTCCAACATCACCCCAGCTCCATCCTTCTGGCGCACCTTCATAACCAAATTCGGATGCATCTGCAATTACGGCTCCTTCAACCCGTTTAATGCCAGCTTCTTTTAGTTTTAATGTCCATGAATTGAGGAAAATTAATTCTTCCCCTGTATTATTAAAGAATTTACTTCCCAAGGAAACGTCGCCTGCACCTCGAATCCATAAGTTCCCGTAAAGCACACTATCCTTTACGAATCCATCGTGATAAATTCTAGTACTCACACAGTAATCTTTTCCTAGAAGCTCTATAGCTGTTGCAGTAGAAAAAAGTTTTGTTGTACTTGCGCAAGTCAAAGACTGTTTTTCCCCATGTCTAGCTATAATACCACCTTCTGTAAGTTCAAGAGCCATAAAAGAAACGGAAGCATTTTGGTTTGCCTTATCACGAACGAATTCATTTAAACTTCGTTGAACCGAATTTTGTGAGAATACAGAAAAAACTGACAAACGAATTAAAAGAAGAAAAATATACTTTTGCATTGTTGAATTTGTGTAAAAATGAATGAAATTGATTTAAATATTTCATAAGGAGCACTTATTTTTTAACATTCGACCTACCAAAACTTAAACCACTTGAAAAAGAAAATAAAAATCCTACGAATAATAAATCGATTTAATATTGGAGGACCAACCTATAACGCCACCTTCCTATCACGTTTCATGTCTGATGAATTTGAAACCTTGTTAGTTGGTGGTCTTCCTGAAGAAGGTGAAGCAGATTCGCTCCACATACTTGAGCAATATGGAGTGAAACCAATGCTGATTGAAGAAATGCAAAGGAATCCAAATTTCTTCAGCGACAGAAAAGCTCTTAAAAAAATTAAGGCCATAATAAAAGAATATCAGCCTGATATTGTTCATACACACGCAGCTAAAGCGGGTGCTTTAGGTAGAAAAGCTGCGGCAGATTGTGGAGTGCCGGTGATTTTACATACCTTCCATGGACATGTTTTTCATTCTTATTTCAATAAGTTTAAAACGGAGATTTTCCGTCAAATTGAAAAACGTTTAGCTTCAAAATCATCTGGTATAATTGCAATCAGTGACATTCAAAAAGATGAACTTGTAAACGTCTTTAAAATCGCGCCTGAGCATAAAGTGAAGGTTATTCCTTTAGGATTTGATTTGAATCCTTTTCATGAAAATTTGGTGGAAAAACGAGGAAAAGTGAGGACGGAATACCACTTAACCGATGAAATCGCAGTTGCTATCGTTGGTCGCTTAGCGCCAATTAAAAATCATGATTTGTTCTTAGAGGCGGTCAAGTTAACACAAGAGAAAACAAAGCAAAAATTAGTATTTTTTATTGTTGGAGATGGTGAATTAAGGGATGAATTAGAGGCTAAAGTGAATGTATTAAAATCAGAAACAGGGGCTGATATTCGCTTCACATCGTGGATTCGCGACATTAAAACCTTCAATGCAGGGATGGATATTATTTGCTTAACTTCCAACAACGAAGGTACACCCGTTAGTTTGATAGAAGCGCAAGCGACAAATAAGCCTGTGGTTACAACAGATGTTGGGGGGGTTCGAGACATAGTTTTGGAAGGAGAAACGGGATTTATTGTCCCAAAAGGAGATTCACTTGCTTTTGCTGAAAAACTCTTACTTTTGACCGAAAATAAAGAATTGAGAAACAGAATGTCTGAAAAAGGCTGGGGCTTTATCAAAGACACGTTTCATTATGCAAGGTTAGTTAAGGATATGGAAGAGTACTATAAAGAATTGTTAGCTCTCAAGAAGTAATCATGAGACATTATCGCCCACTTATTATAGTTATTGTAGCGTTCGCACAATTATTTTTGAATAGCTGTAGAAATGTTAACTCTAATATTTTATTCAAAATTCCAGATGAACAAAATTTTCAGTTCGACACACTAACCTCTTCGTATCCAAACGACTACAAAATAGGTGCTGGTGATAGGATTTCTTTCATTTTTAGTCCAAATGAAGGAGAACAATTGGCCTATTCAATGAGTGTAGGAGAGGTAAATGAACAAGGACAGATAGGGGGACGTAGTTTAATGATGATGAATAGGATGGATTATTTGGTTAGAGCAGACGGCTACGTACAACTCCCCTTAATTGGCGATTTTAAAGTTGATGGTTTAACTGTGCGGGAGTGTGAACAAAAACTAACTGAAATACTATCTAAAACCTATAATTCTCCTTTTGTGCAACTCAGGGTAACCAATCAGCGTGTTGTGGTTTTTCCTGGAAAAGGTTCAGCGCAATTAGTCTATATTTCTAATAATAATACGACGTTGTTGGAAGTGTTAGCAATGTCAGGAGGGATTTTGGAGCAAAGTAGAGCAAATTCAATAAAAATTATGCGAAGAGGTGAGACTGGTAAACGAAAAATTTTCAAGGTGGATCTATCCACCATTGACGGTTTGAAACAGGCAGATATGGTGATGCAGGCAAATGATTACATTTATGTGGATTTCAAACCTAGAGTTGCTTCTTCCATTATGTCAGAAATCACTCCTTGGTTAGGTTTATTCAGCACTACTCTACTATTGATAAATTATTTCAGACAATAAATTCATGAGTGAAGAAAAAATATCCAACCTTAACACCAAATTTTCAATAGAAATTTTAGTCATCATTCTAAAGAAATTCTGGTATGTTCCCGTGATCATAATGGCATTTGGTTGGGTCTCTTCATATTTGGTCATCCGATATTCAAAGCCTATGTACGAGTCGGCCGCAGTATTGCAGATTGTAGAGGAAAACCAGGGCGACAAAATATTTGAAAATTCTAAAATGGTTGAAACAGCCGATTTATCGAAGGAAATCGAATTACTTCGCTCGGAAACATTGTTTCAACAAGCCATAAGTAAGGTAAATGTTCAAGTTGGTGTTTTTTCTGAAGGAACAGTTCTTACCAAAAATTTGTATAATTTTTCACCACTGGAACTTTTTGTTTTTAATGTAAATGATTCGTCCATATATGACAAGAAAATAAAACTACGTAAGTTCAGTTCTGGAAAAATTCAAGCTGATATCGAGTTTTCTAAAGAGAATATTAAGACAATTCAATTGTATCCAAATAGTAAAAACTCGAACAAATATTTTGATCTTAATTTAAGAGTAGTAAATAAGAGTTCATTAGATGAATTTATTAATCAAAATCAGATTTTTTTCATCATCTACAAAAAAGACGCAATACTTGACAATCTTCGACAGCAGACTACCATCAATCTACTCGATGAAAAGGCAAAAACAATTGAAATTAAATGTACGCATGAAAACCCAAAACTGTCTTATGATCTAGTTAATGCTATAGTTAATGCCTATTTGCAATATGACCGATCTATTAAACAATCAAAAGCCAATAAGACAATTGATTTTATTGACAAGCAATTAGATTCCTTGTCAAGAGTGCTTAAGTCCTCCAAGGACAGCATAAATATTTTTCGTCGTAATTCAGATGTTCCATTTTTTGAGACTTACAACGAAACAGTAAGTGGAGAAATTAAAGATTTGACAAAACGAGTTGGTCAACTTGATGAACAACAAAGTTTATTAAATCAAGTAAGTAATAAAATTAATAAAGATCCAAATCGCCTTGAATTATATAAGTTAATTCCAATTTTGTACGGTAATAAAGATTTTGAAGCTGGTCTTATTAATCAAATTCAGGAATTAAATAAATTATTGGAAACAAAAGATGATATGTTAAGAGACTACACTTTGGATCATCCAAGAGTGCAGCAAATGAATCAAAAGATTTTCGCACAGTTAACACTTATTAATCGAATTATTACAGCCTTGAATGAAAAGTTGTTTACTGACAAGAACATCCTTCAAAACAGAATTTTTAACCTTCAGAGAGAATATTTTGATTTTCCTGAAAAAAACATGGAGTTTGAACGATTGAAGTATATCGAAGAACTTAATAACCGGTATTTTACTTTATTTACCGAGAAAAAAATAGAATACCAGCTTAGTAATGCTGGTTATTTCACGTCTAATAGGGTCTTGTCTTCTGCCCGATTACCCGAAAATCCGTTCCGACCAAATCAGTTGCTAATATTTATTATTTTAATAGGTCTTTGCTTTTTTATTGGTGTTGGTTACTTGGTTTTACGTTATTTGACTTTCAACCAGATAATTAGTCCACAAGATCTTCAAAACTTACTGCCTGAAAAAGCAAATTTTATTGGGGCGGTCCCTATGTACAAGAAAAAAATGATGTATTCTCAAATAGTTGTTAACGAATCATCTAAAAGTAGAATGGCAGAAGCTATTCGAAGTATTCGAGCTAATATGAGTTTTATTAACAAAGATGCTAAAGTTATTGCCGTATCTTCCTCTATTTCTGGAGAAGGAAAGACTTTTGTAATTCTCAATTTGGCTGGATTAATTGCAGCTAATGGAAAAAAAACAATAATAATTGATTTGGACTTGAGAAAGCCAAAAATACATTTAGGCTTTGGAGTTGAAAATGTAGATGGTATGAGTAATTTATTATCTGGGAATGTTGAGTTAAGTCAGGTTGTAAAAACTTCCAAGTACAAAAACTTAGATTACATCACTGCTGGATCGGTGCCGCCAAATCCATCTGAATTAATTCAGAGTGAATACTTTAAAGAAATACTGGAAAAACTTAAAACAATGTATGACGTCGTAATGATTGATAATCCACCAGTTGGAATAGTTTCTGATGGAATAGAAATTTTAGCAAATGCGGATATCCCTTTATATGTTTTTAAAGCGAATTACTCAAATAGATTTTTCGTAAATAGAGTGAAGGAACTGTTCGACGTGCAAAAATTAAAAACACTGAACGTAATAATTAATGGCGTTGAATCCAACACCAAAAGGTATGGGTATGGGTATGGGTATGGGTATGGGTATGGGTATGGGTATGGGTATGGGTATGGGTATGGGTATGGGAATAAAGATGAAGGTTATTACACAGAAGATGAAGTGGAATTAACGTTTGTACAAAAAATTATTTTAAAAGTTCAAAGTTTATGGTCTTCAAAGAAGAAATAATAAAGGGAATTGTCTCTATCCAGCCTAAAGTTTTTGGTGATGAACGTGGTTTCTTTATTGAAACATTTAATGAATCAAAGTATTCTGAATTTTTAAATGGTGTTTCTTTTAAACAAGATAATCTTTCAAAATCAAGAAAAGGTGTGCTTAGAGGACTTCACTTTCAGTTGCCACCTTTTGACCAAGGAAAGTTAGTGAGTGTCATTCAAGGTAGCGTTTTAGATGTGGTAGTTGATATTCGTAAGAATTCCGTCACTTATGGTCAGCATTTTTCAGTTGTACTGTCTGGCGAACTAAAAAATCAACTCTGGATTCCTCCAGGCTTTGCTCATGGTTTTGTTTCACTAGAGGATGACACTTTGTTTTCATACAAATGCACCAACGTTTATGCACCAAATTTTGAGCAAACAATTCTTTGGAATGATCCAATTTTAAACATTGATTGGAAAATTGAAAATCCAATTATTTCTGAAAAAGACAAAGTTGGTTTAGCTTTTCATAACTTTGAATCGCCTTTCTGACTATTATGACTTCTGAACTAATCTATTACTTGCTTTTTGCTTCTACTGCATTTGCAGTTTCAATTGTTACTAATCATCTACTTCTTAAGTTCTCTCAGACCCTTGGAATTAGAAATAAAAACGATGTAACAGTTAGATGGAGTAAAACTCAAAAACCCTCCCTTGGTGGTATAAGCATGTTTCTTGGTTTCGTTGTATCCTCGATTCTTTATTTAATAGTAGATCCAACGAATAACATTTTTGGAAATTCAGCTTTTGTAGGTTTGTTTATTTCCGCAACTCTGGCATTTTTTATGGGGCTTGCAGATGATGCTTATAATACCAAACCTTTGTTTAAACTATTAGTTCAAATATTTTGTGGATTAATTTTTGTTTGGACTGACACAGTAATAGACTTATTTCATGTTCCATTAATTGACCAAGCTCTTACGGTAATTTGGGTTATTGCTTTGATGAACTCCTTGAATATGTTGGATAACATGGATGGAATTACGGGTACAACAGTGTTTTTCGCGTTGGTTGCATGTTTGGCATCCTGCTATTTGATAGGAAATTCACAAGAGCCTTATTGGATTTTCTCAATTGTTGGTGTTCTCGGTGCAATTCTCGGTTTCCTGCGTTACAATATCAATCCTTCTAAAATGTTTATGGGTGATGCTGGTAGTCAGTTTGTTGGACTTTTTGTGGCATTTTTTACCGTAAAATACCTTTGGAATTTAGGTTCAATTACTCAAAGTCATTCATGGGTCAGTATAATCATCACATTAACAGCACTTACCCCTGCCGCAGCTGACACTTTAACGGTTGTTATCAACCGTCTGAAAGCAGGGAAATCACCAATGGTTGGAGGTAAAGACCACACCACTCATCATTTGGTTTACGCGGGTTACAAAGACAGACAAGTGTGGTATGTATTTTCAGTTTTAGGAATTTTCTCAGCTTTACTCTCTATTGCAATCGTTTATTTGGTAAAAAATGGAATTGTGATGCCGGTTTTAGGTTTTATTCCGTTCTTCTTCATCGTTTTCTTTTTGCTTTATCGCAACACCATTAAATATCATCCGAAACAAGGATAAATTTTTTATGGCAAAAATTTTACTGGTTCTTGTCGCATTTATTAGTTCAATTTTAATTATTGGGTGCAATTCAGTAAAAGAGAAGGAAATTGTAAAAGAAAAGATTGTAAAAGCTGGTTTATTTGAGTACGAGATCCCTTTACCTGAAAGTGTGATGTTTTTCGGTGAAAAGGTTCTTTTAACGGATTTAGATATCAATGAAAGGCTCCAAAAAGAAATTGCTTCTTTCGTTTACAATCCATACAGTTTAATAGGTATTCTCAAACGTTCAAAGCGTTATTATCCTGAATTCGAGAAAATCGCAAAAGATCAAAATCTTCCAACAGACATAAAATATTTGGCATCCATTGAAAGCAATTTGTTGAACGCAACTAGTCCCGCGGGAGCTAAAGGTTTGTGGCAGATTATGGAATCTACAGGTAAGCAATATGGTTTACGTATTGACGATGAGGTAGATGAACGTTTACATACTTCCAAAAGTACGAAAGCAGCTTGTGCGTTTTTATCTTGGTTGAGAACTAATGCTGGAAATTGGGTGAATGCTTGCGCTGCTTACAACCGCGGTCTAGATGGTTTAAAAAATGACCTTGACCGACAAGGTGTAACCCATTTTTTCGACGGGGAATTGAACAATGAAACTGCACGATACGTTTTTCGAATTATGGCGTTCAAGATTGTTTACGAGAATCAAGAAAAATACAGAATTCACCTTCCCGATTCGGCTTATTATTTTCCAATTTCAACTCAAAAAATTACCATCGAAAAAGCAATTCCGGATTTAAGTAAGTGGGCACTTAATAAGGACATCAATCTAAAAATCCTTCGAAAATTAAACCCTTGGTTAATAGGTGAATCACTTAAAACCCACAACGACATCACCATAGAAATTCCTGCCAGAAAATCGCTCTTGAGACCTTACGCTTCCTATCAGTAAAAAAAATGAAAGAACTCGATGCAATCGACGTGTATGGTGCACGCGTACACAATCTGAAAAATGTTGATATTTCTATTCCTCGGGATAAACTAATTGTTTTCACTGGTTTAAGTGGAAGTGGTAAATCCTCGCTTGCCTTCGATACCATTTTTGCTGAAGGACAACGTCGCTATATTGAGACATTTTCAGCATACGCTCGTCAGTTCATCGGTGGATTGGAACGACCTGACGTTGATAAAATTGACGGTTTAAGCCCGGTTATTTCTATCGAACAAAAAACAGTTTCAAAATCTCCACGTTCTACGGTTGGAACAATAACTGAGGTTTACGACTTTTTGCGTTTACTTTTTGCTCGAGTAGCAACGGCATACTCCTACGAAACCAACGAGCCAATGATTAAGTATTCCGACGAGGGAATTTCTACATTGATTGAAAAGGAATTTTCAGGTAAAAAAATTGCTTTTTTAGCTCCAAAAATTAAAGGTAGAAAGGGTCATTACCGTGAATTGTTTGAGCAAATTCAACGTAATGGTTTTACGAAAGTACGTGTTGACGGACAAATTCTCGATATCGTCAAAGGCATGAAGTTGGACCGCTACAAAATCCACGATATTGAAATTGTAGTGGATAGAGTGAAAGTTGGAGAGGTGGACACCAAACGCATTTACGATTCTGTGGTAAGCACCATGCGTTTAGGAGATTCAGTTTTACTAATCTCGGATTTAGACTCGGGTAAAACAAGAACTTATAGTCGATTTTTGATGTGTCCAACAACGGGAATAAGTTACCCCGAACCTGAACCTAATTTGTTTTCGTTCAACTCTCCTTATGGTGCTTGTGGAACTTGTAATGGCTTGGGTGAAGTTACCGACACCGATTTGTCCAAAATAATTCCTGACCCAAAAAAATCAATAAAGGCTGGCGGATTGGAACCTCTTGGCCCTCATAAAAGAACTTGGGTTTTTGATAAAATCGAATCGCTGCTAACCAGAAATGGTTTTTCGCTTTCCACACCAATTTCAGACATCGATGAAGAATTAATGAAAGTAATTCTTTACGGAAATGAGGACATGGAAATTGTGCAAGGTTCCACAATCGATCGCTTTGAGGGAATAATCAATTTCGTTGGACGACATGCAGACGATTCTTCTGCCGCAATTCAACGCTGGGCACAGTCTTTTATGAATAAAAAAACTTGTCCGTCTTGCAATGGTAGTCGTTTGAAAAAAGAAGCCCTATTTTTTCGAATCGGTGACAAACATATTGGTGACTTATCCTCACTTGATTTGAATGAATTACAAACTTGGTTTGACTCGGTTGAAACTCATTTGACGCAAGACAAACTTCGAATTGGTCAAGAAATAATTAAAGAAATTCGCTCCCGCTTAAAGTTCATTTTAGAAGTAGGTCTTGACTACTTAACATTAAATCGTTCGGCTAAAAGTTTATCAGGCGGTGAAGCACAACGCATTCGCCTAGCAACACAAATTGGAACAGAATTACAACATGTTTTATACATTCTTGACGAACCTTCAATCGGTTTGCACCAACGCGATAACACTAAATTGATTCAGTCATTGAAACGACTTCGCGACGCGGGAAATTCGGTACTTGTTGTTGAACACGACAAAGAAATGATTGAAGCCGCCGATTTCATTGTGGACATTGGTCCTGGTGCAGGGAAATTGGGCGGACAGATTGTCAACCATGGGTCTTACCAAGATATTATATCTTCCTCCTCCCTCACAGCCGACTATCTGAACGGAAAAAAACAAATTGAAATTCCAAAAAATAGACGAAAAGGGAACGGAAATTGGTTGGAACTAAAGGGTGCAACGGGTCACAATTTAAAAAACGTAGATTTGAAAATACCTTTAGGAACGCTATGTTGCATCACTGGAGTTTCAGGGAGTGGAAAATCGAGTTTAGTTAACCAAACACTTTATCCGATTTTACAAAACGAATTGAATGGTGGAATTAGAACTCCGCTTCCATACAAAGAAATTAAGGGATTAGAATTTTTGGATAAGGTGATTGACATTGATCAAAGTCCAATTGGACGTACACCGAGGTCAAATCCTGTAACATACACTAAAGTTTTCGACGAAATTCGAAGTTTGTACGCATCGCTTCCGGAAGCACAAATTCGTGGTTACAAACCAGGTAGATTTTCCTTTAATGTTGCTGGAGGGAAATGTGAAACTTGCAATGGAGGAGGATTGAAATTGATTGAAATGAATTTTCTTCCTGATGTATATGTGGAATGTGAAACTTGTGGGGGAAAGCGCTACAATAAAGAAACTTTGGAAGTTCGTTACAAAGGAAAATCTATTGCTGACGTTTTGGCAATGACAATTGATGAAGCGGTTTCTTTTTTTGAGAATCAGCCTAAAATACATCGCACACTTCAAACCCTGCAAAGCGTTGGTTTGGGTTATATCAGTCTCGGACAATCTTCTACGACACTTTCTGGTGGTGAGGCTCAACGGATTAAACTATCCACTGAACTTGCAAAAAAAGCGACCGGAAAAACCATTTACATTCTCGATGAACCGTCAACAGGTTTACATTTTGAAGATATTAATATGTTGGTTCAAGTTTTGCAACGATTGGTGGACGAAGGAAATACCGTATTGGTTATTGAACACAATCTAGACATGGTTAAGGTGGCTGATTACATTGTGGATATTGGTCCAGAAGGTGGTAGAAAAGGTGGCGAAATCGTTTGTCAGGGAACTCCAGAAATGGTGGTGAAGAAATTTGAAAAACAATCCCACACAGCGAGATATTTAAAACTTGAACTGACAAATTGACAAAAAAACATAAACGGTCTAGTAATTGAAAACAACCTACTAAATTTGCCCCCTGAAAAGGGAAATATTAACGCTTAATAAATAAAAAATGGCATTAGAAATTACAGATGGCAACTTCAACGATGTAGTGATGGCAGCCAACCAACCAGTAGTAGTAGATTTTTGGGCAGCTTGGTGCGGTCCATGCAAAATGTTGACGCCAGTTATCGAAGAGATGAGTAAAGAGTATGACGGTCAGGCGATTATAGGAAAGGTAAACGTTGATTTGAATCCAAATGTATCTGCACAGTTCGGAGTTAGAAGTATTCCAACCGTTTTATTCATCAAGAATGGTGAGGTTGTAGATAAATCAGTTGGTGCAGTGCCAAAGGCTACTTTGGATGCAAAATTGAGAGCATTATTGTAAGTCAAACTTAATTTTTTTGAGCCGGGTGTTTAACTCGGCTTTTTTCATTTATGGACAATTTCCTTCGCAGATTAAAATACTATGGATTAGGCTTTGGGATAGGCTTGATTTTCGTTATCTTCTTTTTTCAAAACCGTGGCTGTTCTTGGTTTCCGGAAAATCGAGTTAAAAACGTTATTCTCAGGAATGTCTTAGTGGTTAATAATGAGGGCGAAAAACAAATGCAAAAGCTTGGGTTAGTTGATTCAACACTTGTGCAAGCTATAAACCTTGGAGATGTTGATTTTCCTGCAAGTGACAAAAAAAGTACTTCTAAAATTTACTATTTCAATTGCAAAACGAATAGCGGAAAATCATTCAATTGCCATGTTTCGCTAAATGAAACCAGTTTTATATCCGAAGTTATTTTTAGTAAAAGTCCTTCAAACAAGGTTAAAATTTCGAAAGAAGGCTATGGTAAATTCATTCATTTTCCCGTAAAAAAAGATTTTGTTTACCTCGATTCAACTGAAATTGATGAATGTAAATTGGTGAATTGGCCATTTTCCAACGAAAATCAGGTTTTACAAAGCATCATGACCAACGGTAAATTGAATTTTGCAACTTCTCAGCTAGAACTTAAACCACGTCCATTACAAGTGATTGAATTTCAAGATAAAAAATCTCGTCCTATTACGGTAAATGCGATTTGGTACAAGGAGAAAATTCAAATTGTTAAAATTGACTTGGGCTACGAAAATGAATGCGACAAGGAAAAACGCTTGGAGTAAAAATAAATTTCATCAACGGTAAAATGTAATTTCCCTAACAACGTTTTTGTTGAAAACAAAAAATTCTCAAACCTTAAGCCGAAAAAGTAACCCTTAATTTTGACCAATGGAATTTTCAGCCGAGCAAATTGCCGCAATACTTCAAGGAGAAATAGTCGGGAATCCCAAAACAACTGTAAACACACTTGCTAAAATTGAAGAAGGTCATGCTGGTGCTCTTTCTTTTTTAGCCAATCCTAAGTACGAAGAATACATTTACACCACAGGTTCTAGTTTGTGTATTGTTAATTCCACATTCGAACCCTCAAAACCTCTTCCTGAAACCTTAACGCTCATCAAAGTTGCGGATGCCTACGCTTCGTTTGCTTCATTATTGGCGCTTTATGAGCAACAGCAATCCTCGAAAAGAAAAGCGTTTATCGAACAACCAAGTTTTATATCAGCTGCAGCAAAAATTCGAAATAACTTGTCTTTGGGCGCTTTTTCGTACATCGCTGATGGTGCGGAAATTGGTGAAAACGTTACCATTTACCCGAATGTTTATATTGGCGAAAAAGTAAAAATTGGCGATAATTCTACTATTCATCCTGGAGTTAAAATCTATCATGATTGTGTAGTTGGGAACAATTGCTTGATTCATGCGGGTACAATTATAGGTTCTGATGGATTTGGTTTTGCTCCAAACGAAAAAGGAGAATTTCAAAAAATCCCACAAATTGGAAATGTAGTGCTTGAGGACAATGTTGAAATCGGTGCAAATTGTACGTTGGATCGTGCCACAATGGGTTCTACGTTCGTTCGAAAAGGTGTGAAAATCGACAATCTTTGTCAAATTGCACACAACGTTGATGTTGGAGAAAATGCCGCTATGGCCGCTCAAGTAGGAATTGCTGGTTCAGCAAAAATTGGAAAACGCGTCTTGATTGGTGGTCAGGCAGGAATAAGCGGACATTTACACATTGCTGACGATACCAAAATTGTTGCCCAATCTGGAATTCCATCAACAGTGAAGCAGGCCGCAACATTGATGGGTTCACCTGGAATTCCGCTTGAAGATTTTAAAAAATCCTATTTTGGTTTTAGAAAGCTACCTTACTTACTCGATAAAATCGCAGAATTAGAAAAAGAAATTAAAGAATTAAAGTCACAACAAAATGTTGGATAAACAAAAAACGATTAAAACACCTGTCCGTCTTTCGGGTATTGGTTTGCACACCGGCGAACAAGTAAATATTGAAATTCATCCTGCTCCAGAAAATCATTGGTTTAAATTTCAACGGATAGATTTAGAAGGTCAGCCGATTATTAAAGTGGATGCTGATAATGTGATTAGTACCCAACGTGGAACAACCTTAGAATCCAAAGGTGCACGCGTTTACACTACCGAACATTTGTTGGCAGCACTTGTTGGGTGCGACATAGACAACGCATTAATAACTATTGATGGTTCCGAAGTTCCAATAATGGACGGAAGCTCAAAGCTCTTTGTTGAGGCTATTCATGGAGCTGGTATTCAAGAATTGGAAGCAGAAAGAGATTATTTTGAATTAAGCGAAAACATTGCTTGGAATGACGAGGAAAAAGGAAGCGAATACCTTGCTGTTCCTCACAAAGATTACAGATTCACCGTAATGGTGGACTACAAATCTCCTGCTTTAGGTACACAACACGCGAGCCTTTATAAAATTGAAGATTTTAATGAGGAAATTAGTGCTTGTAGAACTTTCGTCTTTTTGAGAGAATTAGAATTTCTTGCAAAAAACAATCTCATCAAAGGTGGTGATTTAGATAATGCAATCGTATTGGTTGACCGCACCGACATATCGAAGGAAGAATTACATGATTTGGCTGTTCTTCTCGGGAAAGAAAATTTGTCCGTTTCAATTGACGGAATCGGTGTATTGAACAGCACAAAATTGAAATTTGAAAACGAACCTGCTCGACACAAACTATTAGATATAGTTGGTGATTTGGCCTTGGTTGGAAAACCTATTAAGGGACATATTCTCGCCGCTCGTCCCGGACATTCTAGTAATGTGAAGTTTGCAAAGATTTTAAAAGAACAAATCAAAAAACAGCAAGGTTTAGGTCGCAAGTTTGACTTGACCAAGACTCCGGTTTACACGACTCAAGACATCGAAAAAATGTTGCCGCATCGCTTTCCTTTTCTTATGGTTGACAAAATCATGGAAATTCACGAAGAAAGTATTTGGGGAGTGAAAAATATCACCATGAACGAACCTATTTTTACTGGACATTTCCCCGGAAATCCTGTGTTCCCTGGCGTATTACAAATCGAAGCAATGGCGCAAGTGGGGGGGATTTTTGCACTGAGTAAAGTAGAAGATCCACATTTGTATTCGACATATTTCATGAAAATTAATAATGTGAAATTCAAGCAAAAAGTTGTTCCCGGCGACACTGTTGTTTTTGAATTGCGTTTGATTTCTCCAATTCGACGAGGTTTGGTAGAAATGGCTGGTGTTGGATATGTTAATGGAAAAATAGTTTGTGAAGCAGAAATGTTGGCGCAAGTAATCAAAGATAAAGTGGAGGCATGATAAGTAAATTGGCGCATGTATCGGATCAAGCCAAAATTGGTGCAGGAGTTAGAATTGAACCTTTTTCAACTATTTACGAGGATGTAGAAATCGGCGAAGGAACGCATATTCATCCAAATGTCACCATCTACCCGGGCACACGAATAGGCAAGAATTGTGAGATTTTTCCCGGTGCGGCTATTGGTTTAATTCCTCAAGATTTAAAGTTTGAAGGTGAATATACAACCTGCGAAATTGGTGATAACACGAAAATTCGTGAGTGTGTTACCATTCACAGAGGAACAAAAGATAAATGGAAAACGACAGTTGGAAGTAATTGTTTGTTAATGACTTATGTTCATATTGCTCACGATTGTCAGATTGGAAATAATGTAATTTTAGCGAGTTATACAGGGCTATCAGGACACGTGACAATTGACGATTTTGCAATTTTAGAAGGAAAAGTGGCCGCGCAACAATTTGTTCACATCGGAAAACACGCGTTTATAGGCGGCGCTTCTTTGGTTCGAAAAGATGTTCCACCTTACATAAAGGCTGCAAGAGAACCGCTAACGTTTGCAGGTGTGAATGCGATTGGTTTAAGAAGAAAAGGAATTTGCGACGAAACAATCCGTTTAATTGAAGATATTTACCGCACGCTTTACGTTCAAAACAGCAATCTATCCAAAGGTATAGAAGCTGTAATCAGTTCAATTCCAGTAAGTGAAATTCGAAATGAGATTATCGCGTTTATACAAGGATCAGACAAAGGTGTAATTCGCGGAATGATTTAAATTTATGCAAAGAGGTTCAGAAATTACCGTTAAAATCACTGATTATGCTTTTGGCGGAAGGGGCATCGCTCGATTGGAAACGGAAAACGGTGCTTTTGTGGTTTTCGTGGACAACACTTTTCCTGGTCAAACAGTTAAGGCAAAGGTTGAAACGAAACGAAAATCTTTCGCAGAAGCAAAATTGATTGAAATTGTTGAACGTTCAACCTACGAAACGAATCAAGATTTTCAGGAAATTTCTGGCGGACCATATATCCATGTTCCCGTTGAAACTCAAGAAAAAGTGAAGCAAGAGAGTACTTTACAAACTTTCAAAAAGCTTTCTGGAATTGATGCGTCCGCTGTTTTTGATACCTTCATTTCTTCACCTGAACACTATTTCTATCGAAATAAGATGGAATATAGCTTTTCTTGTATTGAACACGATTTGGAAACTAACGAAGAATTGGATGATGCTTTCGCTTTAGGTTTCAAACGACGCGGTACTTGGTGGAAGGTTGAAAGCTTGAATAAACCCTCAGGACTTTTCGACGAAGAATGGGAACGAAAATTAAAAGAAATTCGAATTTTCTTAAAAAATACAGGTTTATTAGCTTGGCATCCACCGAAAAAAACAGGATTCTTCAGACACATTGTTGTGCGAAAATCGTTTTATTCCAATCAACTTTTAGTGAATTTGGTAACGAGTTCGAACGCAGATAAATCTTTTGACGCAGTAGCATTTGGAGAATTTTTGAAGCAACTTTTTAATGATAGAATAGCAGGTTTTCAACATACTGAAAACGATAATGTTGCCGACCGCGCAAAGATTGAAAACGGTACCACAAAATTGATTTTTGGTAAACCTGTTGTTGAAGAAAAATTGGGTGATTTGTTTTTCCAAATTAGTATGGAAAGTTTCTTTCAAACCAACCCAAAGTGTGCTGAATTGCTTTACAACAAAGCCTTAGACTATGTTTTTGAGCGCGAAATTGAGGACGAAGCTTACATAATGGATTTGTTTTGTGGAACAGGAACAATTGGACAACTACTTTCCATTCGACAACCTCGCGCAAAAATTATCGGAGTAGATATTGTTGAGGAAGCAATTCGTGATGCGAAGGTTAATGCGAAAAAGAATGGCCTATCAAACTTAGAATTCTTTGCAGCAGATGTCGGAAAATTCCTGAAAGAGCATCCCGAATTTATTGGCAAGATTGACACGATAGTTTTAGATCCACCACGTGCCGGAATAGCTCCAAAAACTTTATTGAAAGTAATTGAATTGGGAGCAAAAAACATCGTTTACATTTCTTGTAATCCTTCAACACAAGCGCGTGATGCGAATACATTGGCGGAACATGGTTTTGAGTTGAAAAAATACGCTTTGGTGGATCAATTTCCACACACTGGACACATTGAATCAATTGCAAAATTTTCTAAATCATGAAAGTTGAGTTGATAGCTATCGGTGATGAATTGCTTTATGGACAAACCATCAATACCAATGCTTCTTGGATCGGACAACAACTTGCAGCATTAGGTGCTCGAGTCGTCAAAGCACAAACAATTGGCGACACCAAAGAAGCAATTCTTGGTGCGGTTAAGTCTGTTGAACCAAGTACTGATGCAGTTTTGATTACGGGTGGTTTGGGACCAACGAAAGATGACATTACTAAAATTACACTTTGCGAATTTTTTGAAACACATCTTGAAATTCATCAGCCAACTTTAGCGAAAATTGAAGCTTATTTTGCCATGCGCAAGCGACCAATGCTAGAAACAAATATTCAACAGGCCGCACTTCCAGTGAATTGCACCATTCTCGACAATGATTTGGGCACAGCCGCAGGAATGTGGTTTGAAAA